>Ga0265297_10008841_pt1 | contig 13267 bp, 20 predicted proteins | sample Munlanlwell13791_FD_192502 | JGI IMG/M metagenome (GOLD analysis project Ga0265297, IMG submission 192502) | Leachate microbial communities from a municipal landfill in Southern Ontario, Canada - Leachate well 137-91 | ecosystem: Engineered > Solid waste > Landfill > Unclassified | place...
GGTTTAGATGTATCCCAAACAATCTTACCTTCATATTCCATCAATTTAGCAATAAGAGTTACCAAATCCTTTATAGAGGTTGTCTTTCCTGTTCCAATATTTACAGGTTCGCTACTATTATATTTTTCCATTGCTAAAATAATTGCATCTGCACAATCTTCAACATATAAAAATTCTCTGAATGCATTTCCTGTTCCCCAACACACAACTTCTTCTTTGTTATTTTCTTTTGCTTCATAAAACTTTTTTATCAGTGCTGGTATAACGTGGGAATCATCTGGATCAAATGAATCAAAAGGTCCATACATATTTACTGGAATCAAGTACAACGCATTGAAATTATATTGTTTTCTATATGCTTGTGCTTGAACTAATGCCATTTTTTTGGCAAGCCCATAATAACTGTTTATTTCGTCTGGATACCCCAACCATATATCATCTTCTTTGAACGGAGTCGGTGTGATTTTTGGATATGCGCAAACTGTTCCAATTGAAATATATTTTTTCACATTATAAAAATAAGAGTATTGCATCATCATTGTTCCCATCATAATGTTATCATAAAACAATTCAGCCGGTCTTCTCATATTCAATCCAATACCGCCACCGTGAGCAGCAAGATGAATTATAGCATCTATATGTTCCAAACCAAATTGATAGGCTTCTGGTAAAATCGACAAATATTCAGAAAACATTCTTCTAACATCCAATTCAATTCGTAAGTCATATTTTTTATGATCCGGTATGAATATATTATGACCAGAAGCAATCAATTTACTAACAACTTGCTTTCCTAAAAACCCCTTACCACCAGTAACAACTATGTTCATTTCATTTTACTCCTTCATTGATTATATCACAAATTCTCAAAATGTCATCTTCTTTTAGTAATGGATGGTTTGGAACATATAAACCGTATTTGTGTATTCTATCAGCATTTGGAGTTTCCGTATCTTTTTTATATTTCCATTCCTTATAAAATGGTTGTTGATTGATAGACCCACATATGATCGGCCGGCATTCTATGTTATTTTTCGTAAGTGATTCGATAATTCTATCTCTATTTTCGACTAAAAGTGGGTAAGCAAAATTCACACAATTTTTATCAAATTTAGGTTTCCATTTTACATTGGTGAGATTGGAATCATATAGTTCATAATTTTTGGTTCTTTTTTCTATAATATTATCAATTTTTTCCAATTGTTTCAAACCAAGAAATGATTGAATTTCCATTGGTCGGATGTTGAATGCAGGATAATAAAAATTATAAAATTCTTGAAATTTAGAAACATCATATTTTTCTCTATAATTTCTTTGAGTGATTTCATCAATGTTCCTGGTCCACCCGTGTGCTCGTAGCATTCGCAACAAAATATTAAGATCGGCGTCGCTTGTACAAATCATTCCCCCTTCTATTGTTGAGATAATATGACCATAGAAAAAACTGAATGTGCTCATCAAACCAAAGTTTCCACACTTTATTCCTTTATAAGTAGAACCAAGGGTTTCACAAGAGTCTTCAATCAATGTAATTTGATTCTCATTGCATAATTGTTTAATTTCATCATAATCATTTGGAAATCCAAGAACATTGACCGTTTGAATAATAGTCGGATGATATTGGTCAATCAATTGTTTCAGATGATTTATATCCAAACCCAAATTATCCATATTACAGTCGCATAAAATAGTTGTAAATTCTCCAAGTTGCATATACGGAGATATGGTTGTTGCCCAAGATAGTGCAGGAACAACAACAAAGTGATAATGATTGGGGATATAATGTTTTAAAGATGCAACGGCAAGAAGATTGGCGGAAGAACCAGAATTGACCATCACACAATATTTTGTACCAATATAATCAGCAAATTTTTTCTCGAATTCTTCTGTAACTGGACCCATTGTAAATCTTGGGGAACTGTATAACCAATTTGCCAATTCTACCATTTCATTTATATCATTTGCATTTTCAACAAGTTTTATCGTCATATTTTTCTTCCAAAAGATATTTTCTTACAGCTTTCCAATCCACACACGGTCTATGAAATCCTGGTGGATGGATCAACGGACATCCAAACGCCGCATCATCAATGTACAAATTTGCGTAGCACTTGTTACTCTGTGTCCATTCAGCTTGTTGTGGATTGAACTGAACACCCCACAGTGTGATATTACGAGAAATGAACCAATCAATCGCATCACCTAAGTCATGGCCCGATCTCATTGTGTATAAAATAATTCTATGACCAATATCACATATATCTTTCAATGTATTGACAGCTTCTGGTGCTTCCGGCCCGATAAGAGGATAACGATGGTCACAGACAGTTCCGTCAAAATCAATTGCAATCGTAATCAGATTCATTTATCAATTATTCCCTTTCTTTGAAATTTCTCTATACCAGTCAACAACGTCTTTCAAAACATCTGATAATTTTTCAAATTCACATATACCAAACTCTTTTTCATATTTTGATATAGAAAGGTTCATTGTTTGTGGAGCAGATTTATCCACAATGGAATTTTGATTTTTCTCTTCCAATGGAACATCTGTCAATCTGCAAATTTCTTTGGCTAAATCCAAGATTGAAATAGTATTTTCCTCAACATTAGCAACATTGTATACTTCTCTATTTCTTCCATGAAACAAAACATTCAATAACATTTCAGTAGCATTTGTTACAGGCAACCAAGACCTCATTGCCCGTCCATCTGAAATTTTCAATTTTTTATCAACAATGGCCTTTTGAACAAATTCATTGACAACCCTGGTATCTCCAATTTTTCCTCCACAGCCGAAAACATATGAAAGTCTAGCTATTACTCCACCATTTATTTTTGTAATAATCTCTCCCATTCTTTTCGATTCAATATAAGAAATTCTTGGATCATTCAAATCCACAAAACCACTCATATTTTCAGTATATATTTGTTCTGTTGCGCCTGTATAAACCGCATCAGATGAAATGAATAAAAATTTTCCAGATGGATTTAGAAATTTGAATAGATTCATCGTTGCAGTAGTATTGATTGCAATGGTTGAATTTGGATCAGCAAGAAATTTTGATGGTTGTGAATATCCAGCAGAGTGAACAATATAATCAAATTTTGTTCCGTCATTATTCATCTGGTCTTTTGCCAAATCAAACTGAATCATATCCACACACGGCAAATAAGGTTCAAAATATTCTGGAATATCATTGTAAAATATAGCCTCTATATCCGCTCCCATTTTATCAAAAAACCAAGACAGATGAAGTCCAATAAGTCCTGTTCCACCAGTAATCAACACTTTCTTGTCGGTAATATCTGGTACATTATCTAATTTTTCTATAACTCGTTCAACATTTTTTTCTATTATATTCATCTTTCTCCCCTTATATCAAATACTGGATTTCATCATGTAGATACTTTACATCCAATCCATTATATTTCATATGCTGGTCTTTCGTTCCATACTGTTCTTCATATTGACCCATTGGTTGTGGAATAGATAAATCATACAATCGGTATTTTTTACCTTCTAATTTTTCAGCAATTAGACTTGACATTGTTCCTTGATAAAAAGGAGAAACTACAATTATATTGTCATAACATTTTTCTGTATTTAGCGAAGAAAACGGTCTAATTGTATTGCAATAAATGACATCCACATTTGAAAAGTCAGATGTTGCCTCCATAACATTTTTCAACAATGAACCAACAACCAAAATAACTGTTTTTGTAATAGTTTTTCTGATAAGATTTGTGGAAAGATCCAAATCAAATCCATGTCCTTCTTCACTCAATCGGTAATAGCAAGAATGTTTATTATAGTACTTGGAAAACATTTCATCAAATTCTTTAGGTGAACCAGGTACTCGTATATGAAGATTTGGGATAGACAGAAGACATTGTATATCTCCTGGTGATTGATGGGAATAACCAAGTGCTGGATAATCATCTGATCCACCAACCGATACAAATTGAGCTATGACATCTTGATATATTATGTCCAATTTGATTTGTTCTAATGCTCGTTCAACCATAAATGGGGCAATTGTGTGAAATATAGGAATGAATCCAACCATTGATAAACCAGACATCACGGAAACAGTTGATTGTTCAAGTATTCCTATGTTGTAAATTTTTTCCGGATACTTTTTGAAAACTTCTCTGAAACCATAAATTCCAATATCCCCAAGTAATGTTACAATGGAAGGATCTTGGTCCATCAATTTTTCAACAGTTTTAACAAATTGTTTCCTCATACAATTATTTCCTCAAAATCCATATTTTTCAATCCCCAATTTGGTCCAGTAGGATTAAATATTGTTGGTGGATCTAAATTTGGTGTGTTATTTGGTATTGGATTTGACCTACTATGTTCTAAATGTAATAAAGCGACTTTATGTGAATTATATAATTCGTGCCCCTTGTATCCTTTATAATATAGTCTATTAAATAAATCCCAATCTTGCCATCCCCAATACACTAAAGTTTCGTCATATCCACAAACCATATGTAAAGCTTCTTTACTTACCATTACAGCAGCGGAGTCTCCAGTAAAATCTTTTGGTTTTACATTATAGTTTTTTGGAAAATTATATTTTTTTGAAAGATTTCCTGGTATTATATCTGGATTTCCAAACAGTTGTGAAAACCATTTTTGTGTTATTTCAAATCTTCTGAAATAATGCTGGCGATTTTTACAAACCGGATCGTCAAGATAATACCACAGTTTTTTCATAGAAGATGTTTCCATAAAAGTATCCATATCAATATGTAAAAGATTTTCACCTTTTGCTCTAACAAGTCCAACATTTATACTTCTAACAAAATCAAATCCAGTTTCTGGATTATATTTTTGTGCTATTTCTTTTGGAACAATAATATACCTTATAAAACCATATCCGTCTATATCAAATAATTCTCTTATAGAATTATTACTACCCCAATCTACAAATACTATTTCTACATCATCATTAGAAAGACCTAACTCACGAAAATTTTTTATGTGCCTGTATATACAATACCTGCCGGCATTTATGTACATTGAACTTTCATAATTATTTCTGCCTTTATAATTATCTCTGCCACGAATTACTAAACTAAGCTTCATTTTATTTTCAAAACTATTGCCCATCCGTTTCTATCCTCAGGATCATCTATTTTTATTTGATAAAAATCAGGATTCATTTTTATTTCTTGATAAACTTCATAATTTTTTATATCCATTGTATCGTCTAAAATAATATATCCACATCTATCTTTAAGAAGATTGAATTCTGCCATTCCAGAAAACGGCCCACCATCTAATATCAACAAATCAATTTTTTCTGGCAAAAGATGAAGAACATTTCCACATAATTTATAATCTAGCAAATCCCTGTTATACCAACTTTCAGCGTCTTCTTTTTTATATCCTTTAAAAAGAAAATCTGGAAATGTTGAAGGATGCCGCATCACATCTGTAACATATCCATGTATCAGATAAAAATTATCTATTTTGGGAAGGTTAGAAACGGCATCTTTATAGTTTTCAAAATTCAATTCAATTGAGTAAACAACGCAATTTTTCTTCTGACTGTCTATAATTGCATCATATATACATTTAGTGGATCCCAATCCTCCACCTGTTCCAATTTCAACAATATTTAAAGGATATTTGACATTAAATACAAAATCATATATACAATTTCCTAAAAGATGATTTCTGCTTATTTGTCCAATCATATAACCACTTCTTGAAATTTTAAATTTGATAGTCCCCAATTTTGACCGTTAGGTTTTATTCCATCTAAAGATTTTCTATGGCTCAATCCAGGATTATTTGTTTTACCACATAATTGATGAGTATGTTCCATGTGAACTAGTTTTATTCCATTGCTTTGATACAAATCTTTTCCAGAATATCCAGCATTTGATAACCTTGTAAACAAATCAACATCCTGTGCTCCCCAATATACAAATCTTTCATCATAACCACCAACTTTGAACCAAGCATCTTTAGAACACATTACAGCATTTGAACCACCGTTGAATACTTCAGAACTTTCAATTGCAGGCTTTATTAAAACAGTTGAATTTACAGACTCAATTTTTTCATTGTAATCTTTTTTTGAAAAATCAACATTTGACATTAATCTATTACAATTTTCATATATGAGAATAAATTTTGTAAAATAATGCTGATAATTTATAGCATCTGAGTTGTTAATATATTTCCATAATTTTTGAAACGATTTTGTATCTATAAAAACATCTGGATCTATGTGCATTATAAATTTACCATTTGCTCTGAATATACCAACATTGACACTTTTGACAAAATCAAATCCGGTTTCTGGTGGATCAGAAATTTCTGTAATATTTTTTGGAACAATTATATATCTTATAAATTTTTCTTTTTTACAATCAATCAAAGAAATAATTGGTTTATCACTTCCCCAATCTACAAATACAATTTCTACTTCTTCTGGTTTCAAACCAAGAGAAAGAAAGTTTTCTATATGAATACTTAAACAAAAATTTGTTCTTTCTATATAATTAGTAGATCCGTAATTATCGTTTCTACCTCTCATTACTAAACTTAAACAAGACACAATTATTATCCCCTTGCAAACAAAAAGTGACCAAGCATACCATCAGGATTTATGAGTTCTTCAACTTTTTTCAAACCACACGCGTTCATTACAGGTTCCAAATCAGACATTATTGGAAATTTTGGTTTCCACTCTGGTTTTAAACCACAAGAACATATAACATATTGAACTGTTAACATAATTCTTTGATTAAGAAATGCAAGAATTTCAGCACCTTGAATATCTGATAAAATCAAATTGATTTTGGGAATTTTAAACTGACTACAAAACATATCCAGTGTTACAGAATTTACTTTAATCATTTCACAAGGATCTGTTGGATGCTTAATAATTCCAGAACTACGAAAATCAGGATGCCTCCAAAAATTTATTTGACCGTTGATACTACCAACAGCTAAATTATATCCTTTTACCCTTCCACTGAAATTGAAATGTTTCAAATATTCAACCATTTTAGCATAATTTACAGGATCTGCTTCAAACGCATATAAAGCATCTGGTTCATAAAATTTGAAAGAATTTTGTGTGTTTACACCACGACCAGACCCTAATTCAAATATAATCCGCAAGTCTGTAAAATCTAATTTTTCTACAAATTTGGAATAAGTATATATCGGGTTCACAATATTTTATCCTTTTCTAAAATTTCTTGTATATGAGATTCCATCCATATTTCACTATAACTTTTTTCAAGTTTACAACCCAACACTTTTTCTTTTAGTTCCATCAAATTTTGGAAATATATACAATCGTCAAATTTAGCTTCTATTGGATAGTATAAAAGTGTATTTTCCAAAACTTGATGAATTGGTATAGAACCAACAGCCAGTATTTCATAAAATCGTAAAGCAAAAAAATTTCCATTACTGATAGGCGACAAGACAAACCTATATTTGGCCATTACATTCATATAGTCCTGCCAATTATTTATGCGGTCTATAATAGTTACAGGAATAAATTTATTGATATTATCTAAAATTTTTTTTCTTTCAGCATATTCATTTTCTTTATATTTCCCTATAAACACACAACCATCAATTTTTTTATCGTTATGGAAAAATCCCTTGACATTTTTTGTAACTAATCCTCTCATTTGCATCTTATTTAATTTTATCATATCATTAATATCTATAACATATTGATATAAATTATTAAACCTTTCCAATTTTTTTTGAATAACTTCATTATGAGGAAAATAAGAAGATAGGATAGTTTCCGCTGTAAAAACAATCATTTTAATGTTCAATTTATTTACTTTTTCTATAAACGAATTTTGACACCAAACATCCAAATGTTTTTTATAGTGGTCATTGCCAATGAAGATTATATCAATATCATTTATATCGTCAATACTATTGATTATTTTCACGGAGCTAAAAATATTATTAACCGAATAATAATAATTTTGGAAACACATACTGTAAGCATATGATAAATCACAAATTATTCCTACATTCATAATTCTGCCATAATTTCAAGAAATTCATTTTCTGACGGGTGTCTATGGTGCCACTCTGGATTATTTTCCATCCTTTTTACACCATATCCTTTTACTGTATTTGCAATGATAACCAAGGGTTTATCACTTTTTTCTTTCAAGGCATTTTCAATAGTATAGTGATTATGTCCATTTATTGAAATACAATTACATCCAAACGATTTGAACTGTGTTTTCAAATTATTATATTTCAATGCTCTGTCATTACTATGATTATAATCTACAATGATAGTAAGATTATCCAATTTATGATGGTTAGCCAACAAGAAACTTTCCCAAATAGTCCCTTCGTTCAATTCACCATCACCAATCAATGTATATATATGAGATTTATATCCTTTTATCTTATATCCAAGTGCAATCCCAACAGATATGGGCAAACCATGTCCAAGTGAACCAGTTGACGCTTCTATACCCAACCAAGGATTTCGTTTTGGATGCCCTCCGATTAATCCATCAAAACAACAGTAATTTTTTATAATGTCATTATCAATTAAACCAACACTATTGAGTATTACATATAAAGCAAGAGAAGCATGCCCCTTAGATAATACAAATCTATCTCTATCTGGTTTTAAATTTTTGATATTTTCTATATTCAATATTTTATGGTAAAGTACATATAATATATCCAATATTGACAATGAGCTAGCTATATGCCCTTCTTTTGCGGCGTAAGCCATATTTAAAATTTTTAGCCTATAATTATTCATTAAAAAAATTACCCATTGATTGTGATTTATTCATTTTAGATTCACTTATTTTTCTTTTTGTTTCTTCTGAACGTTTTTTGCCTCGCCAATAATGATGTTTTCCCTTTCCAGATTCACTTAATTTTCTTTTATGTTCCTCTGATAATTTTTTACCTTTATGTGATACACTTATTTTCCTTTTTGTTTCTTCTGAATGTTTATATGTCCCATTTTTCTTTCTTGTTTCTACTATTTTTTTTATTGTTTCTTTTGTTGGTTTATATGTCCCATTTTTCTTTCTTGTTTCTACTATTTTTTTTATTGTTTCTTTTGTTGGTTTGAGAGTATTATTTCTTCTTTTTGTTTCTATGCCTTTTTGTATACTTTCCGTTGAATGAAATCTACCCAACGAAGCAATCCCGCATTTTTTCTTAGTTTCATCTGTATGGTGTTTACCTAAATTAATATCTCTCAATTTTTTCTTAGTTTCATCTGTATGGTGTTTACCAGTATTTGCAATTTTAATTTTATTTTTTATTTTATCTGATAATGGACCTCCTTCACCGCCCCATGTTTCATTGTAGCCCTTTTTATTTCCTGCATAGGTATCCATCTCAAATATCCAGTATTCCTCTTTCATACAAAGTGTTTCTTTATCATTGGCTTCATCAATTTGTTCAATAGAAAAACTATCAATTCCATATTTTCTTATTGCATTATGTAACGTATATCCTTTACCATATTTTACAAGTTCTATATGGTCATTCCATCTTTGTTCTATTTGTTGTGTTGTATATCCTACATACCCTTTCATATTGATTAAATTTGTAATAAGATATATAATTCCATAAGGTTTCATTGATGTAACTCCTATAAATAAGATTTGGAGAGGACAGCAGTGAAGTAACTCCCACTGTTTCTGGTATGTTTCAGCATCCAGATTACTCTCTATATCTATTTATAAAAGACATCAAAATATTATTCATCCACTTTTTCTTCTCCCCAAAAATTATTCATAATTGTATAAATTACTTTGTCTCTAAACTTTGGACATTTACTCACTTCCAGAAGCCAATTAATGGAAACATATTGAATCCGATCCCATCTATTAGATTCCTTGCCAATCTCAAACAGTATCTCGTTTTGTACGATACTTTCATCTTCTGCAACGGTAAATGATGCCTTTGTTTCACCATTTATAATTACCTTGGGAACCGGCAAATTTACATACATTGCAAATTCCTTGAAAAATTTGCGTACTTCTTTTTCATCCATTATCTGTTTCCTCAATCTTTTCTTTTGATGCTTTTTTCTTTTTCTTTGATATGAAATCTTTCACAGCAGCAAAGTATTTTTTTCTTGTCCCATAGTGCCGTTTTTGAATCATAGATATTTCTCGCTCTTCATACAGTTTTCTTCCTTCTCTGATTGCCAATTTTCTTCGTTCTTCTTTGATATCGAATTTCAACTCTTTCCTTCTTTCGGAACGATTGTTACTTGGGAAATCAAGTGCAAGCCCAAATTCCCTTGCTCGTTCATTCAAAGATTTTCTCACTTTTCCATCGTAAGCCATTTTACACATCCTCCACTTCATCATATGTCATTTCTTTGATATCAGGTTTGCATGCGTATAATTCACCTTTTACACCCTTAATAATCCAGTCATTCCAGTCAACTATATAAACACCCTCAAGTGTTCCAATACACAACCTATCTTTACCATCTGAATTTGGGTAATTTTGCGGCCAAACAGCCCCTTCACATGGAAGCTTTTCATTCCATGCTTTATTTAACCATTCTGGCCAATCAGCATTATTTTCTCTACGCTCTCTTGTCATTTGAAATGCATCAACAATAACAGGTTTTTTTCTTAGTTTCATACCACATACTCCTTCAATAGTTTTTATAAAGATTCTCTACCAACAACTAACACTATCTTGTTCAACTTTTTTCTCCTATAATTCAATTCTTTCCACAATTTCTTTAATTTTATCAATTGAATCTTCAATTTCACAGTTGAAAGATGATAATATTGTTGCAATGTTACAGCACTTATGTGGTTCTGATTCATCTGCGGATTTTCTATCTACACTGTCTTGGGAAAGAATTGGAACAAGCTTTGCCGCTAAAATTTCAATATTCTCATTCAGCGCAATCAATAACTTTGTACACTTTTCAATTTCTAGTTCAATTGAACCAGTTCTTTTTTTCTCGATTTCTACTAGATCATCTGGTTCCAAACAACACTTATTCTTTTTATTATACTCTTGCTCTTTATATAACATATTACTTTCCTCCTTAATGGGCCAATTTAAAATCATACATTTTAACATTTCATTATGATAATTCAACATATCTTCTATACTATTTTTGTCAACAAAACGAGTACATCCAACCGCACCAACATCATGACAATCATAATATTCATTTTTATATTTTAGAATAAGAGAATGTATTTCTACAATCAAATAATATTGGTATTTTAAAATATCATCTATGGTTAAATTTGGCATTTTTTACGCCATTCAGTATAAAGTTTTTCTATTTTATTATTAAATTTTTCAATTTGTGGTCTATATTCATTACCAATTTTCCAACATTTTTTACACCATATTTCACCCCGATAATCACTCCAAGAAGTTTCTTCATGCCCTATACAAGACTCACACAAATCTTTTTTACAGCAAGAACATTGTGCTTGTGAACATGCTAAATAATCCATCTCTATTTCTACACCACAAACATCACAAAATTTATGACGTTCGGAAACCTCTGTCATTTTTTTATCTATTTTTATCATTCTATTATCCTTTCAAAATGACCTGGATGGGCTTGAGTACCATCTACACCATTTATTGTCAGATTAGAGAAACTTCCTGACATTGTTCTTCTAACCTCAAGGTGCATCCTCACAGGATTGGGTGCATGACCTTCCATGCTGCCGGTCATAAATATTTACCATTCTGTAATAATCTTTACTGGAATATGCTTTTTTGCAAATTCCATAGAAATAAAATTTTGTAATTTCAAAGCATCTGGAGCCGCTTCTTCTATTGTTATAATCCAACCATTATCCCCATCTTCATGATAACACCAAGCTACATCAATAACTCGTAAATCGCCCGGTGTATAAAGATCGAGAATTCCAGAACTTTCAAAGGCTTCAAGTGCATCTTCAGCTATTTTTCTTACTATTGGAAAATCAGCTAATTTTCCATCCCACCAATTTCTAATTCCATCTTGCCCAAATATCACCATAATATCTCTTTATAATATCTCTTTATAATATCTGGATGTTCACCAATAAATGGTTTTGGCTTTATTCCAAAAATTTCCATTTCACCAGTTTCTTTATACCTTTTCCATGAATTCATATATTCTGGATTATTAAAAAATTTATCTTTGAATTGAAATTGAGACTCTACAACATATGAATAATGAAACATTTTTATTCCCATTGACAATGTTCTGTCTTTGGAAATAATATCATATCCCAATGGTTTATAAGTGGGCGGTTCATGTCTCATCCAACGAGATACACCCGGAATATGTTTGAATATTCTCATCCAAGGGATATCATTACCCCATTTTTGACCATTTGTTTCATCTATAACTTTGTCAAATCCTCCGACAAAATGGTTTGCGTAAAAATGAACAGAATCTGGTTTATCATTTTCAAGCACACGAATAATACTTTCCATATCTTTATGATGATAAAATTCGTCGGAATCTAGCTGAAGAAGATAATCATTTTTGAAAAAAGGAACTGCGGCGTTACACATTATAGTTTTCCCTGGCCAGTATCCATTTCCAATAATCACTTTGATTTCTGGATACTGTTTTTCAAGATTTTTGAGAACATCAATTGTTCCGTCTGTACTTCGCCCATCTTTTGTAAAAGAATCTGTGCATCCATCAAAATAATGTCCATTTGCTGCTTTAGTTGCACCTTCCACTATTACAATATTATCAGAAAAGGGTAATATGTTTTCAATACACAAAGTCAACATATTCTTTGGTAATATCGATTCCGTATTGAACACTATCATCATTACTGACAGTTTCATTGTTATCCTTCTAACAACTCAAAATAATTAAATATTGTAGTTTCCTTGTCCATCCACACAGCAATTGCTGTCAGAGAATTATTCAAATCGGGTTCATGAAATTCCGTCCATTGGATATTTCTTTTTTGAAGATCCCAAAGAACACCCTGTAATTCCAATAAGTTTCTAACTTGCAAATATATAAGAGTTTTGTTAAGCCATTTCCAAGCAAATGGAGAATGCAAACAAAATTCAGATACGGCATGACCAGCCTGAACAGATGGAATAGTATTACTGAGTTCAATTGTAAGGTCTTTTCTAACAATAACATACAATCTGTTTGTAGACATTTTCCCACGAAGTTTCATTTTTAACTTTATAAACATATTATCAAACATTTTCAACTCCTTTTACATATTGTATAATATATTTCTTAAATTGTAAACA
>Ga0265297_10008842_pt1 | contig 13267 bp, 15 predicted proteins | sample Munlanlwell13791_FD_192502 | JGI IMG/M metagenome (GOLD analysis project Ga0265297, IMG submission 192502) | Leachate microbial communities from a municipal landfill in Southern Ontario, Canada - Leachate well 137-91 | ecosystem: Engineered > Solid waste > Landfill > Unclassified | place...
CTTAATGAGAACAAAGAGAAGAGCGATAATCTTTTAGATTTAATTGACTCAAATCACAAGGATTTAATTATTTCTAAGTTGGATAAGATAAGAGATGAAAACGAAAGATTGTTTTTGGAAAAAGAAAAATTATCTGTAACTAAAGTCAACTTTAACGTAGATGTGTTAGCAAAAGAGATATTGAACTATGCTAACGACTTTGATGTAGTTTTACAACAAGGCAGCCCTTCAGAGAGAAAAGAAATTGTTAGAAGCTTTATCGGACAGATTATAATTGATAGTGAAAAGAGGCACGCTAAAGTTGGTTTCTACTCCCTTCCAAAGATCCTCGCTACAGAGCCAATTCTTTACGGGTATGCTATGAACATGGAACGATGCACAAACTAGTATTGATGTGCGTTCGAAATTAATGGTAGAGTTAAGAGATGATATTCTTGATCAGGTGAATAAACTTTATTTTGAACGTCTAAGAGTAAAAGCCGAATGTGATAATTTGGCACTTGAAGATAAAGGTAAACGTTTTGAAAAGTTATTAAAAATTGAGGAACTCACCGCTTCTTTAGATTCACTTACTGCAGGTTATTATTCGGATCAGCTACGTAAAATAGCACTTAAAGAATGGAGTTAATCATTACGCGGGGCCTGCCTTGTCTTGGTTCTCGCGGGAGCGCTTGTTGCGGCCCAGCGTGCCGCAACGGCGCTCGGGTCGGCTGCGTCGCTCTGCCAAGACAAATCTAGGGGGCAACCTTGCCCGCTCCTTGCCTCCACGTCCCGCTCGAATCCAAGACAAGTCACCCGCTAATAACTTATTAAAATAATCCTGTTGTTTTCAAGTGAGTGTCGATTTATAAGCTTTCCGGCTTTTGCTGGAGGCGCGTTCAAAGTTTTCGGCAATAGTGCGCAAGGAATTACGTCAAGTGAAGGCGGTGTCCATCTAGCGTAAGGAAGAAAGCCGTAACGAGACGTAAGCCGCAGCACACGGCGAAAATCTTTGAGCGCCGGAAGCAAAAGACGGAGAGCTTATTCTTTCTAAAAAATCTTGCAATCGACCTTTCTTTATGATAATTTAATTGGACTTCCCAATATAATTAACCCTTTAAATGCTAAGGAGTAAAGCCATGAGCACACATCATTTCACGGACGCAAATTTTAAAAAAGAAGTTTTGGAATCTGAGCTACCAGTTTTGGTGGATTTTTGGGCTACTTGGTGTGGTCCTTGCAAGATGATTGCTCCAGTAGTGGATGAATTAGCCAAAGAGTATATTGGAAAAATGAAGATTGGCAAAGTAGATATTGATTCTAATTCTAAAGTAGCTACGCAATTAGGAGTCATGTCTATTCCCACGATTATGTTTTTTAAAAATGGTAAAGTAGCTAATCAGTTAGTCGGGGCTTTAAATAAATCCGAGTTAAAACGTAACATCGAAGAAAATCTTTAATGAAAAAAATTTTTATTGCCGCCACAAAGCAAAATGATGGCAAGACCACAGTTTCTTTAGGGGTTATTAGGAACCTTCAGCAAAAATTTAGTAAGGTTGGTTTTATAAAACCGATTGGTCAGCGTTATCTGGAAGAAGAAGGTTTAAAGATCGATGAGGATTCAATTCTGATTGAGAAAGTTTGCGGAATAAAGTCTGGACTTAAAGACATGAGTCCGATTGCGGTAGAAAAAGGTTTTACTGAGAAATATATTGTTAAGCCAGATAAGAACAATATCTCTAAGCAAATTGAGGATTCATTTCGCCGAATTTCTAAGAATCAAGATTTAGTAGTAATTGAGGGAACTGGTCATGCCGGGGTTGGATCAGTTTTTGATCACTCTAATGCGTCTGTAGCTAGGCTTTTAGGCTCTAAAGTTATCATTATTTCTTCCGGTGGGGTAGGTCGACCAATTGATGAGATAGTTTTAAATAAAGCGCTTTTTGAAAAAGAAGGAGTTAAAGTATTAGGGGCAATTGTCAATAAAGTTTTGCCCAGCAAATTTGAAAAGATTAATCGCTTAGTGCGAAAAGGATTAGAAAGAAAAGGGATTGATGTTTTAGGAGTACTTCCGTATGATCCGATGTTGGCTCGGCCGACAATCGAGCAGATTCTCGAAGAAACAGATTTTAAAATTTTATGTGGCAAAGAGTATTTAGAGCGATCAGTAGCAAAAGTTATTGTGGCGGCAATGGAGCCGCAGGATGCCCAGCGTTATATCATCGAAGATAGTTTAATGATTACTCCTGGCGATCGCGAGGATATGATTAATATTGCGCTCAACTGTTTTAAAGATGCGGCTGGTAAAAAGCTTAAGCTTTGTGGAATGGTTTTAAGTTGCGGAATTACCCCCAAAGAATCTACCATGGAGCTATTAACTAAAGCACAAATTCCAGTGTTATTAACTAATGCTGATACTTATGATGTAGCTACTTGTGTGCATGATATCACGGTGAAAATTAGACCTTGCGATCTAGAAAAAATTAGTGCTGTAGAAAAATTAATTAAAGAAAACGTAGATTTTAATAAAATTTTGAGAGGAATTTAAGATGGATGCTATCAACAGAATTAGAACTTTAGCGCAAAAAAGAATAAAAACTATTGTTTTACCTGAGTATGATGACGAACGTACCTTAGAGGCAGCAAAAATTATAAAAAGCGAAAAAATTGCCAACCCTTTAGTGCTCACTCCTGAGATGATTGATAAAAATGAGTTGGCTCGCTATATTGAAGAGTATTATAAATTATATCAGTCTAAAGATATTGATTTAGAGAAGGTAAAAAAACTTTTTTCTGATAATCTTTATTATGCGGCGATGATGACCAGAGAAGGTAAAGCTGATGGCTTAGTGGCTGGAGCTTCGCATACTACTGCAGATATGGCACGTGCCTGTATTCGTTGCATCGGTTTAGATGAAAGATTTACCATTGCTTCCAGTTGTTTTATTATGGATTTACCAACTGCTCAATATGGCAGTAAGGGTACTTTAATTTTTGCAGACTGTGGAATTATTCCAGATCCTAACGCTCGGCAACTATCTTGCATTGCGGTTACGGCAGCAGAGTTGGCAGGGAGAGTTTTAAATATTACTCCACGCGTAGCTTTTTTAAGTTATTCGACTAAAGGATCAGCTAAAACAAAATCTGCGGAAAAAATTTCAGAAGCTCTAAGTCTATTAAAAACTTTAGCGCCTGAAATTTTAGCTGATGGTGAATTACAAGCAGATGCGGCGATTGTTCCGGATGTTGCAGAAATCAAGTGTCCAGATAGTCCGATTAATGGAGAAGCTAATGTGTTAATTTTTCCTAATTTGGAAGCCGGAAATATCTGTTATAAACTGGTACAACGGTTAAGTGGTTGTCGAGCAATTGGCCCATTATTTCTAGGTTTAAATAAACCAGCTAGTGATTTATCTCGCGGTTGTTTTGCTGAGGATATTGTGGATAGTGTGGCAGTCACCTCTATTAGGGCATAATATGAAAGTCTTAGTTATTAACAGTGGTAGTTCATCGATTAAATATAAACTTTTCGAGATGCCTTCTCAACGCTTAATTTCGAAAGGGGCAATTAATCAAATTGGTGAAGACGGGGCAAAATATGCAAATCATTATGCTGGTTTAAAAGATATTTTAAAGGAGATTAGATCAGTAGATGCAGTAGGACATCGTGTAGTGCACGGGGCGGAAAAATTTAAAAAACCTACAGTGGTTGATCAAAATGTAATAAAGGGAATTAAAAAATGTTGCGCGATTGCTCCATTGCATAATCCGGCTAATCTAGCCGGAATTTTGGCTTGTCAGAAACTTTTGCCAGGAGTAAAGCAGGTAGTGGTTTTTGATACTGCATTTCATCAAAGTCTTCCTGAACATGCTTTTATATATGGATTACCTTATGAGTATTATCAAAAATTTGGGATTAGAAAATATGGGTTCCATGGGACTAGTCATGAGTATGTCGCTCATGAAGCTAGTCGCATTTTAAAAAAACCGCTGAATAAATTAAATTTAATTACGTGTCATTTAGGAAATGGGTGTAGCATTACCGCGATTAATAAAGGCAGGTCTGTAGATACGAGTATGGGCTTTACTCCCTTGGAAGGGCTAGTTATGGGTACTCGTTGTGGAGATACAGATCCGGCTTTAATCACGCATATTATGTGCAAGAAAAAAATTGATACCAAAGAAATGGATCGGATTTTAAATAAAGATAGTGGCTTAAAAGGAATATCCGGGATTAGTAATGATGTGCGTGTATTAGAAGGAAAAGCAAGGGCTGGAAATAAACGTGCAAAATTAGCATTAGATATTTTTGTTTATCGCATCAGAAAATATATTGGTGCCTATACGGCTGTACTTTGTGATTTAGATGCTTTAGTATTTACCGCAGGTGTCGGTGAAAATCAAACTAGAATTCGCGAGAGTATTTGTCATAATTTATTTAGTTGTTTAGGTAAAAATCCCAAAATTATGGTTATTCCTACTAATGAGGAGTTAATGATAGCCCGACAGACTTTTAAATTAATAAAACCCAGTGTAGTCAGATCTGGCGCTTAGCGCAGTTGTCTGGGGCTGCCCTTTTGGGCAAGGAGAAAAAAATGTTAAGGACTATGTTAAAATCAAAAATTCATCGTGCCACCGTTACAGAAGCAAATTTGCAGTATGAAGGCAGCATTACCATTGATGCTGATTTAATTCAGGCCGCAGACATTTTAGAGCATGAAAAAGTCGAGGTGCTTAATTTAAACAATGGTTTACGTATAGAAACATATGCGATTAAAGGTAAAGCGGGAAGTGGGGTAATTTGTTTAAATGGTGCGGCGGCACGCGGATCTTGTCCAGGAGATATCGTAATTATTGTCTCTTATTTGGGAGTTGATGATAATGAAGCTAAAACAATGAAATCTAAAATCATTAAAGTAGATGAGCGAAATAAAATTAAAAATTAGGACATTTGGGGAAGCGGTTTTAAGACAAAAGGCTAAACCGGTTAATCGTGTTACGGTTGGACATCGAGATATTTTAAGTCAAATGGCCAGAGCTATGTATGACGGTGCCGGTATCGGGTTAGCCGCTCCGCAGATTGGTATAAGTGAGCAATTAATTGTAGTGGATATTGGAGAAGGTCTTTATAAATTAATTAATCCTAAAATTGTTAAGAAAACTGGTCGACAAGCAATCAGTGAAGGATGTCTTAGTGTTCCCGGTGTTTGTATTAAGGTTAAACGAGCTAAACAAATTTGGATAGAAGCAAAGGATGAGAATGATCAATTTGTAAAATTTCAAGCTAAAGATTTGTTCGCCTGCGTATTACAGCATGAAATTGACCATTTAAAAGGTAAATTAATTATTGATTATGCATCGTTGGTAGATAAATTGCGGATTAAAAATAAACTTAAAGCATTGAAAATAAAAAATATTTGCCAAGCCCTTTAAAATGACAAAATTTGATTTGATTATTATTGGAGGTGGACCGGCGGGGTTAACGGCTGCGCTGTATGCTGGACGTAGTAGATTAAATACTTTGCTGATAGAGAAGATGGCTGTGGGCGGAAGAATTTTGATGAGTGAAACCATTGAAAATTATCCGGGTTTTCCGGGAGGAGTTTCTACTCATGAGTTAATGTCTAAAATGGAAGAGCAGGTTAAAGAGTTGGAAGTAAAAATAATTAGTGATGAAGTAGTCGAGATAGATTGTCAGAAAAAGATTGTTAAAACTCCAGGCGGTGATTTTGAAGCCAAAGTAATTATACTTGCTAATGGGGCCAAACCGCGAAAATTAAATATTCCTGGTGAAGATAAATTTACTGGTCGCGGGGTTTCTTATTGTGCTACTTGCGATGCCCCATTTTTTAAAGAAAAGAAAGTAGTAATCGTTGGGGGTGGTAATGCTGTAGCGGAAGAGGCGATATATTTAAGTCGATTTGCTAGCTCTGTAACCGTAATTCATCGACGTCAAGATTTGCGGGCAACTGCGATTTTACAAGAAAAAATGAAAGAGAATAAAAAAATAAATTTTATTTTAAGTAGTATTGTAACTGAAATTAAAGGAACACAAAAAGTAGAGTCAGTTGTGATTAAAGATCTCTTAACTGAAAAAGAAAACGATTTTAGCTGTGATGGAGTTTTTGTTTATATTGGCTATGAACCAGAAACTGTTTTTTTAAAAGATAAACTTTCTATGAATGAAACCGGATTTATTATTACCGATGAAAATATGACTACTTCAGTAGAAGGAGTATTTGCTTGTGGTGATTGTCGCAAAAAAGGATTGTATCAGGTAATTAACGCTTGTGCTGACGGCGCAGTAGCAGCTGATTCTGCTTATAAATTTATAGCCAACAAGGGGTAAGTGATGGAGCAATTTCCGACCAGTAATAAAAAATTAATTGATTGGGTTAATAAAATGGCTAAACTTTGCCAACCAGATCAAATTGTTTGGATTGATGGTTCTGAAGAGCAAAAGTTAACTTTAGAGAAAGAAAGTGTAAGTACTGGAGAATTGATTCGATTGAATCAAGAAAAACTCCCGGGGTGTTTTTTGCATCGCACAGCCCAAAATGATGTGGCTCGGACGGAACACCTAACGTTTATCTGTACCAAGAAAAAGAGTGATGTTGGGCCAAATAATAATTGGCTCTCTACTACTACCGCATATAATAAAGCCAAAGCTATTTTTAAAGGTTCAATGATTGGGCGCACGATGTATGTTATGCCCTTTTCTATGGGGCCAGTGGGTTCGCCTTTTAGTAAAATTGGCGTTGAGTTAACAGATTCTCGATACGTAGTTTTAAACATGTTAATTATGACTCGCTGTGGAAATACGGTATTAAGACAACTGGAAAAAGATGATGACTTTACTAAATGTTTACATTCAAAGGCGCAATTAGATATTAAAAAAAGATTGATTTTACATTTTCCAGAAGATAATACAATTTGGAGTGTCAACTCTGGTTACGGTGGAAATGTACTTTTAGGTAAAAAATGTCTATCATTGCGTATCGCTAGTTTCATTGCCAAAAAAGAAAAATGGATGGCTGAACACATGCTGATTATGGGGATTGAAGAGCCCAATGGTCATGTTGAATATATCGCAGCGGCCTTTCCTAGTGCTTGTGGAAAAACAAATTTAGCGATGATGATCCCGCCAGAAGGGTTAAAAAATAAAGGTTATCGTATCTGGACGGTGGGTGATGATATCGCCTGGATGCGCGTTGATTCTGATGGTTCACTTTGGGCGATTAATCCGGAGACTGGTTTCTTTGGGGTAGCTCCTGGAACAAATTCTAACGCAAATCCTAATATGGTGGAGACAATAAAGAAAAATACTATTTATACCAATGTTCTTTTAAAGCCGGATAATACAGTGTGGTGGGAAGGTGCTGATGGTGAAGTTCCCAGTCAAGGTATTGACTGGAAAGGTAATCCTTGGAAACCCAATACTTTAGATACAGAAGGTAAACCGATTAAAGGTGCACATCCAAATGCGCGTTTTACTACTCCAATTGCAAATTGTCCTTCAGCGTCTTTTAGATTGGAACAGCATCATGGCGTGCCGATTTCGGCAATTATATTTGGTGGTCGACGTGAACATGTAGCACCACTAGTTTATGAATCTTTTGATTGGAAACACGGAGTTTTTGTAGGGGCAACTATGGGCTCAGAGTTAACCGCGGCCCAAGTGGGTAAAATTGGCCAAGTACGCCGGGATCCCATGGCAATGCTACCTTTCTGTGGCTACAATATGGCAGAATATTTTAAACATTGGCTAAATATGGGTAAGTTTATGGCTAAACCGCCTAAAATATTTCATGTAAACTGGTTTCGTACTGACGAACATGGAAAATTTATTTGGCCCGGGTTTTGTGAAAATTTAAGAATTTTGGAATGGGTGCTTGACCGCTGCAATAATCGAGTTAGCGCCATGCAGACCCCAATTGGTTACCTGCCATATCCATTTAATATTGATATGAATGGCCTCAAGCTTTCGGATAGTGATTTAGAAAAATTGCTAAAAGTTGATAAGCATGAGTGGCTAGAAGAATTAAAAGGAGTGCATAAATTTTTTAGTGATTTTAAAAAAGATCTTCCTAATGAATTGTGGGATCAATATGAAGCTTTATTAGAAAGGTTTAAACGCTATGACAAGTAAAGTTTTGTTAAAAACAAATTTTCCTGATTTAAAATTGTTCCGTCGAGGAAAAGTGCGTGATGTTTACGACTTAGAAGATAAGTTATTAATTGTTTCTACTGATCGGATATCTTGTTTTGATGTTGTTTTACCAAATGGTATACCTGATAAAGGTACTATCCTTACGAGTATTTCTAAGTTTTGGTTTGATTATATCAAAGAGATAATCGGACACCATTTAATTACTACAGATATAAATAAATATCCAGAAAATTTAAAAAAATATAAATCTGACTTAGAAAGCCGTTCTATGTTAGTTTTAAAGACTAAGCCTTTACCGGTTGAATGTATTGTTCGAGGATATCTTTCTGGCTCAGGCTGGAAGGAGTATCAGGATAAGCAATCAGTTTGTGGAATTAACTTACCAAAAGGTTTAAAAGAGTCTGATAAGTTGCCGGAAGTTATTTTTACTCCTTCGACTAAGGCTGATCTGGGACATGATCAGAATGTTAATCAAAGATATGTTGAGGATTTAGTCGGCGTTGATATTGCCAATCAATTAAGAAAAGTGAGCATCGATGTTTATAATCGTGCCAGCAAATATGCTTTAAAAAAAGGAATTATTATTGCTGATACTAAATTTGAGTTTGGCATCCATAATGGTAAAATGATTATTATTGATGAGGTACTTACTCCGGATTCATCGCGTTTTTGGCCACTGGATGAATATCAGCCGGGTAAAACTCAACCTAGTTTTGATAAACAGTTTGTGCGAGATTATTTAGAAACATTGGATTGGAACAAAACCCCGCCTGGTCCGAATCTACCAGATGAGATTATTGATAAAACCAGAGAGAAGTATTTGGATGCCTATCAAAAATTAACCTCATCATCTTTAGAATAAATGATTAAAATTAAAAAGATATTATCAGCATTGTTAAGGATCGTTATAAGTGTAGTGCTTTTGGTTTTTTTGTTTAAATTTAACAAAATAGACCTGCATACGCTGTGGTTAGATATTCAAGGTGCGGATAAATTACTTTTATTTATAGGTTTTGGGATTTATTTTTTTATGTATCTTTTAGGTTTTTTACGCTGGAAAATGCTACTGAAAGCTGCGGGAGTGAAGGCGCCTTTTAAAAAAATAATTTCTTCTTTTTCCGGAGGAGTTTTCTTTAGCATATTTCTACCTTCAACCATCGGAGGAGATTTAGTTAGAACTGTAGATTTAATTGATCATACTAAAAAAGGTAAGGAGGTTGTCGCTTCTGTATTTTTAGATCGGTTGAGTGGGTATATTGGATTAGTGATTGTAATTTTACCGGCGCTACTTTTAGGTCGCTTTTTAGTTTTAGATAAGGTAGTTTTTTCATCTGTTTTTACGATTGTTATTTTGCTTGCGATTGTTTTATTAGTTTTATTTAATAATTTTATTTACACTAAAATTACAAAATTTCTTTCTACTCCGGGAGCAGTCAAGATTAAAGAGATACTTAAAAATATGCATCAAGAGATCCATATCTTCCGAAACCATAAAAAAACGATTATTTATAATTTAATATTATCATTTATTATCCAGCTTATTGGCCCAGTAAGTGTTTATTTTATCGGTCTCTCTTTAGGTATAAAGATTAATTTTGTGTATTTTCTTATATTTTTACCGATCATTGGAGCGATTACTTTGCTACCGATTGCTATTGGAGGATTAGGATTACGAGAAGGATTATTTGTACTTTATTTTGCTAAAGCTGGCGTGATTAAGCAGTTAGCTTTAGCGATGTCATTATTATCATTTTCTTTTGTAATTTTTTATGCTGCAATTGGAGGACTCATTTATGTCCTTACAGTACATCATCGACGCCTACAATCTAGTAAATCATCCCCAGTTTAAACCGGCTAAGCAGTCAGTAAATATTGTTTATGCTCTGGTAAATTTCATTAAATTAAATCAATTAATTGGAAGCAAAAACAATAAAGCGGTACTGGTTTTTGATGGGTTTCCTCCGGCTAATCAAGAAATTCCTGAAGTGGATGGCTTAACTTGTGTTTTTTCTTATGAAATTGAAGCAGATGAATCAATTAAAAGAATGGTTGAGGCTTGCGCTTATCCTAAGAATATTATTGTAGTTTCTGATGATAAGCAGGTGAAGTTAATGAGCAAGATTTTAAATGCCCAAGTCTTAGGGGTAGAAGAATTTATCTGTGGTAAGAATGATAGGAAGCTTAGTTTTAAACAGGAATTAGATGCAAATGATCCCAAGCTTAATTATGCACAAATGCATAAGGTTAATGAAGAACTAAAGAAGAAATGGCTAAAATGAATGTGCTGTTTTATTAATTTCTTGACATAAGTAACTAGTCATGCTAGAGTTATAAAAATAGCAGCACTAAAAAAAGGAGGAGATATGAGTAGTTGGCAAGTAGTGTTACTAGAACCAGCACGTATGGTTTTGGGACAGATTAGTCAATTTGTAGTAAATGCCTTATTGGTGATTGTTATTTTAATCATCGGTTGGTTACTTTCTGGGCTCGTAAGAACGATTGTTAGTAAAGCGCTTAAGATTGCCAAAATTAATGAAATTGCTCAACGTATCGAATTAGACAAGTTGCTAGGTAAAGGGGGACTGACTGCTCCTTTATCCGATTTAATTGGTACAGTTTGTTATTGGCTAGGGCTTTTAATAACATTTATGGTTGCAGTTAACTCAATTGGTTTAACGGTTGCTGCCGATTTATTAAATAGAGTAGTACTTTATATTCCTAACGTTATTGCTGCCTTGTTTATTTTGATCTTAGGGATGTTTGCTTCTACTTTGTTAAAAAATATAGTACAAACTGCGGCTAGTAATGCTGGTTTAAGCCAAGGTAAACTTTTGGCACAAATTGTTGAAACAATTGTAATTGCTTTCGCAGTCTTTATCGGTTTAGAGCAATTGCAGATTGGGATTCGAATTACGGAATTAACGGTAGCAATTATTCTAGGATCATTAGGCCTAGGGTTAGCATTATCTTTTGGTTTAGGTTGCAAAGATATCGCCGGGAAGTTTGTTTCAGATTTAGTAGAAAGATTAAAAAAGAAATAATGTTTTAGTTTTGAATTGGTAAATAAACCCCGTGCTTAAAAGGCGCGGGGTTTATTTTTAGGAGACAATATACTTATGCCTGCTTTTTTAGCATCATTAATTTTTGTAGTTTTAGCTGAGATGGGAGATAAAACTCAACTTTTAGCAATGGCTTTTGCCGCTCGTTATTCCGCAGGTAAAGTTTTGTTGGCAGTATTTTTAGCCACAATTTTAAATCATGCTTTAGCAGTTTTGACCGGTCGTTTTTTAACTACAGTTATTCCCATAGAGATTATTTCTTTTTTAGCAGCATTTTCATTTATTATTTTTGGTTTGTGGACACTACGTGGAGATAAGCTCCAAGGAGAAGATAGAAAAGTTAGTCGATGGGGACCGGTTTTAACGGTTGGCATAGCATTCTTTCTTGCCGAAATGGGTGATAAGACTCAGTTAGCAACCATTAGTCTTGCAGTTAAATATCAAAGTTTAATTAATGTTTTAATGGGCACTACCGTAGGGATGGTTGTTGCCGATGCTTTTGGTATTATTGTGGGTGTAGTGATGAGGAAACATATTCCAGAGAAAATGATTAAGTGGTTCTCTGCTATAATTTTTATTTTATTTGGATTAATCGGAATGTTTAAAATAGTGGTTGGTCGTTAAAATTTAATAAACAGTAATGGGTAGCTAATAATTAAAAAACGATATGGTTAAGACAAGGATAATTTGTACTTTGGGCCCCTCATCGTCAAGCGAAATGATGATCAGGAAAATGATGATTGCGGGAATGGATGTTGTTCGTTTAAACTTTTCGCATGGTAAGTCGCAAGAACTGCTTAATAAAATAAACCACGTCCGGTTATTAAATAAAAGATATAATCGACGTTTAAAAATTCTTGGTGATCTTCAGGGACATCGTATAAGAATAGGTGAGCTTAAAATGCAATTAGAGCTTAAAAAAGGTGCAATTTTATGGCTTACTCAACAAAAAATAAAAGGATCAGAGAAAATTGTGCCTTTTGATTATCCAGGTCCGTTGCATAGTATTAAGAATGGTTATCACGTATTTATAGATGATGGAAATATCTCTTTGAAGGTTGTTGGTAGAAAAAAAAACAAGCTTAAGACCAAGGTAATTGTTGGTGGATTACTTAAAGAACATAAGGGAGTTAATATTCCTAATGCTAGGTTAGAATTTGGAGGGATAAGCCGCAAGGACATAGAAGATACTTTATTTTGTAAAAAATATGGCGTAGATTATATAGCACAGTCATTTGTATGCACTAAACAGGATATTCTTGAGGTAAAAAAAATATTGCAACCGGGTTCAAATTGTCAAATAATCGCTAAAATAGAGAATCGGGAAGGTATAAAGAATATTGATGAAATAATCAAAGTTTCAGATGGTATTATGATAGCGCGTGGAGACATGGGTGTATCATTGCCAATCTATGAAATTCCTATTATTCAAAAGATGATTATAAATAAGTGTAACCGTGCGAAAAAATTTGTCATTACCGCAACACAGATGCTGGAAAGTATGACGGAGAATCTTAGGCCTACGCGTGCTGAAGTAACAGACGTAGCCAATGCTATTATAGATGGCACTGATTTTGTTATGCTCTCGGCAGAGTCTGCAGTGGGTAAACACCCATTTGAGACAGTGGTTATGATGAATAATATAATAAAGTTCACTGAAAAATATCGGAATAAAATAGTAACAGCAGCATAAGTTTAAGATTGATCAGAATGCAGGTAATTTTATGAAAAAAATATTTATTCAGACCTTTGGTTGTCAGATGAACGTTCGTGATACTGAAGTAATTTGTGGATTATTAAAGAAATCTGGCTATCAGATCTGTAAAGATGATATAGATGCGGATATCATAATTTTTAATACTTGTTCAGTGCGTCAGCATGCTGAAGATAGAGTTTGGAGCTTAATCGGTAGTTATAAAGGCAAGAAAATAATTGGATTAATGGGGTGCATGGCGCAAAATTATAAAGACCAGGCTTTTGTGCGCGATGATAGTATTAATTTTGTAATCGGTCCACAGGATATCCATAAATTACCGGAAGTTTTGAGTAAGTTTACAAA
>Ga0265297_10008843_pt1 | contig 13264 bp, 10 predicted proteins | sample Munlanlwell13791_FD_192502 | JGI IMG/M metagenome (GOLD analysis project Ga0265297, IMG submission 192502) | Leachate microbial communities from a municipal landfill in Southern Ontario, Canada - Leachate well 137-91 | ecosystem: Engineered > Solid waste > Landfill > Unclassified | place...
GATAGGTATTGATTTTCCCGGACTGATAAAAGAGTACCGTGGCAATATCCGGTTCATAAATATAATCTTCAAATTTCATCGTTTGCCCTGATAAAAAAAGGGATGTGGCAAAAAGAGGAATCAGCACCAGGAGTAATCGTCTTGCAAATAATGTATAATTGGGATTCATAGAGCAACAAAAATACAATAAACGTGCAAAGATAAGTGGGAGCAGCAAAAAATACCCCGACAATAAAATATTCAGTTCATGATTTTAAATTCTTTTGTTTAAGTTTGAAGTTGTTTGATAAACATACAAATTCGTAAATCAGCAAATTTTTAATGATTAACCAACAAAATATATCTGAGAAAGTTCGATACATAGAATCCGAAATTATTGATCAATTCCTAAAAGATGATCACCAAACTAGACCTTGGATCATAGGATTCAGTGGAGGTAAAGACTCTACATTATTATTACAATTAGTTTGGAAGGCTCTTCAAAAAATACAGGATATTGCATGGATGAGAGAAATTTATATCGTTTGTAATGATACACTTGTTGAAAATCCTAAAATCCAACGCTTTATTGATAAAACCTTAGAAAGGATAGAAAAATCTGCTGTTGAACAGAATATTCCTATTAAAATACAAAAAACAAAGCCAAGGCTTGAAGATACTTTTTGGGTCAATCTGATTGGGAAAGGGTATCCTGCACCAAATAACATATTTAGGTGGTGTACCGAAAGACTTAAAATTAATCCAACGACCAGATTTATCTTGGATAAAATAAATGAAAAAGGTGAAGCAATAATCCTGCTTGGAACCAGGAAAGATGAGAGCCAAAGTAGAGCTAAATCAATGAAAAAGCATGAGATATATGGGCAAAGACTAAGGAAACACTTGTTGCCCAATTCTTATGTTTTTGCACCTTTAAAGGATTTGACTACAAATGAACTTTGGCAATATTTAATGCAGGTGCCACCACCTTGGGGAGGTTCACATAAAGAATTAATTACGCTGTATAAAAATGCCAATTCTGGTGATTGCCCTTTGGTAATTGACACTACCACTCCTTCGTGCGGACACAGCCGCTTTGGTTGTTGGGTGTGTACCGTTGTAAAACATGACAAGTCAATGGCAGCCATGATTTCAAACGGAGAAGAATGGCTGGAACCGTTAATTGAATTAAGAGAATTTATTGCTGAAACAAGGGAATATAGTGAACGATTTCGTGAAAAATTTGGAAGAGGAGGAAAAGAAAGAGAGAAAGGGCATTTTGGGCCCTATAGGGGTTGGGTTAGAGCTGAATTCTTAGACAGATTGTTAAAAGCTCAAAAGGGTATTTCAGAAAGTCAGGGTCCTATTGAACTTATATCTTATCAGGAACTAATTGCAATACAGATACAATGGTATCGCGATGGAATATTGAACTACACCGTATCAGAAATCTATAATAAAATCTTTAATTCAGAGATTGATATGTCAAAGCAACTTGAAAAATTAAAAGAAGAAAGTGATTTGTTATTACAAGTTTGTGATAATAATCTTGAAGACGTAAACTTAATACAAAAACTTCTTGCTGTTCAGAGAACAAAAACATTGATGCTAAGAAAGAGAGGCCTTTTAGCCGATCTTGAAAGCATTCTTGATATTCATTTGGCTGAAAAAAAAACTGCAAAAAATGATAATTAAAGAAGTAGAACTCAATAATTTCAGAATCTATAAAGGAATAAGTATAATTCCTTTTAAACCTGATTCTCTAAAAAATATTTGCATTATTTCAGGACAAAATGGATTTGGGAAAACCACTTTTTTGATGTCGCTTGTTTGGTGCTTGTATGGAAAACAAATGCAGGACGTTGATGATTTGTATTATAAAGAAATTGCTGACCAGGGTGGGTATAATAAGTACATTGCTAACTCTCTTAACCGACTTTCAAAAAACGAGGGAGAAACTAAATTTCATGTTGCTGTTACTTTTTCCAAACTAAATATTCCTGATTTGCCATGCACCGAGATAAAGATTACCCGAAGTTTTGATATTTTTACAAACACTAATGATCAAGTCGAAATTTTAATTGACGGCCACCCTAATGAATTGGCAAATGAAGTTGGCCCCGAGTTTTTTATTAGAGATTATATTCTGCCAAAGGAAATTGCGAAATTCTTTTTCTTTGATGCTGAGAAAATTGTTACTCTTGCCGAAATTAATACTGCGGAGCAGAGAAGAAAACTAAGTGAAGCCTATTCGGAAGTACTAGGAATTAAAAAATACGAAGATTTAAAAAATCAACTTGAAGAACTACAAATTAAACTTCGACAAGAGTCAGCAAGTCAAAAGGAAAAGCAATTATTAATTGATCTGAATGCTGAAGAAGAAAAGTGTGATTTGACAATAAAGGAGAATGAAATACAAATCAGACAATTAAAAGATGATTTGCAATTCAAACGAAAAGAATCAAGCGATATACAGGGAAAACTTATACGAGCCGGCAGTGTTATTTCCATTGAGGAATTAAATGATTTACGTACAAAGGAAACGACACTGAATAGCAGACTTGAAAAGTTACAAAACGAATTAAAAGATTCATTTGAGGTCATTCCTTTTGCAATTGCAGGTGAATTGTTTCAGGAGGTTTCTGATCAACTTGAAGTTGAAGTCAACATAAGAAAGATAAAATTTCAACAGGAGAACATTAATGAGACAACAAATAAAGTATTAAATGAGCTTTTTAATTTTCCACGACCACCTGAACTTTTGATTGATCACAGAATTCACGATTTCTACTCGGAGTTATTTAAAAAACTAATTATTAAGCACTTCTTTGGGGATACTCCTGATATCCCTGATGGATTTTTTGCTATACATGACTATTCCGAAGCTGAACAAAATGAGCTAAATGCTTTACTTAATAATATCAAGCTTTCATTTAAAGAGGCTTTTAAAAGAATCAACGGGGATGTAAATCAAATTAGAAATGAACTTGGAATAATAAGAAGAAGGCTTCGTGATGCAGATGCAAATAAAGAGGATTACGTTATTTCTTCGCTACGTGAACGAAAGGCAAAATTGGACAATGAAATATTTCGTATCGAAGAAACAATTGATGATTTAAACATAGAAATTGGAGAGAGGACTAATGAAAAAACGCAAATTTTAAAAAGAAAACTTGAGATTGCGAAAAAAATTGAAGTTTCAGAAAAGAACAGGGAAAAAGACGAGTTAATTACTGATAAAATAAATAGGCTACGTGATTTCATTAATACTTTTAAGGAGCAGAAAAAACGTTCTCTGGAGAAACAAATATTGCATGGATTGGAGGTATTGATGCATAAAAGAGACTTTATTACTAATGTCAGAGTAGATATTGTTGCAGAGGATGTAGATATTGTCCTATTCAACTCAAGAGGTGAAGAAATCAAAAAGGAAACTCTTTCAAAGGGGGAGCAACAAATGTATGCAACAGCATTGTTAAGAGGTCTCGTAGAAGAATCTGAAATTGAATTTCCTGTTTTTATTGATTCACCTATGCAAAAATTTGATGAAAAGCATGCTGAAAACATTGTAAAATATTTTTATCCGAATGCTTCAGAGCAAGTTGTAATCTTTCCACTTGTAAATAAGGAACTAAATGTTAAAGAATTTAACATCCTCTCAAAATATATTTGCCAAACAATACTCATTGACAATATAAATACCGATAAATCAGAATTTATGGAAGTTGAGCCAAGTGAATTTTTAGGAACCTATAATCAATTGTATAACAATGCTCTTTAATATTAAAACCTCAGAGGCGAATAAAGCAGTTGTAAAGGAACTGACACGAAAGCTGATACTGAACAGCGAAAATCATGTTTCAAGGATTGCATTTGCTTATTCAATTTCAAGAGGTAATCAGTTAAGTCTGGAAACCGACCTGAAAGACAGCAAGGGTAAGGAATACAAAGACGAAGTGCTGTTCGGGAAATACCGAAACTATTATATTTCACTTGTATGCCAACATTATGGTTTGCATAAATCTGATCCTAATATAGGCAAGTACATAAAAATGCATATTGACCATGGATTGGAATTGATGCATAAACTATTTGAGAATAATGCCAACTTTTCCGGTTTGGATTTTCTGCTTGAAACAATAGAAAGGGGGATTGAAGAACTTGAAGGGCAGGAAATGGGGGCAGGACATGTTGAAAATGTATTCCAAAAACTAGATAAAGAATGGTTCGCAGAACCATTGAGAATAAGGGTGGGAAATGACATCATTACAAACGAAGCCATTTTCTTCAACATGAATGACACCTCCATTCATAACAATTCTATGGTGGCTGTAGCAGGTAATCCGGGTACAGGAAAAACATTTTTTTCGAACAGATTCATTGAACAAGTTGTATTTCAATCTGGTGGTCAGGTCAATTTCCTTTTCATTGATTTTAAGGGATTGAAAAGTGAGGATGAACATGCCATGAAGCCTTTCTTTGATAAAACCAAAGCCGAACTTATTGATGCCCCGCACAAGGCATTTCCTGTTAATCCACTTTCATTTATTGATGTTGTAAATGAGAAAAACAAAATAATGGGAATTAATAAGTTTGTTGACATTATTTCTCATTACAGCAATCTTGGAAAAGTTCAGCAACAAACACTAAGGGATGCAACCCGTCAGGTATTCAATTCCAAAACCGGTGGGCAATATCCATCGTTCAGGGAGATTTATGAAGCAGTATTGGAAATAGAAGGTTCAAAGGCAAGCACATTAAAAGAGATTGTTCAGAGTTTAGGTGAGCTTGATCTGTTTCAAACTGAAGTTGAACCTCAAAAGACCTTCCTGAACAATAATTACTATCTGAGTCTTTCAGCGAATTTGCCACCGGAAGTCAGGTTCACTGCTACATTCTTAATTATCAACTATGTTTACAATACCTTCATGAACATGCCAAACGCTCCGATTCAAGGAAACCTGCAATGCATGAGGTATGTTTTGGTAATTGATGAAGCACATGTAATATTCAAACAAAAGAAATCACAGGATTTACTTGAAAAAGTGCTGCGGGAAGTTAGGTCAAAAGGTGTTTCAGTTATGCTTCTTTCCCAAGGAATTGAAGAATTCAATCAGCCCTCATTTGATTTTTCAAGTATGTGCGAAACCGTGTTTTTGTTTGATATAAAAGACAAAACAAATGTAAAAGCCATGGAAAAGTTTTTAGGTATTGGTGATAAACTTACCAATAAACTTAAAAACAGCATGGAAAACATTCAGAAATATCAACTTATAAGCAACCTGAAGGAATTTAAGGTTGCAGAATTGTTTAAAGCTTAAATAATAAATAATAAATGTCAGAAAAATATAAGTATGTTTGGCTAAAGCCCTCAGAACTTTCATTGGATTCGGAAAATCCACGGTTGCCTCGTTCAATGAGAAATAAATCACAAAGTGAAATTATTGACTTTATGCTGTTAGAGCATAGTTTGATTGAATTAATGCTTGCAATTGGGCAAAATGGATATTTCCCAGGCGAACAATTATTAGTTGTAGAAATCGAAAAAGGTTACAAAGTGATTGAGGGAAATAGGAGATTAGCTTCAGTTAAATTATTAAATAATCCTGAATTAGCAACCCGCAATAAATTAAAAATTGCACAAGTCCTTGAGGAAACTTCAGAAAGACCAAATAAAATTCCTTGTATTGTATTTCCAAATGAAAAAGAGATTCATAAGTATCTGGGATTTCGTCATATTACAGGTACGAAAGAATGGCGAATGTTGGAGAAGGGTAGGTATCTGTATGAATTAAGAGTCAATGAATACAACGGTCTACCTCTTATTGAAGCGGCTAAACAAATTGCAAAAACAATAGGTAGTAAATCAAACTATGTAATAAGAGTCATTGTGGGGTTTGAAGTTTATAAGATAATAGAAGACAATCAATTCTTTGGAATGAAAGAGTATTTAAATGACACTACTTTTTATTTTAATTATATTGCAGATAGTCTTAATAAGGAGAATATTACTTCATTTCTAAATGTAAATTTTGATTCTATAAAACCTACTGAAAATATAAATGAAAGTAATCTTAAGTTGTGGACAGAGTGGTTGTTTAAACGAAATGATCAAAATGTGACACGACTTAAAGGCGATAGTGAAAATTTAAAAATGCTTAATGCAATAATCGGTAAAGAAGAAGCACTTAAAGCATTTTCTGATGGATTGGATGTTGCCAAAGCTTTTGAACTTACAGAAGAATTAGATTTAATTTTTCAAGATGCAATTAAAGAATCAATTAACCGGTTAGAGCAGGCTGATTCAGTTGTTCATAAATTAAATCATTTTTATACCGATTTAGAAGATGATTTAAAAACAATCAGAAGTTTAACAGTAAAAATTAAAAGCACAAAAGATTCAATTGATGAACGTGAATTTTAAAATAAATATAGATCCTTCAAAATACAAGGGAATTGCTGATGATAAGTTAAATTACTTTGCTGATTTAGTCGAATTAATCGCTATTATTTCAAAATCTGAAATAACTGTCGGTGAGATATTGGACAGGTTCTGTGATTGCATGTTATTAAAAAAAGGAGAAGCACAGCAAAATGATTCGAATGAATCTTGGGTGAAGGAAATATTTAAATTAATACAGCTAAGATTGAATACCTTTAAAGATAATTATCCTTTTGATTTTAATGAAAATTTAAATTACCTGAGTGTCAAAAAAGAATTAAGTAATAAGCACAGATTATATATTCAGTTGCTATTATCTGCTAATCTTCCTTTTTTCTCAGAATTACAGCCTTTGCTCACGACAGATTTTGAAAATATTTCATATTATTCATTAAAAGGATACTTTGCAAAGAATGACAGTGTAAAAAGATTTGGAAAGAAAACTGAATATTCAGGTACAAATGCGATAGAGAAAATAAAAAAACTAGCTTCTGACATTAGAATTGGATTTAGTGAAGATGATTTAGAACAAGTTAATAAATATAACTCTAATGAAAAAGGATTAGATATTGTAGCATGGTTCCCCTTTGATGATAATTGGGGAAATCTGATTGTAGTATTGGGTCAATGTGCTTGTCAAAATGTTGATTGGCATAAGAAAAGACAAGATGCAATACCGTATGAACATTTTTTTAAATTCAAAGGAATAAAGCCAATACATGCTTTATTTATACCTCATTCTCTGACAAAAGAGAAACTTTTTTTTAATTCAATAAATATATATGACACACTTCTTTTTGAAAGAAAAAGACTTATAGACAATTTTAATTATGAGAATTACCAAAATTTAGATTCTAACAATGTTATTGAAAATATAATTAAATTTCAGGAGGATATCACTTAACTAATTATTATCCTTAAATGTGAGATAACATATTTAATGGTATTAATGAAAACATCAACTTCTTCATTTAAATTGGTTTTTCCAAGCGAAATACGAATCCTATTAAAACCATATCTACCATCAGGTTCCATCGCCCTTAAAACATGCGAAGGCTCAACAGATCTAGAAGAACAGGCACTGCCATTACTTACTATAATATTAGGTGTTCCATCAATGGGTTTGCTTAATGCCATAATTAAGGCATCTGAATCAATTCCGGGGAATGTAATATTGGAAACATTATAAATTCTGTTAGTATGGCTTCCGTTTACAAATGCACCATCAATTTTTAAAAGTTCACTTTCCAAATAATCCCTTAATTCCTTTATTTTATCAGCATTTTGCTTCATTTCAAGTTTTGCAAGTTCACAGGCTTTTCCCAATGCAACAATTCCGGGTACATTTTGAGTTCCGCTTCTGAAGTTGTTTTCTTGCCCTCCTCCATGAATTAAAGGTGTTAGTTTCACTCTTCCTTTTCTTTGCCGCATATAAAGTGCTCCAATCCCTTTCGGAGCATACATTTTATGTCCGCTTAAACAAAGAAGGTCAATACCTAAATCGTCAACATTAATGAGTATTTTGCCTACAGCCTGAGTTGTGTCAGACATGAAAAAAGCTCCCTTTTCATGCACAATATGAGATATTTCCTTAATTGGCTGTATGACTCCCGTTTCATTGTTTACATGCATTACACTAACGAGGATTGTCTCATTCTTCATCGCTTTCTTTAAAGCAGATAATTCAATCAATCCATCTCTTTTTACAGGCAAATATGTGACATCAAGACCTTTGGTTTCAAGATATTTGCAAGTATCCAGCACGGCTGAATGTTCGGTAGCAACTGTGACAATATGTTTTCCTTTATTCTGATAATATTCCGCAACTCCTTTAATAGCCATATTAATTGCTTCTGTTGCCCCTGAGGTAAAAATTATTTCATTTTCTTCAGCCCCAATCAAATCAGCCACCTGTTTTCTGGCTATTTTAACCCCATCCAAAGCACATTGTCCAAATTTGTGGTTGCTGCTAGCATTTCCAAAATTATCCTGCAAATAGGGAAGCATAGCTTCCAATACTCTTGGGTCAACATGCGTTGTGGCATTGTTATCGAGGTAAATAGTATTATTCATAGTGCTGCAAATTTAGAAAAAATAGTGGATTAAGCTAAAGCATGCATGTTCTTTTGATGATTTAAAGGTATAGTATGTAGGTAGCAATCTTTCAGTTTAGTAAATTATTCAAGCATAGCAAATAAAACCGATCAAGCACATCAGTTTTTAAATGAGCGGGCAACTGCTGCAATTAATATTAGCCTGACTTTAAGAAACTGGATGATAGGATATTACATTGTTGAGTTTGAACAAAATGGAAATGACCGGGCGACCTATGGTCGTAGTCTTATTTCTGAACTTTCAAAAGCAATAAAGATAAAAGGAATTACCTAAACAAGTTTGAAACTTTCTCGTCAGTTTTCTCTTACCTATCCTCAGATAAGTCAGACACTGTCGGACGAATTCCAGCATGCAATAAATGTTCACACTAAGCTTTCGAAAATTGAATATTCAGGAGGTGATCCCATTAATTGATTAAAAATCTTAACTTCTCGCATTTTGTTGAACTTTTAAAAATTGAATAACCGTTCTAACTTGACTGTTTTCTATACCCATCGAATTCGATGGGTTTAAAATCCGAATTATTCAGTTCTTCCCAAATCAGGGTATCCTCCAACGTATTCCTTTACCATAGGCTGTTCCCGCTTCTTTTCACCTTTATACGGGCTGAAATCCGGCTCTTTTTCCTGAAAATATGATTTAAATCAATAGTAAAATGAAAAAAATCATTTTTCATATATACTAATTTAAATACTTTTGCTGCCTTGTTTAATAATGTTATTTTAACACTTGTATCAATGTCTAACCTAATAAAAATAAAAAAAGGGCTTGATATCCACTTATTGGGAGATGCAGAGCTGACGATCGGTCACTTGGAGGAACCATGTTGTTTTGCGCTTGTTCCTTCGGAATTTCATGGCGTGCGGCCTAAACTTCTGGTCAAGGACGGGGATGCGGTAAAGGCAGGCAGTCCTATCTTTTTTGATAAGGACAATGAAAAGGTCATGTTCTGTTCACCGGTCTCTGGCACTGTTAAGGAAGTGGTCAGAGGCGAAAAAAGAGTGATTCTTGAGATCATTATTGAGAAAGACGGAAAAGAGGACTACGTGGAATTTCCTAAGAAAAATCCGGATGCGCTTACCCGGGAAGAGATCATTGATACCTTGCTTGTTTCTGGCGTTTGGCCTTTGATCAGGCAACGTCCCTGGGGCAGAATCGCCAAAGCCACCGATTTGCCCAAATCCATTTTCATTTCTGCATTTGATACCGCTCCATTGGCACCGGATTATGAATTCATCATCAAAGGAAATGAAGCCCTCTTTCAACAAGGTATTGATATTTTGAAAAAGTTGACCAAGGGAAAAGTATATCTAAATCTCAGGGAAGAAAACGGAAGAAAATCAATATTCAGTGATAACAAAGGCGTTGAGATCAATTATTTCAAGGGGCCTCACCCTGCAGGGAATGTCGGGGTACAGATCCATCATCTTGATACCCTGACCAAGCACGACATCATTTGGTATTGCGGTCCGCAGGATGTGCTTACCATTGCCAGACTGTTCACGGAAGGTCGCTATAATGCAGAAAAGATCTTTTGCCTTACCGGTTCTGAAGTGAAGGATCCTCAATATTTCAAAGGAATATCGGGGATGAACCTGGAAAAATTGTTTACTGGTTATGTTGCGGATGGTCATAACCGCTATATCAGCGGGAATGTGCTTACCGGACGTAAAATCAATAAAAACGGCTATCTTGGTTATTACGACAACCAACTGACTGTTATCCCGGAAGGCGATCATTACGAGTTTCTGGGCTGGATTGAACCGGGATTCAACAAATTCAGCACCTCAGGTGCTATTGCATCAAACTGGTTGTCGAAAAACAAAAAAAGAAGGCTGGATACCAATGTTCACGGAGGACACCGGGCGTATATGATGACCGGTGAATATGAAAACGTATTTCCTTTTGACATTTATCCCAATCACCTGATAAAAGCCATTTTAGCTGAAGATATTGACCGGATGGAACAGTTGGGGATTTATGAAGTGATCCCTGAAGACATAGCCTTGTGTGAAGTGGTTTGTACCTCAAAATCTGAGGTGCAGGAAATCCTTCAGAAAGGTATTGATCTCATGATACAGGAACTTGGTTAATTTTTAGAGCATATTAAAACTAAATAAATTGAAAGCGTTAAGAAATCAAATTGATAAAATTAAACCCAATTTTGAGAAGGGTGGAAAATTTTATTGGCTGCACTCTACCTTCGATGCTTTTGAGACCTTTCTTTTCGTTCCCAATACGGTAACAAAAAAAGGAGCTCATATCAGGGATGCCAAAGATTCAAAAAGGACAATGATCATGGTGGTTATTGCCCTCTTGCCAACGGTTATTTTTGGCTGCTGGAATATAGGCTATCAACACGACATGGCATTCGGCATTTACGGAACATCCATTTTAGGCCGTTTCTGGTTTGGATTCCTGAAATATCTCCCTTTGCTGATCGTATCTTATGCAGTCAGTCTTGGAATAGAGTTCGCTTTTGCCCAGTTCAGGCGTCACGAGGTTAATGAGGGTGCACTGGTCACCGGTTTCCTCATTCCACTCATCATGCCGGTCAATGTTCCTCTTTGGATGGTTGCCGTGTCTGTTGCATTCGCTATTGTTTTCGGTAAGGAAGTATTCGGAGGTACAGGAATGAATGTGTTTAATCCTGCCTTGCTTGCCCGGGCATTTCTTTTCTTTGCCTATCCGGCTCATATTACCGGTGATTCGGTCTGGACAGCCGGATTAACTGCTGTCGCTCCTGTGGTGGACGGTTTTACTTCTGCCACTCCGCTGGCACAACTGGCGCTTGAAAATACAGATAATTTTCCTAAACTGGCGACCTTATTCTTTGGACTTATTCCTGGTTCCATCGGAGAAACCTCAAAGATAGCCATACTTCTAGGTGCAATATTTCTTTTGATTACCAAAGTTGGAAGCTGGAGAATCATGATTTCAGGGGTGATCGGTGCATTGTTAATGGGCATCATTTTTAATCTGGCAGGAGCAAATGCCTATATGGAATTACCTTTTTACATGCACTTATTGATTGGCAGCTTTTTGTTTGGGATTGTTTTTATGGCCACAGATCCTGTATCTGCTGCTCAGACGAATAAAGGAAAACTAATCTACGGCTTTTTAATCGGGGTATTTGCAGTTCTTATTCGTGTGGTTAATCCTGCTTATCCTGAAGGAACAATGCTGGCAATTCTGTTGATGAATGCGTTTGCACCTTTAATTGATTATTATGTTGTTGACGCCAACATTAAAAAAAGAATGAAAAAAGCAAATGCTGCTGCTTTAATGATTAAAAATAACGATTAATTTTAAAGAAATGTTTAGTAACAGGTATGTCTTTATTTATGCTTCCGTAATGGTAATTGTGGTAGCAATCGCTTTGACACTTGCTGCCGTATCCTTAAAACCATTTCAGGAATATAATATCAAGGTGGAAAAAATGCGAAATATTTTAACCTCTGTTCACATTGAGACTACGGTTGATGATGCTGAAAAGCTATTTGAAACGTATATCACAGACTCTTATGTGGTGAATTTCAAAGGTGAATTGGTCAAAGATGTTAAAGCTTTCGATCTGGACCTGTTTTATGAATTAAAAAAACAGGAAAAAAATCCTGAAGATATGTTGCTTCCCGTTTTTATTTGCAGCAAAGACCAAAAAACTTTATATATTTTTCCTGCCCGGGGTAAAGGGCTTTGGGGTCCGATTTGGGGCTATATTTCATTGAATGAAGATTTTAATACGATTTATGGAACCATGTTCGATCACAAAGCGGAAACTCCCGGTCTTGGTGCTGAAATAAGTACTTTGGAATTCCAACTTCAGTTCGATCAAAAATTGATTTTCGATGAGGAAGGTAAACTCGTTTCAATCAAAACAGTAAAAGGAGGGACAAGTCCTGATGACCCACATGGTGTTGATGCCATTTCGGGAGGGACTATTACCAGCAAAGGCCTTGAAAAAATGCTTTTGGATTGTCTTAGCTTGTATGAACCCTATTTACTGAAAAACAAAAAATAAACGATGATGAATACAAATGTTAATAATAGTAAAGAACCGGCATTCTCTGCAAAAAATCTGAAGCTTTTGCAGAATCCTTTTAACAGTGAAAATCCTATTACCGTGCAGGTGTTGGGTATTTGTTCGGCTTTGGCGGTAACCGTTCAAATAAAACCAGCTATTGTAATGGCTCTGTCTGTGACCATTGTTACGGCATTTTCAAACCTGATTATTTCATCACTTCGAAATGGAATCCCTTCACGAATTCGAATAATTGTACAGTTGGTAGTTATAGCCGCACTTGTAATTATTGTAGATCAGGTGTTGAAAGCTTTTGTGTATGATGTTAGCAAGAAACTTTCTGTCTTTGTCGGTTTGATCATTACGAACTGCATTTTAATGGGTCGGCTTGAAGCTTTTGCCATGGCCAACAAACCATGGCCTTCATTTTTAGATGGTATTGGTAATGGATTAGGATATGGTATGATTCTTATTGTTGTCGGATTTTTCAGAGAAATTCTTGGGTCAGGAAGTCTTTTTGGATATCAGATAATTCCGCAAGCACTGTATAATGCTGGTTACGAAGATAACGGTCTGATGATCTTACCACCTATGGCTCTTATTGTTGTCGGTTCTATTATTTGGGTGCAAAGAGCAAAAAACAGAAAACTTATAGAAAAATAAATGATTAAGCTAAGATTTTAAGTAAAAATCAAAGAATATGGAAA
>Ga0265297_10008844_pt1 | contig 13264 bp, 17 predicted proteins | sample Munlanlwell13791_FD_192502 | JGI IMG/M metagenome (GOLD analysis project Ga0265297, IMG submission 192502) | Leachate microbial communities from a municipal landfill in Southern Ontario, Canada - Leachate well 137-91 | ecosystem: Engineered > Solid waste > Landfill > Unclassified | place...
TTAGTGAGAAGTGTGATACTCCTGTTGTCAGCACCATCTATCGTAAGACCATTTACCGAACTCTCGATGGTGTTATGATTCAGCACTAAAGAAAATCCATCGTATATATATACTCCACTCGCCCCTACCGGGTATGTCCCTGCGCTACCATTGCTGTTGATGTTATTATTCAGCAATGACGATGATGTTATACTATCACCACCACTCACTCCTTGGAGGTGAATACCGTTCAGCCCGTTAGCAGCAATGTAATTGTCTTCGAAGTCAGAATACCCAAGCCGGTAGAAGAACAGTCCAAATCCGTAGGAGTAGGTTAAGTCACAGTTCTGGATTTTCACAGAAGCCATTCCAAAACCCTGAACAAGTGCACCGATCAGACTGACATCAGTTTGTGCGTTTGCAGTAGTTCCATCCCAATTCCCTTCAAGACTTAAGTCGAATATCTGAGCACTACCCCCAGAACCCCACGCTGTTAGGGTCGAACCTGCGTTATAGAAGATATTTGAGTTTGTGTTGACTCCGGCGAGTTTTACGATTGAGGAGTATTTACTCCGTCCATGAATAGCTTTCCCCGTAATATTTATATTTCCAGTGACAAGTAGCGTTCCATCCGGTGAGACGAAAGCAGTATCTGATGCAGCGAGTGCATTAATAAATGCAGTGTTATTTGTCGACCCTGTTAGGTCAGCCGTGGTTGCTCCGAAGTCACCAACACTTACAATCTCACGAATCTTACCCTGCATGGTCGTGGGAACTGCTCCAGTCCCTTCCGGGGTAAAAATAGCAGACCCATTATAGGTAGCTCCATTTACATCATTAAGCCAAGCAGAATCGATAACAGTTCCGCTCACAAAAGTTTTACTAGTCATTATTTATCCTGTTTAGTGTCTAGTTTATTTTCAATTCGTTGAAGAACGTCTAAGATTTCACTTCGGAAATCTCTAAAATCATCTCGACGAAGATAGTGTAAGTGTAACTCTTCTTTAAGAGCCATGAGGTCCTCTTTAAGCATCTTAACGGCAGACCATAGTTCCCGAGCAAACCAACCCAGAATAGCCACACCAATAGTTAAAACATAATTTAGAAATTCTAGGTCAGTCATAATCAGGAAAGAAATTTAAGTTTATAAAGAGTAGATAGGTACAGCCCCACTACTTCGTCCAGAATATTCTGCAAAGAGGTGTCTGTTTTGTCTATCATTTCATAACGACAATCTTCAATTTCTTTAAGCTGGTCTTCTAAGAAAGAAACAATGTCTACAGACTTCTTAGCCGATTGTAGGGAGATGGCTCCTAGCAGGCCATGCCGTCCTTGATAGGCTTCAGCAAAGGCATCAGCTAGGACGACAATTTCATGATAGAAACTGTCTAGGGCCATGTGTTTAGCAAAGCTTCTTGTAGAAAGGTGGGTCACATGGGCAAAGTCTCTAGCTAGAAACAAGGTCCCAATTAGATCAGAAGGTTTCATTTAATATACCCTTAATGGGTCCTCGTCTTCAGGACTTGCATGAATGTCCACAATATCTGCTCTTGCACAATCGGCAGTGCCAATATCGGCCATTCCAAAGCGTCCCCACACAGAACAGATATAGCCAATGAAGGTATCTTCAGATGGATAGGGACGAGAGAAGTCAACAGTAATTTTCTCTTTTTGTACTCGTAAGAAGTCTTGGTCATGTCGAAGTTCATAATCTTCTGCACAAACCATCAGCCCATCCCATCTCTTTCGTAGGTCTAGAGCTTTGAACTTCCTACCACAACTGTCGCAAATCGCGTTCCAGTTTCCTAGAAGGAGATGGTTTTTCATATAGATTCTCTATTAAGCAATAGTAGTGAAGCTAGTCCAACCACTCCAATCTGTCCAATAACCTGAGTCTCCTTTATGCCTAGTTCTTGTCTTATATATAGTAGTACCCGTAAGAGCAGGAGATACAGCAGCACTTAGTGAAGCGACCTCTCCAGAATCAAACACAATCTCACCTGTACTAGATAAGGCTACCTGTATCTGAGAGGCCATGTGTGTGTAATCCAGATTCTTAAGAGCTGTCGTGCGAATACTAGCCCATGAGTTGGCAGTAACAAAATTACAGGAACCACTACCAGCCCACACACGAACCTTAACATCTGTATCTACGGTTGGTCTTAGGGTGGCCCTTGCAGTGGGTTGACTACCACTATTACCAACAAAAGTAGAGGGGATAATACTACCGGATTGTCCAGTAACAATGGCAGAATTATCAGAATCTAACACCCATCTAAAATAAGCATATGAAGTAGCTAGATCAAAAGAAGTTAGGTTTGGACATGCAGTAAGTTCATACTCAACACCAGCCCTTAGAGTAAAGACCCCAGTAGTGACATTTAAAGGAACGTCAGCATCCGACTGAGCATTATAAATTAAATCAGTATCCACAACTACAGCAGTTTGACTAGCGGTATCTCTACGAGCTAGAATGTAAGGAGCTGCCACTCCCTCTTTTGTAGTAATTGTTGGTGTCTTTGAGACCCCTATATCTCCTTCTACTGGAGAGGTGATTGTGGGAAGTGGGTATGTAGTGGCGAGAACTTCTGCCGGACCAGTGGTTGAGACAACCCCCCCAGAAGCAACAGTGTTAATAGAAACTGTCATATTATACGCAACTTATAACGTTAACAGTACCAGAGTTTGCTGTAACTCTAGCACGAATGTATTTCCAAGGAGCGTCAGTGGTAAACCCATCTGAACCTGCTCCAGCTAAAGTAACAGTACCAAGCACCGTTGCAATAGCATTTACCCCGTCGTTTGAGGCATCAATAACGACTGTTGCAGCCGCAGTAGCTACAACTTGAATTGTACTTTTGGGGGCATCCTTAAACATCCACGAACCTGTGACGGTTGCAGCGGCTGTAGGTGCCAAGATGTCTAGAATACGTCCAGATCTAACGAAAACAACTTCACTCATAAAATCTCCATTCTCCATAAACCAAAAAAGAGGGGATGCATCATTCCTAACACATCCCCGAGCTTCACTAGAAGCGAGTTATCGAACGTAGTAGATGGACACGTAGATTTCACCCGAAGTAGGGGAACCTGTCGTAGCCAGACCACTTGCCCAGACTTGAATGTCTGAGCCAAGAGGCACGTTGTAATTTTGCATAATTCCTGTTACAGGAGAAATAGGAGCTTCTGTAGCAACCGTAGTGAATACATCAAAAGCATTCACAAACTGTGTACCAGCAGAAGCAGTCCCCAAACTCAAAACAGCAGCAGAAACACTACCACCCGCGAGTTTGGTTTTATTCCAATAACGCATTGACAAAATAGTAGCATCTGCGGGCAGAACAGCTACTAGAGTGTTTGTGGCCGTAGTGACCGTGAAGTTTGCTGACGTAAGTTTAACCACTTTAACTACAACATCTTTGATGTTACTAGTTGCTGTGGGTGCATTAACAGCCGGATCGCCAAGAGCAACCTGACCAGCGACGAATTGAATAGCCATAATTTTCTTTCTTTAAAAGAGAGGAGGTGAGCTGACCTCACTTCGCATTAGAAGGTAGTCCCGTTGAGGACCAGTCTTCCTTCTCCCCTATTATTTATAAGCTATTAGGCCCCGGCGCTGCCGTAGATGCCGCGAGGATCGGTCCAGCCAAATGAGTAACGAGCAGTAGCTTTGAACTTAGCGTTCTCAGTATCCCAATCATTGTCCATGTCAAACTGATCAGCACGACGCTCGAAATACTTCATACCATGTTGCACGTCAGTGCGGATGAACCAAGCATCAGTATCCGTCAGGTAGTGATTGGTAACAATAGCAGGAATAGAACCAAGAGTTTTGATTGCATTCAAATCGTTGTTATCAGTACCAACACGACCATCCGTACCCAGAATACGTTTTGCTTCAAAGATCAATTGACGTGGGATAATCAGTGATTTTGGACGAACCGCAATCAGCAAACCCGCATCATTAGTGAAACCAGCAATATCTATACATGCCTGCTCAAGAGCAGCTTCGGACAAGTCCGATGCCGTACTAATGGTATTTGACCACGTACCACCCTTCAGATTGACGTGTGAGGCACTAAGCATCACAACACCATCACCACCCACATAACCAGCCGTAAAGGCACGGTTGTATACGTTAGCAGCAATAACTTCCTTCGTTTGACGCATCGAGAAAGCCAGGCCTTGAGCCTTACGCTGACCAACCACATCATACTGGTCATCTTCCATCATCTCTCGTGTAATAACAAAACCGAGAGCAAACACGGCATGTTGGTAACGAGTAATGAAAGCCTGACGCTCACTGTCATAGGAAATTGCAGAACCTTCCGGCTTGTTGATCGCAAGACCAAACGAGCTGATACCCACATCCTCTTCAAATGCCTTGGTAGAAGTGTTCTTGTCGAACAACTTATCGAATTCGGTTTCATATTCCGAATAAGATTTACCATACCATGCATTAACACCGGGCCACAAGGCCTTGGCAAACGAGCCACTATTGATAATTGACATATCAGTCTTCCTTTCTTAAATGTTAGACGCCAGCAGTGCCGAGCGAACCATACAGCGAACTATTCAGAGTTACATAGTAACTAAAATAAGTATCACCAGGAACGTTGTCAGGACGAGCAGGGAAACCAACAATCTTCAAAGGAAGAGTGGAAGTCGTTGCAAGACCAGTCGAGTCAAGCTGCATACCAGAACTGCCAGAAACAGTAGAACCGGCAGTAGTCGTAAACTGACCATTCTGGCCCACATTGGCGGTAATAGTTGCAGCAGCTACCGAAGTACCTGCATACTGAACTTCATACACCAAGAGAGGATCATCAGCAACAAGCACATAACGATCCGTAGATGCCCGACGATACACTGGAGTGTTCAGATCGGAGACAGGCGGAACGTTAGTAACTTCATTACCAACACCAGTAAACACAATACCAACAACCACGCCAACCGGGATGTCCGTAGCACCACAACGGGTAACTGTAGGAGCGCCGTTGGCCGCACGAGCGTCACCAGCAATCTTTACAGCATCACCCACCATGACCACAGTTGAGTCACCCGAGGACATAAAATACAAATTGGCTTTGCCCGAGTAGGGCGCGCCAGAGAGAGTTTTAACAGGCCGAAACCCATTAATACGCGAAACACTTGCCATTAGTTATTCTCCAAATAAGCAAAGAAAATTGTTTCCTAATGGCACTTTAAAGATTAACTTCGAGTAATTTCGAGTTTACCATAAGTACCATCAAGAGCTTTAGCTTTGGTGGAGTTTTCGAGTTCATCGACACGAACCTGTTTGGCTGCTTGATCTTCTTCATACCATTCTTTCTTGATACGAACAACAAACGCCTTCTGGCCCTGACCGACAGACACTTGGCTAAGAGAGCCTTCCGAAGAAGCCTTATTAACCTTTTTATCCCCCACCTTTACAGAGTCGTCTTTTACAAGCTCATAGCCTGCATCCATAAACTCCTGCACCCGGTCTCCCGAGTCATTAATAATTCGATAAACGAAATTCGGGTCTTTCCCTGCAACCGTGAGAACGCTTCGCGTTCCTATGGGTGTACGTTTAACACGGCCTTCTGGAGCCTTAGCAATTGCTTCTTTTTGATCACTCATAATTATTCTCCTCTAACGGATTTTAAGTCTTTAACGTATTGTTCTTCAGTCATTACGCCAGACCGAACAAACCGTTGCATCACTCGACGCTCATCATCAGAAAGAACAAACGATCCGTTTGCCTTTCCACCTTTGTTTGTACTACCCTCCACAGCACCGGGTTTGTCTCTATTAACATTACGGAACTTATTAGGGAAGACATCTTTAACTTGTTTCTCAATTTCCCTGAGAACATTATCAGGTTTCATGCCTGCGGCTGCGAGATTTCGACCAATCCCATCTGCCCATGTTTTCATATTGGTGTCTGAGTCATACCATTTATTTCGAGAAGTCCATGCAGTAAACTCAGGAGCAGGTTCAGCAGTATATTCCTGCTTACTATTGTTCTGCATGAGTTTTGTTTGTTCATCTCGGACCAAATCAATCTGGTCATCAATACGTACAACTGTAGCTGCATCCCCTTCTTCCAGAGCAGTTTGCTTCTGAGTCTTGAGACTAGCCAATGCTCGGGCATATTCTGTTTCTCGGACAGAATTGTGATGACGTTTCATGTCATCTAGAGCATGTTTCAGTTCTTTAACTGTTCGGTTTTGATCGTCAATCTTCTTAAAGAGTTCACCCCTATCGAGGAACTCTTTAGCGGGACGCCATTGACTTTTGTCGCCATCCCATTCATCTTCTGGAACCCATCCAGATTCCATCGCCTTCTGCTCAATAGCAGAGGGTTCATTCTTTACTTCTTCTACAGGTGTTTGCTCAGTCTCACCTGGTTTATTTTCTTCAGCCATCTAAAGCTCCTTATTCTTCGTGAAATACACAAATGACATCCTCGTCATTGAGTGCAACAAACTCTTCTTGGGTAGCAGGATCGGTAATGAATTTACCTGAGAACCTAGCATATGCAATTTTATCTCCAACTTGAATTGGAGAAGTCGTCCCAAAGTCTTTAAAGGCGGTAGCACCAATGGCTACAACAGTTCCAGTATCTACTCCTGCCTGAGCCCGTTTTCGGTCTTCAGTATCTGCAAGAATGAGACCCAGTTCCTTCATCTTTACATAGTCTTTGTTTGCCTCTTCTAGTTTGTCCTGCTTGATGAGGATTCGGTGGAGGATTACTGAAATCATACTTGCTCCTCCTGCCCATCAAACTCAATATTAACCATGTCCTTGTAGGCCTTGATTGCCCCGACATACTCACGGTCTTGAATGGGGTTGATACCCGCCTGTTCACTCAAGATTTCTTGTACATCCAAGATACGCTGTGTTAGTTGATTGAAAACTACCTGTGTTACAGGATGTTGTTTCCAGTCTTTGAAGTCATTTGAATTCACTTTTGAATAGGTCCTTTAGTGGCTTGTTGTTTTTTAACGGCAGCCATTTCTTTAGCATTACTCATCTTCTGATTATGTGTGCCTTGTTTCTGCACAATGTCTTGGATGAATTTGGCCTTGTCCTGCGCTGTCCGCATGTTTTCTGTATGTGTAGCAACAGCCAATTGCACACTAGATAGCATCTCTTTATGTCTCATTTCCATATCAGCAGCCTGAGCTTTCATGGCTTGCTGGAACTGCTGGTCTCTAGCAGCAAGTTCAGATTTGAAGGACATCTCTTGTTGTTTGATTTGACTAGCCTGGCCCATTGCCTGAATCTTTGCCTGACTTTCAAGAAGTTTGGGATCAGGTTGTGGTTCAGGCATCTGCCCTGTTTGGGCAATGTCTTGTCGTAGAAGTTCTTGGTAATTAGGCTGTTCCTGTGCTTCAAGAACTCGCAAACCTACCTTAAGGGGATCAAGGATGCCTAGAGGAAGAAGCTCCATAAGCCCTTGTGCTTTCAGAAGCTTCTCTGTTTGAGAAACTGCTGTAGGATCAGCACCTGGATAGATGTTATGATTGGACATCTTAAAGTCATCAGGACCCACTTCCATATCCACAACATCCACATAAGTTTGTGGGTTGAGGTAGAGTTCATTGAGCCCAGCAAGCTTCTTGAATTCCTCTGTCAAAGAGCGATAGAGTCGTTTATAGACAGCAGTAAAGACTTTCATCCCCTGCTCCACAGTCGCCATAGTAGTCGTGGCCGGAGTGTTCTGACCAGGCATCTTTCCAGTAAAGATTTCTGCTATGGAGGCCAATTCTTTCCCTGAGGTGATTAAACTCCCCATGAGTTGGAAGAGGACATTTGACGGTTCCTTACTGGGCATAGGAACAATCTGTTTCTTCAGGTCATCGCCTGTAGAATTAACTACCTTCCACTCACCTGGTTGGAAGCGTGTTTCTCCCATTCTGAGGCGAAGTCCCTTTCCAAGGAAACCTGATTGGAGGTTGTTAAGTGTGCCAGCATCCACCAACTGATTGATAAGAGTATTGACTGACTCATTGATAGGTCCAAGCAGGACACCGAAACCAATGTCATAAAAACTACCATCAGGATTTGGAATAAATCCAAACTTGGTATAATACTGTATGGCATCAATCTTTTTGATTTTTCCATCTTCATCCATCTTAATGGTTGTGTCATCATACCGTGCAGCGATGCGTAGAACCTTATGACTCTCTTTATGAAAGGTCACAATGTAGGGCTCTTTATACCCATCATCATCTAGATCAAGATAGGTATGCTGCTCAATGATTGTGTAAGGAGTTGTCTCATCCACGGAAGGTGGAGCATAGCTCTTCTCACCACTCACAGCATTAAGTTCTGGCTGTGGAGCACTTCCTAAATCAATGTCTAGCCACATACCGGTCTGTTGACGTTCTTTAACCTTACGAGGAGAAACCTCTAAGATTTCAGAGATACGTTCAGACTCTTTCAAGCTACGAGTCCAGTAGTTAACTACTAGATTCTTTGGCATGATGATCGAAGAACAATTCTTCTCGTTCAAACCATCCCAATAAGTCTTCTTAAACATAGTGCCCACAATAGGCAACATGATGAGGAGCTTATCCATCTCTTCTTCCCATCCATCCATCTCCTGAAGGAGTTGGTAGGACATGTACGTTGAGACAGCTTCTGCTACTTTTGACTTGGCTCCATCTGGGTCCTTACCAATTGCTTTTGCCTTAACAACCTTTCCGTCCGAAGGCAGTAGGCTAGGGTAAGCACGAGCAGCAAACTGGAGGGCAGCAGTCGAAAGAATTGGATACTTGATGTTAGACGCTCTAGGCCAAGGCCAAGTTTTTGGTTCAACTGCTTGACGAGCAAGCTTGGTCCATTCATCAACATGTTTCTCCCAGTCCTTACGTGAGTCTAGGTCCGTCTCAAAACCTCGTGAAGCTTCGGCTCCAATGTCTCGAAGTTGTTGTTTGCCCTTCTCATCCTTGTCTAAATTATCTGCAATATTAACACTCTCTAGCATTGCCGCTAGAGGCTTCTCTTGAGGTGTGTCCATTTAATACCCAGTTGTGGCACATCGGCCTTGATGTTGTAATTCCGAACCTTCCAAAGCTTCGGCATATTCTTCTTCTTCTGTTTCCTCTTTTGTAGGGGCTTCCAGAAGATTATCTAGCATAAGTCCTAAGTAAGCAAAAGCATCAACTTGGTCATCGTGTTTGCCACGAGGAAAGGAGAGACATTCATTCTCAAAGATGGGATACCAATCCCCTTCTTTGTCAAACTTAAGACCATGTGCCCGTGTTCTAGCTTGAACAGAGCGGGCTCGTGTAGTTTTGTCCTTACCACCATGTTTTAGAAGTAGAAGACTGATGAAGGTGTTAGTCTTAATCATCTCTTCCCTAAGGAAAGGACCAATAGACTTGGAAACCTGCATATCCTCAACCCCAAAAGCCACAGGATCATAGAGACGTTGTAGAGCAAGGAAGGTATCAACGATTTCTCGTCCATCCATACGCTCTCTAATGACATTCTTTACGTGAATAACCTTGTCTTCGTCTACACCAGCGACAATAAATACAGAAAAGTCAGCTTTCTCTGTTTCAGAGATAGCCAAGTCAGCAGTGATGTAGTAGTTTAGACGTTTCTTTCTGTCTTCTTCATTGATGTGCTGGAAGTCTCCCCGTTTAAAGAAGGAAACACTCTCATCAATGGGTTCATTGAGGTATTCTTGACTATAAATGTCAGTAGTGCCGTCTTTAACAGCATCATCGTACAGCATTTTAAAGTCTTCTTTACTCTTCTTAGAAGGCCAGAGAAGCTGAGAGAAGTCAGAGTTATGTGCTCGATATTTAACAGCCTTCCACATACCCTTCCGTTTGGAATATTGCTTTAAGTCTTCGACAACTGTGGTCTTATCAGAGGGATTGGGCATTAAACGCTCTAGGAGGCTGTCAGCATGTAGGATGGTGCCTACCATACGGACAATACCAGAATCGCTTCTACAAGGCAGGAGAGCCCCTTTAAACCACCTTCGCATCTTCTCACGACGTTCCTTGTTCATAACAAGTTCATCATTCTCAAAATCGTCAATCATAATGATGTCCGGGCGAGACCCATTCCAAATCAATCCACGAAGCTTTTGTTCCGCTCCCTTAGCAATGATCCGAAATTTATGTCCCCCCGCACACTCAACTATGATGTCGGTTTCAGTATCTTTAATAAACTGAACCAACCCTTTTTCATTACGTTTCAATCCAAACAGGTCAATGAGTTCCTGGTTGTCTTGAAGTTCTTGTTTAAACGTTCCCAAGAACAAAGCTGCCTGTGCCTCCGTATCGGACACAAGCAGCATGAATTTACGCTCTTTAAACAACAGAGTGGCTAGACCATAGCCTAGAGTAACTGCTGTAGATTTTGCATGACCTCGTGGCGCTGCCATTGCAACAAACCTATCAGGACCACAACAGAGATTCCACAGTTCCTTATGGAAGGGAGGAGAGGCTGCACGTCCATCAAAACGTGAGGACAGGATCGAACCAACAAATCCTTCTACGACATCCCCAGTTAAGATCACTTTCGCTTGCTCTCACGCTTGCTTGTCTGACTCTTCATAGAACCATTAGCATTACGTGAGAAGCTTTTATTGGTACTCTCAGACACTACTCGGCTGTTGGTTTTGGTATTGGCTCCGCCCTTTGAGAGGGGTTTAATATGGTCGATGTTGGTGCCATCCCCCAAGCTTGTTGTACCGGCTGCATTTGAAGCTCGACGCAAAACGGTGCGTTCAGAACGGGCTTTGATTTGTTCGGGTTTCGAGTTATATAAGAGATTTTCACGTTTGTAATCGCGTTTCCCATTTTTCATGAACGGCATGTTATTCCTTAACTTCTAAGTCGGTGATGTCCTCAAGAACTTCTGGTTCTGGGGCTTTATGTTCAATTTTATCCGTAACAAAAGCAGCGAATTTCTCTGCAAGCTTTAGGAGCTTGTCATCATTCTGCTCTTCTTGTGTGGCTGGCTGTGTGGCTTTTTCCAAAGCTTTCTGCCTATCCATCAGATCAGTGCTCACTTTGTGAGCGTCTTTAATCCCCACCTGCTTACGAATCATGTGACCTGTTTTCTGGTCATAAATCCAATCTCCGTTTAACAACCTGTCTTCGACAGCTGTCAGAGACGCATCAACAATCTTCTTCAAACGTCCAGACATCTGAATGTTCTCTTGAAGCTTAATGTCCTCTACAAGGTTTTTCCACCATTCTGTTGTCTTCCACACACGTAGAGTAATTTCAGGAATGGACAAGAGACGGCTGGTGAGGGCTAGGTTTCCTAGCAAGAGGTAGCTAGTTACAGCTTCCATTTTCTGTTTATCACTCCACTGGAAATTACTTCCAGCAACAACTGAGCGACTTTTGGGTTTTCTGTCCCGACTACTCGGGGTATCTGTCAAAGCCATTTGGCCTCCATTAGTTTAATGAATTTTACAAGAAATTCAGACAATATCTCCACAGAAAAGTTCTGCTTGATAACGCTTCCCTTCTGGGTTAATAAACAGGATTTTAACACTGCTCTTTCCTTCACAAAGGAACATAATGTTACTTCCATCAGGAAAACTAGCAGAGCGAACTTCTGCCTGACGAGCAAAGCTCGGAAGGGGTCCAAGAACAAGAAGTGTTGAAAAGAAACAGGAAGTTAGAAATTTAAACAAGAATATTCCTTTAATAAAAGATAAATAAATAAAAATATTTATCAGCCTATACCTCTATTATATCACACTTTTAAACAAATGTCAAGTATTTTCTTCAAAATAGTAAAAATAAAAGTCCGGCTGCGCCACAGCTTCGCTGTTTTTGGACAGGCAAGATGTTCATTTAACAGGATTGTTAGGGAGATAAAATTTATTTTATCGACCTCTTGACAAATGAATAAAAGTATGATACCCTAATATATTAATATATTATTATAAGTATTATTAGTATTATTGTTATTATTATATTTATAACTTATACGCGTATGCGCGAGGCGCTAAGCTGAGCGCACATAAACATCATTGTCGTAGCAAGCTACTCCTGTTTAATTAAACAGAGAAGAACTATTCTAGTTCTCCTGTTAAGCTTCATGCGAGGCCCATAGGGGTGAGCCATGTGATGAGCATAGGCCTAGAAGGCCCCTAGAAGGCTCTAGGAGAGCCTATAAGGGAAGGGGAGCTACCCATGTAGCCACGCCTATAGAAAGAGGCTTAAAAGCCGTTTAAATCAGTCCCTATCGAATTATCGCTATTCGCTCTAATTCTGGAACATGGTCTCTTTTAAAAATGGTACAAATCGTAGTTTAAGGTGTTACGACAATTCCTGTCCATGGAAAGTTTCCCCCCACCCCCCTCTTGTGTGTGCTTATGTGTGTGCATGGTTTTATGTTGCGATGCAACATTAATATCATAGACTTAGCCTACCTTAAAGCTGTGCCTGATAGCTAAATGCTATGTGTGCCTGTACACTAGGCTTGTCAGCTAAATGTAAGCATTGTGTGCTATGTATGAGTGCTATTCCCTTATATACATAAACATCATGGTAAGACATGTCCATATAACAACAAAGTATTTGACACAATATCCCAATACCCTATAATTCAGGCATGACCTACACAAACATTCTCATAGCCACCCTATGCATTGAAGCCTGCGTCTATCTGTTGATGGTCATCAACAAACATGTTGTTACAAATAAGTGCTAGACAAGCCTGAAAATGTGCTATACTTGACACAAATAAAGGAATTAATTAAATGAAATCTTTTCTGTATGACTTGATGTGTGCATGTATAATGGCCGCTGTTCTGGCTATTCCATGGGTGTTTTATCTTGACCAGATAAGATAAAGCGATGTGAAGGATGTGTTGAAATAAGGACTTAAAATGTATAAACCGACAAAGACTCTTTATCTCCCCGAGCCATGTGCAGACATTGCAGACACGCTCATTGATGCTCTAAGGGAGTCTAATGGGCTTGATGCAATGCCCCCCGAACAGCGTTTAGAGCTAATCCGCCTCTTGTCGTTGCCAAATGACTCTATTCATGATGAACCAGGAAAGCCTCAATGGCAAGTTGACCTATATGCACAATTGGCCGAGATTCAGGAACTTGCAAAAGATTAATTAATCTTAAAAGTGATTTCGCGTAAAGTGTTGCCGTAAGACAAACCTAATATAATCTAATCCCTCAGGAGGTGGATTCCCATGCAGTAGAATGTTTTTACGTTCAAACACAGATCTTGAAATAGTTTTCCTTAAATCCCTTTGAAACATAGGAGATTTAGGGGCTGACTATGCACCGGGATA
>Ga0265297_10008845_pt1 | contig 13263 bp, 16 predicted proteins | sample Munlanlwell13791_FD_192502 | JGI IMG/M metagenome (GOLD analysis project Ga0265297, IMG submission 192502) | Leachate microbial communities from a municipal landfill in Southern Ontario, Canada - Leachate well 137-91 | ecosystem: Engineered > Solid waste > Landfill > Unclassified | place...
TTGGGATTCTTTGGAAAGGGCTATCCTCGCAAACTCAATTCAAATATTTTTATTTGGGGGATGGGTTGGCATGTCAACTCCTTGCTCTTCATCTATTTGGTCATTAGGTTGATAATCCTAATCGTCCTTTTCATTTCTCAGGCAGTCCTTTCCGTATTTCTGGTAGTGGCAATATCGTTTAAGCTCATTAGTCACAACAGTACGACCAGCTTAATCACCTTTTCTATTATCACCGGCGGTTTTCTCGGAACAATATCCGCCTCTTACTTGATTGGAATCGCTAGCGGCCTGTTACTTTTGAGTGGCGTTTTAGTTCTGAAAAGGGTAAGGACTGTTAACGGCTGGTATTTTTTTAGGAAGGGCAATTGGGCTGCTCGTTTAGCCGACTTTTGTTAAAGAACAAATTGAAAATGATAAAAGCGCTTTAAAATAAGGCGCTTTTTTATTGACATTTTTATTGTTTTGGTGATATGGTTATAAGTAAGCAGAATAATCATCTTCTTCATAACTCTATATGCGCTATGCTGATAAATAAAATGATTACAACTTGGTCCGGTTTTAGTGAAGGTTTAAACTCTTTTTAGCCGGAGGGTTTGCTTTTTGATTGATAAGGCGCCCTCCGGGGCGTTTTTTTATTAATTAATTTATCAAACCTATGATAACTGAAAAATTTAATTTTAGAATAATTATCGCTTTGACTCTTTATCTGGTTTCGTTGTTTGCTTCCAACACTCTCGGTCTAAAGATTATGCCATTTATTTTTGGCACCCATCTGTCGGTGGCGGTGTTCTTTTTTCCTTTTGTGTTTTTAACGACCGATGTGATCGGTCAAGTTTATGGCCAGCGGCTGGCGAAAAATTTTGTCTGGGCCGGGTTTATATCAATATTAGTATTTTTGCTCTATTCCATTGTCTCTGTGATTACTCCTTGGTCGCCAGACGGAATGTGGGCCAAAGAGGCTTACAATACTATTTTCGGCATCTCGTTTAGAATGTCCATCGCCTCGCTTTTAGCCTATGTTATCGCCGAATATCAAGATGTCTTAGCCTTTTTCTTTTTTAAGAAAAAGTTGAATAATAAAGCCTTTTGGCTGCAATCAAGTCTGTCTAATTTATGGTCGCAATTATTAGACACCTTTATTTTTATGTTTGTGGCTTTCGGGGGGATTTATTCTTTTAAGACCATAGTTTTAATGGGTATCCCATGGTATCTGTATAAAGTTATTATGGGATTGTTCTATACCCCTTTGTCTTATTTAGGAATTAATTTATTAAAATATGAAAATAAAAACAATCAAAACCAGAATATTTAAACCCGATGAAAATCTTTTTCATTTTATGGAAGATTATATTTCTATAATTACTGAAAAAAGTATTTTAGTCGTTACTTCCAAAATAGTCGCCCTGTCGGAAGGCCGAGCGGTTGAAAAAGTTGACGACCGAACGAAGGAAAAATTAATAGCCAGCGAAAGCGATTTTGTTTTACCGACAAAATATGTCTGTTTGACGATTAAAGACGGTGTGGTTATGGCCAACGCCGGAATTGATGAATCAAATGCCAACGGGAAACTTATTCTTCTGCCCCGAGATAGTTTTAAGTCAGCCGAGTTTATTCGCCGGGAACTTTGTAAAAAGTTTAAAATTAAAAATTTAGGCGTCTTGATTACCGATAGCCGGTTATTTCCCCTTCGGGCCGGCGTTGTCGGCGTGGCGCTCGGTTATGCCGGATTTAAGGGCATCAGAGATTATCGCGGAACTTCGGATATTTTCGGGGAAAGGTTAGAGATTTCGCGGACGGATGTGGCCGATAGTTTGGCCACAGCGGCAGTGCTTTGCATGGGTGAGGGCAGCGAACGGCGACCATTGGCAATTATTTCTAACGCTCCGGTTGAATATTCCGACAGGCTAGACAGAGATGAATTGAAGATAGATATTAAAGAGGATATCTATAAGCCGCTGTTTGAGCAAATAATGTGATTAATTCGCTGAGATGGGGTTTGAAAAATAAGTTTTAGGGTGTTATGATATAGAAAACTATTAATTGCTAAAACTATGAAAATACTAGTGACCGGCGGCGCCGGCTTTATCGGTTCCAATTTTATCCATTATTGGCTGGGTTTATATCCGAATGATTCCATTGTTAACTTGGACAAGCTAACTTATGCCGGTAATTTGGATAATTTGAAGGAATTAGAAGGGAATGCTCGCTATCAGTTCGTGGCGGGCGATATTTGTGATTTTGACCTGGTAAATGGATTGGTTAAGGGAATTGACTTGATTGTCCATTTTGCGGCCGAAAGTCATGTGGATAGGTCCATCCAGAATAGCGCTGATTTTATTAGGACCAATGTGGAGGGCACCCGGGTCCTGCTGGAGGCGGCTCGCCTCAACGGCAATGTCCGTTTTCATCATATCTCTACTGATGAAGTCTTTGGCTCTTTAAAACCGGCTGATCCGAAGTTCAATGAATTGACGCCTTATGACCCGCATTCTCCTTATAGCGCCTCTAAAGCTTCTTCCGATCATCTGGTCCGCGCTTATTATCATACCTATGCTTTGCCGATTACGATTTCCAATTGTTCCAATAATTACGGACCGCGGCAGTTTCCAGAAAAGCTGATTCCGCTGTTTGTGACCAATTTGATTGAAGGGAAAAAAGTACCGGTGTACGGCCAAGGCCAGAATATCCGAGATTGGATTTATGTGGACGACCATAATCGGGGCGTTGATTTTATTATCCATAAAGGCCGGATTGGTGAGACCTATTGTCTGGGCGGTAACAATGAGTTAACCAATCTGGAAATCACTAAAAATATTTTAAGTTTGATGGGCAAAGGCGAAGAGTCGATTGAATATGTCGCTGATCGTTTGGGGCATGACTTCCGCTATGCCATTGATTTTACTAAGGCTAAAAATGAACTGGGCTGGGAACCGCAAGTGGATTTCGCGACCGGTTTGAAATTGACGGTTGAATGGTACAAAAATAATGCTGCCTGGTGGCAGAAGCTGAAGAAATAGTTATAAATATTATGAAAGTTTTAATATTAGGAGCTAAGGGCAACTTAGGCGGTCAATTAGTCAAGGTTTTTGGATCCGAGGCCACTTCTTGGGATCGGGAGGATTTGGATATTACCAATCGGGAAGAGGTAGCGGCTAAAATTTCCGGATTAAAACCAGAGGTGATTATTAATGCTATTGCCTATAACGCGGTGGATAAATGCGAGGCCGATGAAGCAGAAAAGGTTTTGGCGCAAAAACTGAACGGGGAAGCCGTCGGTTACTTAGCTGAAGCGGCTCTGGCCATTAATGCCGTTTTTATTCACTATTCAACCGATTATGTGTTTAGCGGAGAGGATAAAGGGGGCTATGATGAAGACGCTAAACCGGGCCCGATTAGCAATTATGGCGCGAGTAAATTGCTCGGAGAAGGAATTTTGCACACAAAAAGTGTACAAGGTCTTAAATATTATTTGATTCGAACCTCAAAATTATTCGGTCCGAAGGGTGAGAGTGAGTTTTCTAAACCCAGTTTTTTTGATATTATGCTGAATTTAGCTAAGGAGAAAGAGGAATTAAAAGCGGTCGATGTCGAATTCAGTTGTTTTACTTATACGGTTGATTTAGCCCGAAGGACTAAGGAGCTGTTAGAGAAAGAATATCCTTTTGGCGTTTATCACTTGGTTAATAGCGGACCGGCGACTTGGTACGGAGCCGCGGCGCAATTGTTTAAAATTGCCGGGATTCGTGTTAAACTGATAGCGGTTGGGAGTGAGGAGTTTCCTCGTCCGGCCCAGCGGCCGAAATTTTCGGTTTTGCTTAATACAAAAACTCCGCCTTTGAGGGATCTCTCCGAGGCGCTAGCTGAATATTTAAATTTATGAAAGGTATAATTCTTTCGGGCGGTAGCGCCACTAGGCTTCGTCCTTGCACTAAAGTAACCTCCAAACAATTGTTGCCGGTTTATAATCGGCCGATGATCTATTATCCTTTAAATACTTTGATTAAGGCGGGCATCAAAGAGATTTTGATTATTGTGGCGCCGGAAAGAGCCGGCGACTATTTAAATCTATTGGGGAGCGGCAAGGATTTTGGCGTTAAATTTACTTATGAAGTTCAGGATAAGCCGGAAGGTTTGGCTCAAGCTTTTATCATCGGCGAAACTTTTATGGATAATGATTCGGTTTGCATGATTTTGGGAGATAATATTTTTGAAGATGATTTGGCCGAGGCCGTTAAAAGTTTCAAGACTGGAGCCAAGGTTTTTGCCAAGGAAGTGAAGGATCCGGAGAGATTCGGTATTGTGGAATTTGACGCCAATATGAAAGCTATTTCCATTGAGGAAAAACCAACTCAACCCAAATCTAATTATTGCGTCACCGGCATGTATGTTTATGACAATCGGGTGGTGGAGGTCGCCAAGAGTTTAAAGCCGTCGGCTCGGGGTGAGCTGGAAATTACCGATATCAATAAATGGTATCTGGAGAAAGGCGAGTTGGAAGTGGCGATGATTGAAGGCGCCTGGATTGATACCGGTACTTTTGACAGTTTGTTGGAAGCGCAGAATTTAGCCAAAGAAAAATTACAAAGTAAATTAGTAATCTAATTATTTTATTATGGCGAAAAAAACCTTATCTAATCAAGCGGTGAAAGGCATGGTTGACTGGTTGCCGGAAGAATTCAAAGTCAGAAAATATATTTTTGATACTTGGAGACAGGTTTGTTTGTCTTATGGAATGGAAGAATATTTAACCCCAATTTTAGAAAATGCTGAAATTTATCGAGCTAAAAGCGGAGAAGACGTGGGTCAGAAGGAGCTGATGGTTTTCGTTGATCAAGGTGGCCGGGAATTGGCTTTGCGGCCGGAGATGACTCCCTCGGTGACCAGATTAGTTTCTAAAATTTATGAAGCTAGTCCGAAACCGATTAAGTATTTTTCCATTGCTAATTTTGTCCGGAATGAAAGACCGCAACGGGGTCGAAATCGGGAGTTTTGGCAATTGAATTGTGATATTTTTGGCAGTATTGGTTTATCTTCCGATATTGAGATATTAACCCTGGCCCTAGATTTAATGTTGGCTTTCAACCCGCCCAGAGACTCCTTTGTTTTGTCCCTTAATCATCGCGGTCTGTTAGATGACCTATTAGCTCTCTTGCAAGTTAACCATGAGAAGAAATTGGCCGTGGCTCGGATTTTGGATAAATATGGGAAGTTAAGCGCCGCTGATTTTAGCAAGTGCTTGGGGGACTTGGGACTTAAAAATGATCAGATTAATACCATTATTAAATTCATGACCGCTATCAGTTTGGATGATTTAAAAAATCGCTTGCCGGAATTATCGGGAAGCCAGGGCCTGCAAGAACTGGAAAAAATCATGAAATCTTTGAAAGAATTGGGCTACCAGAAAATGATTGAATTCAAGCCGAGCGTTATTCGCGGTTTTGATTATTACGATGGTGTTATCTTTGAAGTTTTTGATAAGCACCCGGCCAATAATCGGGCGATGTTCGGCGGCGGTCGTTATAACGGTTTGGCGGAATTATTCGGAGCCCGCTCTTTTCCCGCCATTGGCTTTGCGCCCGGCGATGAAACGACCAAGTTATTTTTAGAGAGCTGGGGATTGCTGGCCAAGTTAAATTTAGCGGATGACAATAAATATTATTTGCCGTTATTAAATTTCGGTTTGGAATTTGAGACCATCAAATTGGCCAAAAAATTAAGAGCTGAAGGCTGGAAGGTGGAAATGGGTTTGGAAGTGGCTAAAATCGGGAAGGCTTTAGAATATGCCAACAAGAAGGGGATTCCGCAAGTGATTATTTTGGGCGAGGATGAATTAGCCCAGAAAGTTTATAAGGTTAAAGATATGAAGAGCGGTGGGGAGAAAAAGAGTAAATTGTAATTTTATGAAACGAAAAATTTTGTGGATTTTATTTATTATTTTTTTGCTGGTTTTGTTGACTTTGATTCTGCGCTTTGGGAGCGGACCGGAAGATAATTGGATTTGTTCCGAGGGCCAGTGGGTGAGACACGGAAATCCCAGCTCTTCTCAGCCGGCGACTTTATGTCCTCAAGCTCAAGCGCCGGTTGAAGTTTTGGTTTTTTTCGGTAATACCAAGAACGATCCCGATGTTTTAAATTGTAATCTTACTTATGGCGCCAGCCGCCAGGTTATCTTAGGCGACGATAAATATCTAACGGCGCTGGCCGAGCTTCTAAAGGGTCCAAATGACGCCGAGAAGAATGCCGGATTTTTTACTTCCATTAATTCCGGCGTAAAGATGCCGGAAATCACTTTTTCGGACGGGATATTAACGGCTAATTTTGCTTCTGATTTAGAGGCCAATACGGCCGGTTCTTGCCGCGTCTTATTTATTCGTTCTCAGATTGTTAGCACTCTAAAACAATTTCCGGAGGTGAAGGACGTAATTATCGCCATTAACGGCCGAGTGGATGATGTTTTACAGCCCTAGTTGACAAAAAATATAGAAAATATTAAGATATTTTGTTAGTCTGGAGAATTATCGTTAGATAGTTCTTTTTACTAGCATTAAAGTTTTTTGAAAATAAAACGAAAATAAACCAATAAAAAAGGAGGCTCACTTGGTAACGAAAAAAGGAGTAATGTCCACTAATGAAATTTGTTTAATTATTTTGCGTCATGAAATTATTCGAAACCGAAGGATTGCTGACGCTCTGCAGGATTTAAATTCTCTGGAGAATATCGAAATTCTCCATTTAAAAACAATGACCCCCACCCGAGAATTAATCATGGCCCATTATAATAAGGATGAGGCCTGGTTAAAGAAGGTCGGGAAAAAGACTATTGGCTTGCTTCGAGCCAACGCTTTACCGGTAAAGCGTGATGCTTTGGGCTATGGTCGGTTAATCTTTGAGAGTTTGATTAACTACAATACTGAAGGCAAAATCGTGGCAATTATTCTCCGCGGTCCGGATGCTTGCGCTCAACTCCGGGGTTTTGTCGGTGATACCGATCCGATGCGGGCTGAGCCCGGAACGATGAGGGCTAAATACGCCAATGACTCTATGCGTCAAGCAGCTCCGGAGGCTCGCGTTGTCCGCAACGCCATCCATTGTTCGGAAGAGCCTATGGCCGGCTTGCGGGAAACAAAATTATTTTTCCCGGAGTTTGATCTGAACGACCTAATTGAATCTTAAGATGACTGCCAAATTAATTATCAGTCCCGGTAGAAGGGGAGTGGCCAATCGCGAGTTGGGGTTTTTAAAAGAAGACTGGAGACCGCTGCAAGAAGCTTTGGTCCTTACTCTGACATCCAATCCCTTGGCTATTCTCGGCGTTTTAATGTTCGGTATCGGGTTTATTATCTCTATTTTTGCGGCCATTATCAGGATGATAATCGGCCAGTAAAAAGCGCAGAAAAGGTATTGCCAAACAATGCCTTTTTTATTTATTGACTTTATTATGGTTATTTGTTAGAATTTAAGTATAAATAATGAATATTTATATCTTGACGTTCTTTCCAATAAGATAAACAGTTCTTTTAAAAAATGCTGGCAAAATCAATATTGATTAGATTATAATCTTGAGTTTTGTTATTCGTCACTGCGGCTTTTAAGTCCGCCCGATTAATTGACACAGACCCTCGTAGTGTTATTCGTCGATTGAGCCTTAAATCTAAGGCCTTCGAATTTAATAATCAAACATTACCAAGCATTTGTTTCCTTTAATCAAAATCAGACGTTTAAACTCGAATTTATTTTTTATTCAATTTTATCATTTTGACTTTGCTCTTTAAAATTTAGCTCTTTTTAAAAAGAACCAAACAAAAAAAATCCCGGTAGCTCATGCCGGGATTTTTACTTTTTTAGCATCTCTCTGATGGGAGAAAAACTGCGGCGATGAACGGGGGACGGTCCGTGTTCCAATATCTTGGCCAGATGAAGTTTGGTGCCGTAGCCTTTATGTTGAGCGAATTTATAGTTCGGATATTTTTTATCCAGTTCTGCCATTAAACAATCTCGACTGACTTTAGCGATAATGGAAGCGGCGGCGATACAAAAAATTTTAGCATCGCCTTCTTTAATAGCCTCTTGCGCCAATTTCAATTGCGGAATTTGGAAACCGCCGTCCACCAGAATATAGTCGGGAGCAACAGCCATCTGATCAATGGCTTTTTTCATAGCCAGAAATGTGGCCTGGAGTATATTTATCCTGTCAATAGTTTTGTGGTCAACCACTCCGATGGCGACCGCCGCCGTTTTAGCCTTAATAACGGCAAATATTTTCTCTCGCTGTCGGGCGGAGAGTTTCTTTGAGTCTCGGACCAGCTCTAGCTCCGGTCCGGAAATAATAAAAGTATTATCAATCATCACGCAAGCCGCCACGACCGGTCCGGCCAGCGGGCCGCGACCGGCTTCGTCAACGCCGCCAATCAGACGATAGCCGCCTTGGAACAGCTCTTGTTCTTTGTCTAAATTCATAGTGTTTATATTATAACATAAAATAAAAAAGCCGTCTGAATGTTCAAACGGCCTAATTTCTTATTTGATTTCTTCGGCTTTGGCCATAATCCATTCTCGGGCTTTTTCCAGACCATAGATTTTGACATCGTCATTACCTAAACGAGGCATGATGCTGGACGCTTCTTTGTTGGACATTGTTAACTCGGTTTTAAATTTTTCCAGAACCAGATAGTTCCTTTCTTTGGTTATTTTCCGGACTTGTTCCTTGACGCTGATATCTGGCAGGCATTTAAAGCCATTTTCCAGAGCGATTCGGACAAGTTCTTCAATCTTGTCCCACTCGTTGTGAAACGGCGGGACGTAAATCCTGTCAAAGTCTATTGCGCTCATTTTTTATGTTTTAAGTTATCGCCATCTTATATTAATGATCGGAGATTGTCAATAATAATCGGGTTGGTTTTAGTCTTCAATTATGATATAATTAATTTATGAAATTATATTATTTTTATGCCATTTTGACAATTCCGGGAGTGGTTGTCCATGAGTTGGCGCATGCTTTCTTTTGTCTTCTAAGCGGGGTCAAAATTCATAAGATTAATTTATTTCGATTTCAACCGGTGGCCGGTTATGTGGTTCATGCGGAGCCCAAAGGTTTTATGAGCAGCTGGCTGATTTCTTTCGGACCCTTGGTCATTAATTCTTATCTGGCCATGTGGCTGTTCGCTCAGATTCGTCCACTTTATAACTCTTGGGATTTATTATGGCTGTATCTGGGAATAGCCGTCGCTTTGCAGGCGATTCCGTCTCCGGGAGATGCCGCCTCGCTGCTTTTAATGGCTAATAGAAATTTTTGGAAAAACCCGTTGGTTATTTTGCTTTATCCCTTAGTCCTGATTTTATATCTGTTGAATTTATTAAAACGATTTTATTTCGATTGGGCTTACGCCATTTTTTTATTCTACATAGGCCAGGCCTATTTTATTCATTATGTGAAATTATTATGATTAAATTATCTTTCCACGGAGCTTGTCGGGAGGTGACCGGTTCCTGCAATTTATTGGAACATGAGGGCCGGAAATTTTTGGTGGACTGCGGGATTTTTCAGGGTGAACGTTTTGCGGCGGAGCGTAATTTGGAAGATTTTCATTTTGATCCCGCCGAGATTGAATATGTTTTTTTGACTCACGCCCATGTGGACCATTGCGGCCGCTTGCCCAAGCTTTATAAAGACGGTTTTCGGGGCAAGATTTTTTGCACGGAACCGACGCGAGATTTGGCTGAAATCATGTTGTTGGACGCGGCTCGGATTATTGCCCATGAAGCATTGGCTTCCGGCCATGAGGCTCTTTATACCGAAGAAGACGTCGCCGGCCTGATGAATCATTTTGAGGTTTTGCTTTATGACCAGCTGAGCTTTATTGATGATCATATTAAGTTAAAATTTCGGGATGCCGGCCATATTTTAGGATCCGCCTTCATTGAGCTTTATATTGCCGATGAGGGCCGAACCAAAAAGATTGTCTTCTCCGGCGATTTGGGTAATTCCCCCTCGCCGATTATTCGTGATTTGGAATTTGCCGACGGGGCCGATTTTGTCATTACGGAGTCAACTTACGCCCGGGGGGTTCATGAGACCAAAGAAGAGGGAATTAATAAATTACGCCAGGCCATTATTGAAACTGTCGGGTTGGGCGGGGTGCTGCTGATTCCGATTTTTGTGATTGAAAAAACTCAGGAGATTTTGTTTGAATTGAATTATTTGATGGAAAATAGAAAAATTCCTCGGGTGCCAATTTTTTTGGACAGTCCGCTGGCCATCAAGGCGGTGGAAATCTACCGCCGCTTTGAAGATTTATATAACCGTAATTCTTGGAATCTGATTAAGTCCGGCGATGATATTTTTGACTTTCCGGGATTGAAATTTACTTTGACCAAGGATGAATCAAAGAAAATTAATGTCACCCAGCCGCCTAAAGTTATTCTGGCTTCTTCGGGGATGTGCGTCGGGGGTCGGATTCCGTTTCATTTAAAATTGAATTTGGATAATAAGTTGAATCAGCTGCTTTTTGTGGCTTATCAAGCTCAGGGTTCTTTGGGCCGGAAGATTTTGCAAGGAGATAAAACCGTTTTTGTCGATGATCAGTCGGTGGAAGTTCTCGCTAAGATTTCGGTTATCAATTCTTTTTCCTCCCATGCCGATTCGCCGCGGATTATGAATTGGCTTAGCCATATCAAGAGCCCGAAACCGGCCACCATCTTTGTCAGCCACGGCGAAGAGGAGTCCAGTAATGTTTTGGCGGCCAAGATCACCGAAGAATTGAAGCTTAAGCCGATCGTGCCGGAGTACGGCATGATTTACGAATTATAAAATATTATTAATTATAAAAATATGAAATTAATCATTCGTTTATTGTTAAACGCCTTGGCTCTTCTGGCCGCTTCGTATTTAATCACTGGCGTTAATGTGACCAGTTTTTATACCGCTTTAATGGCGGCAATTATTTTGGGCCTGGTCAATGCCATTATTCGTCCGCTTTTAATTTTATTGACTTTGCCGATTACTATTTTGACTCTCGGTCTTTTCACTTTAGTAATTAATTCTTTACTGGTCTTGTTTGTCGCCAGTTTTATTAAGGGCTTTTCGGTTCTGGGTTTCTGGCCGGCTTTTTTCCTGTCCTTATTTCTGTGGTTAGTCTCTTGGTTTACCAATTTGATTCTTAAAGATTAGGTTCTATGGCGGAAATATTAAAATCTTATAAATTACCCAGAGCGGTTTTGGCCTTTCATTTATTTCGGGTGGCTATCTTATGGCTAGTCGGAGTTTTGCCGACTTGGTGGTTGAGTCGTGATGTAAAGCTGACTTTATATCTGGCTTTGATTTTATTTATTTTAGGAGCCGTCATATTTTTCATCGCTTATCTGGGATATTATTATTTTAGTCTGGAGGTCGGAGCCGATGGCTTGACCGTCAAGTCAGGGGTTATCGTCAAGAACATAAAAACCATCGCCTTTAAATCCATTCAGAGCATTGACATCAGTTATGATCCTTTGATTCAGGTCTTCGGTTTGGTGGTAGTCCGAGTTTGGAGCTCGTCGCCCCAACAATTCAATCTCAATTCTGGCGATAGCCATAACCGGCCCGACCTGGCGTTTTATTTGACTAGGGCCGAGGCCGAAGCTTTAAAGCAAGAAGCGGCTAGCCGATAATAATATGGTTAAAAGCAAAATTGAAAAAGAATTACGCGTTTTGGCTAACCCCGCCAAGGCTTTAGATTTGTCTCGTTTTTTCAAAACCGGCAAAAACCAATATGGCGCGGGTGATATTTTTTTGGGAGTGATGGTCCCGCAGCAGAGAACAGTTGCTAAAAATAATATTCCGGCCGCTTTGACTGAACTCCAAGCTTTATTAAATTCTAAAGTCCACGAATGCCGTTTGACGGCGCTGTTGGTTCTGATTTTGAAGTATGAAAAGGCTGATGGCTCTGAGCGGCGGAATTACGTTGACTTTTACTTGAAAAACACCAATAATATAAACAATTGGGATTTGGTTGATTTGTCCGCCCCGCAGATTTTAGGGGATTATCTATTGAGCCGGAATCGGAAGCTATTGCTTAGGCTGGCCCATTCCAGAAATTTATGGGAGCGGCGGATAGCGATTATTTCCACTTTGGCTTTTATCCGACAAAACCAGTTTGAAGACACCGTCAAAATAGCAGCCATCCTTTTAAACGACGGCCATGACTTGATTCATAAGGCGGTCGGCTGGATGTTGCGAGAAGTGGGCAAGCGAAACCTTAAAATTGAGTTGGAATTTTTGGAAAAATATTCCGTTCAAATGCCGCGAACGATGTTGCGTTATGCCATTGAAAGATTTCCGGAGAGCAAAAGAAAAAAGTTTTTAAATAAAAAATAATTCAATAATCATATGGGGCTAAAAATAGTCGGCAATATTGATCTGAGCCGGTTTGATAAAAGGCCTAATAAGTCGGAACTGAGAGCCGATCTTGAAGCCAAAGAAGGTTATAATGAAATGTTGGATTCCGGCTTGAAAAATATGGCTGAGGCCACCAATAATCGTTTTGGTCATTTTTTGAAAAACGATGTTTCAATTGATCCCGCCGAGTATAAATTCCCTGATAAGGGAATTGATCAAAAAGTTGTAGAGGAGAAAGAGAAGCTGTTTGCGGCCGAGAGGCATATGACTCGGGAGGACTGGTTGATTGATCGAGAAAAAGTCCGGGGAATAATTACCGAGAAAGCTTTAACTTTGCTTTTTTATAAATTTTTCGGTGAGGATTTTATTATTGCTCGGACGGCCGCTTACGATGATTATTGCCATGGAGTTGATATGATGATCATTAATCTGGAAACCGGAGCTCCAATTTGCGGCGTGGACGAAATGGGGGCCAATGATTCCCAGAGCTATTACCGGAAGGGTCAAAAGATTTATGATATCATCGGGCATAATGGCGCTTATGTCAAATATGGAGCTACTTTCAGACATGGCGCGCTGCAAAAGAAAGCCATCAAGAATGTCCCGGCCTTTTATATGTCTTTGGATGAGACTGACCTGGAAAAATTATTGCCGACCTTGGCCGCGGCTGAAATTTCCGAAGTTGAAAGCAACATTATCGGGCGGATCTTGAGTTCTTTTGCCGATCAAGTGGCCACGCTTTATAAAGATCATGTTAATATCAAAGAAAATTTTTTTGATATTAAAAATGGCTTGCTGGCGGAGCAGGAGGACTTGAAAGAAACTCTGGGCGAAGAGGCCTGGCGTCAGACCGAAGAGGGGCTTGATTGGAAAGCGCGAATGGGCCGAAA
>Ga0265297_10008846_pt1 | contig 13262 bp, 22 predicted proteins | sample Munlanlwell13791_FD_192502 | JGI IMG/M metagenome (GOLD analysis project Ga0265297, IMG submission 192502) | Leachate microbial communities from a municipal landfill in Southern Ontario, Canada - Leachate well 137-91 | ecosystem: Engineered > Solid waste > Landfill > Unclassified | place...
AAGAAGCTGGCTCCGGTAGTTATGAGGAGGGAGAAGAAGTATGTTCTCACAGAGCTTCCTCCATATACCGAGAATGAAGAACCTTGCGAGCTTATAGGTGGACAGAAGAGACTGTATGAGGCTATAGAGAATGAAGCCCTAGAAGCTCTTGAGGCAATCTCGAACAAGCAAGGCAGAGACTTGAGCCAAGCTAAGTTTGAGATAATCTCTAAGCTGATCTATCTACGAGAAGTCTGCGACTCTCCAGAGCTAATAGACCCTGAAATCAAGGAGTCGGGCAAGGTATCCTCGATGCTTTCTATCATGGAGGATTTACCTGGAAAGATTCTCATCTTTACTCAGTTTGAGAAGATGAGTCGAATCTTGGAACGAGAGATCGAAGCAAGGTTCGGTAGTGACCGAGAAGCATTCAGACTTCATGGTGGAGTAGATGCCAAGACGAGGAATGATGTCAAGGACATCTTCAACATGATCGAGCGACCAGTTGCTCTGATAACTACAGACTGTTCAAAGTATGGAGTTAATCTACAGGCAGCTAGATGGGTATTCAACTTCGACCTGCCGTATAACCCTGCTATTATAGAGCAGAGAATTGGTCGTGCGCACAGAGATGGTATGGATGAAGTCGAGCGTTTAGTTGACGATAGCAATGTAAGCGTCATCAACTTTACTGTAGCTCGAACTATTGAGGATAGAGTCAAAAGGATCATCTTGACCAAGAGACTCATATTCAACGAGATCATGACGGATGAACAGATTCTACACAAGTTCTCCATCGATGATCTGCGATATATCTTAACCGGCCAAGATCGGGACAACCGGGCGGGAACTAGGGGAAACCTAGAGCTTGCGACCGTTTAGAGCGCGTGAATTCACGCGAATGCACGCGGTTTGCGTCCTTAGACGACCTTTTACCCGTTCGCTAAAATCGACCCGTAGAAAATAACGCCAGGGAGTTAACAGATGGCTGAACCTAAAGGATATGACACCAACGCTACCCAGATTTACTTCTATTGCTTCGAGAAGGGACCAGATAAGGATGATCCCACAGCTCCTGGCAAGAAGAAACAGGACTCCGGTGGTCAGGTAGTTATTAAGGCAGAGTGGAGACAAGACTGTAAAGTCTACTGTCCTCGCTGCCGAAGACTCATGATATTCGACGGAGATAGATTCTATGACAACCTCTCCGGCAAACTCCACTTCTGGACTAAAGAAGATGAAGATGGTAAAGTCGAGCCGCACGGTCACTTCTTCCGAGCTGACCTAAAGGGTGTTGGCTATACCTCTCCGAGATACAATCCACCGAGACCAGGTGGAAAAGTAGAGTTTGACTGGGAAGCTGAACTTGCTAGGATGCAAAAAGAGGAAAGTGTCCTCGATCTTCAGGACAAGGAAGGTGAACCTGTTGCAGTCTGAGAAGTATACCTGCTCTTGCGGTAACGAGTTTGAAGGTGATTGCCACCAGATAACTCTTGATCTAGGGGAGAATACCAGGGCCACTGTTAACTTTGAGTTACGGCAGCCCAATGGAGATTTTTGGTGTCTCTGCCCAACTTGTCTGAGGGCCCACTTCCAGAAGTATCTCGATGAGCTTAATCCGTCTCAGCTCAAGTTTATGAGAGACATGCTAACTAAGACAGCAATTAGCGTGTTGAAGACGGAAGCAAGCAGCGAGCTGACAGTTGGAACTCCGGCAGAGATTATAATCATAGATGAGAATGAAGGGTAGATCAGTTCGAGCTGTCTACCCTTCAACTACACAGGAAGGAGAAAGAGGTGTGTTTGCCATTAGTCACAAGTCTCTATACTCCGACCGACTATGCCCAGGGAGGAACCTATGGCATTTCAGATAAGACACACTGAGTTCGGAGTATTCCAGGGCCAGTGTATGGGTATGGGATTCTGGTATCCTATGTCCGATATGCCTGAGCAGGGTCTTGCTCGCTATGAGACTGAGGCCGACGCTCAGATGGATATAGACTTCATGTGCTCAGATGCTTGTTCAGAGCCTGATGCATATCGAGGGAAGATGTCCATCGAACCTTTCGACGAAAAAACAAACGCCAAATGTGCTGAATATCTGAAGGCACTGAAGGCAAGTGGAGGGACAGAAGTTGGAACTGCGTAAAGTTCTCAATACAATGACACTTCGAGAAGCACTTATTGCTGCTGATGCTGGTGATCTTGAAATCCTATGTGACAAGTGTCACGAACCGATTGTGAATGAAAGAGGGAAGTTCCCTGGGGTCATCCTTGTTGGAAACATTTATGCGGCCAATAAGGACTTTGCTCATAACTTCGGAGGGATAGTTGGGAACAACTTTCCTCACTGGTCGGATGCTGATCAGCCATCTGTTGAGGTGAAAGACCTTGGCAAAGAGTTCAAGTTCTCTTGGCTTGATATAAGGCCGAATGCCTTTCACGTTAGCTGTCTTTGCAAGATACTGAAGGAGGCATTCAATTCTGAGCCAGATGGAAAATGTCCTCACTGTGGAGGGGATATGGTTCCAGTCATAGGAGAAAAGGAAGATGGATACCATTGTGAGAAGTGTGGATATGACAAAAGGATGGAAGATTGATCCTCTTCTCATACTGAGGGGCACCATCGAACTACTTGGACTCTTCAAGATAAGTGTTTTCTCTTTCGTTTGTTGCTCAGTTGCGTGGCTTAACCAGTTCATATACGACCCCTATTACACACGTAGTGTGTAATCAGCGCGCGCGTATGAGGAACGTCCCTAAATAACAGTAGAGGGAATGAATAAAGAAGGATGAATAGATAAGGGTTATATCCTCAGAAACCCCTAACCCCTACCCCTTACCCCTCTTTATACTCGACTCGATACCGTGCAGACGGTCGGAAAGGAAGGCGATACCGATGGCAAACCCGTTAGATAAACGTTTGTTCGCTCAGGAACTATCGAAGCGGTCATTTATGATTGCTCAGATAGAGGCGTGGATAAGAGAAACCATAGGCCAGATGGCAACTCCCGGTTCTGAAGTCCACGATCTTCTCGAAGAAGTGGCAAAGCACAAGATTGGTGGCTCTCAGAAGGTGCAGATGAGTTCGCTATATTCTGTCACCGATGAGAACAGAACTATAATGGTTGAGAGGCTAAGACAGTTTGGCTTTATCGTCAACGTATATGACGAAGATGATATAGTCATCGAACTTATCGGATTCAAGACTCCTGATAAGGAAGAGACTGTCTACCTACACCAGCTAGAGTTATCATTCTCCGATCTGGCCAAGGAGTTTGATGCTTGATGGCAGAAGAAATCTTTGAAGCTCTGTGGGTATATACTGGTCGCCGGTGGCACAATAATCATATGTGGCACAATTGGGCACCTTTAAGTGACGAGATGGTGCCGGATGAACAGCGACTCGTATGGTATAAAGGGAAGAACCTTACACACGCCTATCCGGGTTCCGTATACAAGGTTAAAAGTAAGGTTGCCGACTTCAAGCAGACCTTCGGTGATGGTAGCAAACTTGCTCCCGAATATATCACCAAGTTACCTGAGAGCGAATTGCTTTTAGCCTGGAGGCTTCAAGATGAAGAGGCACAAGTTGCGGATAGGCTTGTAAAAGAGCGCAAGCAGGATATGTCTGCGAACGAGATTCAGGAATGTCTTGCTCCTATCAGAGAAGCGATGGGAAGAGTGAACTATACAGGTCGGCAGAGAGTGCTGGCTATTGTAATCGAATACTTAATGAGGTGACCATGTCCGAGTATAAAGTTGACTTCCGAGATCAGAACACTACCGTAGTAATGGACTTGAGAAAAGATGGCGTTCTTGTAGCATCTTCAAGTGGCGATAGTAAGAAGGTGGCTGTATCTAATGCCCTCAGAGTTCTTCAGTCCAGAATCGACGTTGGTAAGGAAGCTGAAGGGGCAAAAGGCTATCTTGATGCCTATCAGGAAGGTATCCCGGAATGATTGAGAGGTTCTTCTCAAAAGTATCTGTGAAGGGTCCAGATGACTGCTGGGAGTGGCAAGGGAGTTTCTTCAAAAGTGGATATGGTAAGTTTAGCATAGGCCGGAAAACTCTTTATGCCCACAGAGTTTCTTTTGAGATAAAGAACGGAAAGATACCAGAAGGGAGGATGGTCAGGCATAAGGTATGCGATAATCCTAGGTGTGTCAATCCTGCTCACCTAAGCCTTGGGTCGCAAAAGGACAATATGTGCGATAAGGTTATAAAGGGTAGACAAACTCGAACCTCTTTGTCTGGAGAGAGTAATGGCCAAGCAAAGCTAACTTTTGATCAGGTAGTTGAGATCAAAGAGCTTTATGCTACTGGGATTGTCACTCAGCAGATACTTGCTGATCACTTTGGTGTAAGTCGTGGACAAATCAGCAACATTATAACCGGCCATAAATGGAAGGATAGTAAGCCCGCTTGCCACGCGGTTCGGATAGCGTAAGAATAAGCGGGTAAGCGACCGGGCCGCAATCTTAACTGTTATCGTAATTCAATTGTCCTGCCTAAAGGTGCTCTCCGCTGCCATCAACTTCGGTTTTGAGCTTACCCAGCTTTTAGGCAGGATTTTCTTTCACTGGGAGAAGGTATGTCTGGATATTCATTTGAGGATGATCTGTTTGGAGAAGGCTTATTAAGTCCAAAGCCAACAGCAATAAAGGCAAAGAAGCAAAATCCTCTAGTCATGACTTGGAAACAACTCTACCAAGAAGTATATTGTGTAGAGTTCGATAGAATGGATGAACCAAACCTCTTCAACGCCTGCGTAGAACTTAACCGCTTCTGTAGTAATAACCACTTAGACTTCTCATCATATGTCCGCTGGGGAATGGAAAACTTCGAGGTCTTCAGCCCAAGAAGAATGATGAGCAAAAGCATCTTTGGTGCATACAAGAACAATCTAATACCAGAAGGTGTATCTGGTGGATTTCTTGTTATCGAGACTGGGCAGGTTGTTTATACAGTATTCCAGAAGGATGGGCAGATAGCTCTTGATATTCCTCCTGATGGCGGCGTCTATATAGAGGGTAAACTGGTCCATGTAACGAGGGTTTGATATGGCCAGTATGCAGAATGAACTTGTAGAGCTTTTGAGAGCACAGAATGCTCACCCAAGAGATATTGCCTATGCTGCTGCAAATATCCCTAGAGAGTTCTGGGATATAACAAGAGAGAATATTGAGAAAAGCAATGGCAATTCTCTCGTATTCGATTATGTAACGAAGTATGTAGATGATCTACATACTAAGATAGCAGCCGGAGAAGGTCTTACTATGATGGGGTTACCCAAGAGTGGAAAGACACTATTCGGCTGTGCAATTCTGAAGTCTGTTGCTATAACTCCAGGAACTCTTCACAGAGATTACCATGTGATCAGAGTGAACTACGATGCTATCATGGAAGACTTTGATCATGTTAGGAGTGAGCAGGACTCATACATGGAGCTTAGGAATACACTACAGAGAGCAGATTTGCTTTTTATAGACAGTATATCCTATACAGCGCCTTCGAGGATAATGCTAACTGTTGCTAGGATGCGACGAGACTTCAGAAAAGCAACTATCTTGGCCACCTCGATAGCTGACCAAACGAAGTTAAGTCAATTGAGAGCACAAGAGATAATTGATGTTTTCAAGGACGTTAACAAAGTCTTTATGGTGGGAAGATAGTTGATTGAATTATCTGATGTTCAACTTGAAAAACAGTTAGTTGGGACACTTGTTCAAGATCAAGTTGTTCTAACTGACTTAATAGTTCCGTGGGAAACGAAGCGAGGGAAAGACTGGTTTACAGGGACTGAACTCCGATGGGTAGCATCACGTGTTATGCAAAACTATCGGACGTTTGGTTGTCTTCCTACTAAACAGCTGCTTCTTGCGAAGTTGAAAGATGAAACAGCTAAAGCAGGAAGAAAAGATGAAGAGAGAGAAGCTCTTCATGAACAGTATGATATACTCCTTGACCGTCTTTTCACTTCTACTCCTGCATCAAGAGAGATTTCTCAAGCAATAACTGATAGGCTAATCAAGTTATTGGCTAACAGAGAAATTGCTGCTTGTGGAGAGAAGTATGCTGATCTAATAAACTCTGGCGATGTCTCTGCAGGACTGAAGGAACTCAAGTCTGCTATCCTTCGGATAGATGCTTTAGAACAGACAAGCTCTGTAATAACTGGCGATCTATTCGACTTAGAAGCTGACATAGAGTATATCAAACAGAGGCGAGAACACCCTGAGTTATTTCATGGGATACCTACTGGAATAAAGGTGTTTGATGACGAAACCCAGGGTATTCATTATGGAGAAACAGGATTCGTAGTTGGCCCTTCAGGTCGTGGAAAGACAACTCTGGCTTGTGAGATTGGATACAATGCGCTGAGGGCAGGATTCAATGTTTGTCAGTTCACAATTGAATCTGCTCTACAGCTTATAAAGTTCAAGTATTATTCTCGCATAGCTCAGATACCATATAACTATTTCAAGTTTGCGGCACCTGGAGAGCCAGATAAAGATTGGCTTGATGACTGGCTTCGTTCTATGAGGAGTCTTGAGAATAAGATTTCCTCAAAACTAAAGATTGTAGATATTCCCGAAGGATGTAGCCCGTCTGTCATAGAAGATATATGTATGCATCGGTTCGGGTCTTGGAGACCAGATGTTGTTATAATAGACCATCAAGGACTCTTGGCTCCTGATGCTGGACAGATGGGGAAGGGGAGACTTGGGTGGGACACCCAAGGTGAGATTTCTCAATCGTTAATGAGCAAAGCTCGTGCGATGAGAAATTCAAGAGGTGGCCGAGGAATAGCCATGTGGGTTCTAGCACAAGGCCATTCCTCTCTCTTGAAGAAGAAAGCAGAAGACATATCTGTTGCGGACGTTGGATTGAGTTACCTTATTGCTCAGCCAGCTCACTATATTATCCATATAATAAGGGATGATGTGATGGCAGCTAATGATGAGGCAATCCTAAAGCTAACCAAGGTTAGAGATGGAAGAGATGGTCTAATAGCTTATGTGAGAACCAACTTTGCCAACTCTACTTTCATCCAAAAGGAAGAAGCTGGAGGATTAGCTGTTCACGCAGCAGAAACAAACATAACGTTCTAGGTGTCGAAATGGAAAGATGGTTTGTAGATACAATTAGGAAACTTCTTTGTAGAGGTCGTCAGTGTGAAAGCTGCCACAAGAGTAACACAAAGGAGAATCCTGTAGAGTGGTGTGACGGAAGTCGCTGGTTATGTAAAGACTGTGACGAATTGGAGTGGGCCTGCACATAATGGACATCGAGATCACTCTTAGATTAGAAGTTGATAGAGATTTGATGGAGAGCTTCCTCATAACAAATGGTTATAACTTTGTTGAAGAGTGCGAAGGTATGACTGAGGAGGACATGGCAGGGATCATTGTCAGAGGTCTAATCGAAGACCAACCTGAAGACAATCCAGTAGGAGTCAAGACAAGACATATGTAGGAGGTAACTATGGAGCACTCATTTGAAGATTACCCGTCAGTAAAGTCTGATCCATCACTGTTGCTCCATAGCAATATACCAAAGCCTCTTCATGAAGTAAATCCTAGAACTATAAAAGGACAAGAGTGGTGGGATAAAGAACGCCGATTAACCTATGAAGCACAGGGAGATCGGTGTGCTGCTTGTGGAACTCATAAGAGTCAAGCCAAAGGCAAGAAGAAATGGCTTGAGTGTCATGAGGTTTACGAGATAGACTATGCTGCTGGAAGGGCTATATTTGTGAAACTTGTAGCTCTCTGTCCTTACTGTCATAGTTTTATCCACAATGGTAGGCTTCAGGCTTTATTTGATAAAGGAGAGATAACTACAAAAGAATACTTTGCAGTGATCAATCATGGCAAAGAGATTCTTGAGAAGCACAACCTCTTCAATCAATGGGAGCATAGACACGATGTCCTTGGTAAGATAGCAGAATGGGAAGACTGGAGACTTGTCTTCGAGGGTCTTGAGTATCCTCCAAAGTTTAAGTCTTATGAGGAGTGGTTAGCCAACTTCGGATACCACGCAGAAATGACTCCGAAAGGTAGCCCTCTGTTCCACACTGCTCACTTCTTCCTAACCGAAGATGATGAGGACATTATTGGTTACGGATTATTCGACATGTTGTGAGGTAATTATGCCTGAATACGAGTTTGTTTGCACAAATGAGAAGTGCAAACTCAAAGGCGAAGTTGTAACTAGAAAGTTCCACATGAATGAGGCGAAACATGGCAATTGCCTAGAGTGTGGTTCTCTTCTACAAAGAAAGTTCGGGAACTTCATAGATCAGTATAAGGGAAGTGACTTTACTCGATCTGCTGATGCACGAGAAGAAGTGGATGTTTGGAAATGAGCAGAACTCTTAAAGAATACCACGAGATAGCAGATGATATAGCTCGGATGCTTCCTAGCTATATTACACCAAATCCGTTCCTCACAAAAGATGACTTTGATGAAGTCATTAAGAGGTGCGACCATGCAGCAGTAGACCCAGAATTCAAACTCAGCAATCCAGAGAGATGGTGGATTCTAGGCCAACTAGAAGGGCGTGGAGTTATCAAAAGTATATTCAATACTGATGATGTAGAAGAGATATACCTGGTAAAGAATGATTGTGAGACATGCCATCGAAAACCAGGGCAACCAAGATCAGATAATGGCCTACCAGCAGGAAAGCATTGTGATGAGTGCTGGGATGAGATGAGGACTTCTTGTCGGCAAAGGAGTTGGTAATGGAAAAGAAAGTCGAAGGAGTCTATAGGCTTGAAGCCCTTGGACCAAAAGGGGCAATTGAGGTCATGGATGTTGACCTTGACTTACTAGCAGAAATAGAAGATCTGATGGTCCTCAGACTTCCAAAGGAAGAAGAGTTCAGATCTGATATGGAAGATGTAATATCAGCTATTCAAAGTATAGCTGGGGATAAGAAGTGGCTTGTAATTGATCATGATGTAGAGCTACTTCGGGTGGTAAAAGTTGCCTGAGCAGCGAGAACAACAGCCTGGTGAGAAATGCGATAACTGCCACTTCCTCTATCACTGCGGTATGTGGTGTGAGGTTCTGGATAAGTATAACCAAGACCCAGAAGGCTGGTGTTCTAGCTACTTAGTTCAATATTCAGAGGAAACCGATGGCAAGGATTAAGGTCAAAGAACAATATGTGGACGTAGACCTGCTTCAGCTTCTATCTGACTACGGTATAAAAGGTAGGCAGATAGGGAATGAGTTTGTTGCAGCATGTCCATTCCATGATGACCGTTCTCCTAGCTGGTCAATAAAGCTCGATGGAGATCGAGCAGGACTCTGGCAATGTTTCGCATCTAATTGTGAGAGTAAGGGAAACATAATATCTCTCATAATGAAGATGGAAAACTGTGGATATAAGGAAGCGATAGCATCCTTAACTGCAGTAGATACAGAAATAAAAGTCAAGGCAGAAGACCTTGAGGTAACAATCAAGAAGCTCCAAGCAATTGGACTAGACATTAGACAAGAATCTCTTCGGTATCCTGTTCCACAAGACTGCTCAAGATACTATGTGAAGGAGTTCTTCACAAATCCAAGGTCAGAGGGTGGGCGAGGATATAGCGAGTCTGATTTTTCACAGTTAAAAGTAGACCACATACTTTACTGTGAGTCTGGCTTCTTCAGAAATAAGATAATAATTCCTGTCTACAACGAGTTCGATGAACAAGTATCATTTGTTGCTAGAACTCTTGATAAGGATATTCTGGAGAAGTATAGATACCCACGAGGATGGATGAAGAATCTGTTCGTATGTAGACTGGAAGGTGATCCAGCACTCCCTCCAATTGTGTGTGAGGGCATGTTCGACGGACTTCATATCCAGGGTATATGGGGAAGAACTGCACTTGTGGTCTTTGGCAGTTCTCTCACAACAAAACAAGTAGCTTGGATCGCCAAAAGATATGACCATGTAACAATGGGATTAGATGGCGACGAAGCAGGAAGGAAGGGGGCTTATAAGTCAATAAAGAATATGCAGCAGTTTGGAACAGATGTAGATGTCCTGTGGCTACCCGATGGCTTTGATCCACCGATGGTCTCAAGGATGGAATTAGAAGGTATAAAAATGATGGCAGCAAAGGAATATGGGAAGAAATGGGAGCAAGGTCATACGTTGAAGAGATTCTCCATGAATGGAGACCCAAGGTTCAAATCTTAATAGCAAAGTCTGCTTTTGGAGCAGAGGACAAAGGGCTTCTTGAGAATGAGCTTCTTGAGAAGGTCTATAATTGCATCGAGACTTTTGATGAGTCATACGATGTAGAGTTCTCAACTTTCACCAATAGATGCCTCCAGAATCATATACAGGTATACCTCCGGCGCGAACAACGCAAGAAACACGCATTCATTTCTGATGCTATCTCACTAGATTACTCAATCGAGGATGGAGATACAATATCAGAGCTTATTCCTGACAAGAGAAACCCCAACGCAGATGCAATAGTCTTCAGCATTATTGTTGATGATCTCCTAGATTTGCTCCCTGATGTCTGTAAAGACATTGTCAAACTCCTTGCCGAAGGTTTATCAGAGTCTGATGTTGCAAGGGCAATTGGCGAAGAGACTCTACTTGTAAGATGCTATATCGAGGAATGCATAAGACCTCTTATGCATGAACTACTCACAGAAGAGGATATAAATGACTGACGAACCTATCCAAGAAGAGCAGAAAGCCGAGCTTCCAAAGAAGCTATTTAGGTATGACTCTAAGACAAGGGATCAGGTCATAGCAATAGACCCAGTCCAAATTGGAGAGATTCTCCAAATGTCTATGGAGATAACCTCTGGAGATTATGAGGGAGAGATAGAAGGAATTGCCTTCAAATCTATAGTCCCAAGAACAGCTATAGCATTACCAGGGCAGAAGCCACAGGGAATCCCTCATGTTCTACTACAGATAAAATGGAAAAAGAAAGGTGGTGTAATACAAGTTGTCAACGGAAAACTACCCAGCAAATCTACTTGATTGCAACTTGTGCTCTATAAGGGAAACTGCTACACAAGTAGTTCCTGGTCACGGGGCTAAGCCTGCAGACATAATGATAGTAGGCCAAAATCCTGGGAGGGAAGAAGACAAAGGTGGTCAACCATTTGTTGGCGCTTCAGGAAAGTGGCTAGATCGCATCCTGAAGGCAATCTGCCACAAGAGGGATGAAGTCTATATCACAAACACAGTTAAGTGCTGGACACCAGGGAATAGACTCCCAGAAGCAGATGAGATCAAGACCTGTGCCTACTGGTTAGTGAAGGATGTCAAAGAGGTAAACCCATCTGTGGTAATCCCTCTTGGGGCTTGTGCTATGCAAGCAGTTCTCTGCACACCTCCTGATGCTAGAATAACTGAACACGCAGGTAAGGTTTATCACTCATCAGTAGGAGTATTCAAGGACAAGCTGATATTCCCTCTTATGCACCCAGCTACTCTCGCTTACAATAGATCGAGGAACTATGAGCCATATTGTAAGCATGTGGCGAATCTGTTCCAGCTTCTTATTGACCTTGAGATTCTTGAGGCAAATTCAGAAGATTGGCGAGAGGGATTCAAGTTTTGATAGGAGTTATCCTAGCAGCAGGAAGAGGAAAGAGACTTGGTGAGCTTACTCTAAAGCAGCCAAAACCAATGGTTCCCGTAGGTGGGAAGCCAGCTATAACTTATGTTATTGATGGAATGCACAAGGCAGGAGTTGACAACATAATTGTAGTTCGCAAGTATCTTGGAGACATACTCAAGGATTATCTCGACCACGAGTATCCAAGTATTAAGTGTGTATATCAAGGTGACACCTACGGGACAGCTTCGGCATTAATGGCAGCAAGGTCTCACATACCTAATCGTGAAGAACTAATGGTAGCATTTGGCGATATAATAGCTATACCAAATGACATATACTCTGAAGTCCGAGCCCAGTTCATGGCTAGAAAGTGCTCAGCTGTTCTAGCGGTGAACCAGACTGAGACTCCAGATATGTGTGGAGTAATAGAGAGCAAGACAAACGGAGATGTTGCAAAGATTTATGAGAAGGTTTCAAATCCTCCATCAAATCTAAACAACACTGGTATCTTCTGTTTCAAGTACAGTATATTCCAGTTTCTCCGGTATGTAGTTCCAAATGAGAAGAAAGAGTTCAACCTTGTAGATGCAATAAACACTATGTGCGAATACACTACAGTGTATCCAGTGGAGTATAAAGGTGAACTTTTCGATATAGGATCAATAGAGAAGTTGGCAGAAGCCAATAGAAGACTAGGAGCAATGGATGCCAGAAGAGAGCTTTGAAGAGTTTGATGAAAGGCCAGTAAGAAGAGCACCTGCTCCTCAGTCTGAGGGTGACAGCGATTTCCCTATTGGTCCAGAAGAACTGTTACAGATAGATGTTGAGCTTCCTAATCTCAATAAGAAAGTTCGACACGATCTGTTCAACACATTGCACAATAAGGCTTTAGAAGACCCCTTCAGTCTCAATGAGGAGATGAATAAGGCTCCAGTGTGGTATGCCTACTATGGCACACTAAGTGCTGAAGCTGATTTCGCTCTATCAGAAGCAGAGGAGGAGTATGATGCGTGGTATGCCTTGGCATATGAAGTAGCCAAAGATTATCTCGAAGGCAAATATGACAAGGTTACAGAGACCATGATAAAGACTTCTATTCCTGGTCTGTTTAGGGACAAAGCCACATGGTTCGTCTCTAACGGGATATATGATGGAGATAAGAAGGAGTATCTAAAGGAGGAAGTCGAGCTAGTTTCATACTCAGAAGCTCGACAAAAGAAAAGGGAGGCAGAGAAGACCGCTAATGTAATGAAAGTCTATGCGAAGAGTATGCAATTCAAGATCGCACTACTTCCTTCGCAATTGAGCCTTGCACGCTCACTGCTAGAGAACCCAGAGATGCGAAGTCTCAAGAGAAACAAAGATGGAGCGGTAAGCTCCGACGAAGCAAAGATCGCAAAAGAGACAAGGAGTAAGTAACAATGGCAGCAGATGAAAAAGAAGCCGGGACAATGCCTGGTTTCGACCAAGACTACGAGGACTTTCAGTCAGATTGGGAGGATGCTCATCAATCTGTACAGCGGGGAGGCTCAACGCTAATCCGCCAGCAAGACCTGAAGCTAGGTGATACCAAGATTCGTATGGTTGAACCTGCGAGATTCTTCTCTGCTTGGACTCACACAGTCCAGGACACTAACAACAAATACCGCAAACTTATCTGCCATGGTAAGAAAGAGATCATGTCAG
>Ga0265297_10008847_pt1 | contig 13261 bp, 19 predicted proteins | sample Munlanlwell13791_FD_192502 | JGI IMG/M metagenome (GOLD analysis project Ga0265297, IMG submission 192502) | Leachate microbial communities from a municipal landfill in Southern Ontario, Canada - Leachate well 137-91 | ecosystem: Engineered > Solid waste > Landfill > Unclassified | place...
TGGCCGAGGGAAGGTCTGTTCCTATCGTAACCCCTGTATCGGGGTCCGCTGTGTAATTCGTACCATCATCCTTTGGTTTAGGGTGTACTCCTAAGGTGCCGATATTACCGTAACTTTCACCCATAAAGCACCATTGAGGGGTGGAAGCGGCGGTGATTAACCACCCCTGCTGGTGCTCATGGAGCCACTGGATGTCTCTTATGATAAGGTTGATGTAGCTGTTAGCAGCGTAGAAGTATTGAGCCGCCATCACGCCGCTGTCCATGCAGTTCGCCGGGAGCTTATACGTGCGGTAGCCAGCCTTGCAGACGAGCAATCCCACTTTGCGGAGACATCTCGATTGAGACACAAACAGGTTTTGACGCTCGTTCAGTTTCCGGCGGAGGACCCTCTTAGGGAATCTCCCATAGACAAGGTTCCCGTCGGATACGTTCTGCCCCAACTCCCACAATATCATCTCCTCAAGTTGTTTGAGGGTATAACCCTGGAACTCTTCGCTCATCGTATTTTCTCCGGCTGCCCAGGTCCGAACACATTGCGCTCGGTCTCGTCGATGTCCGTATCTTCAGGCTTCAACCCCAATTCCGTGAGCTCCGCCTGTCGTGTGACCTTCTGGCCGAATCTCAAATCGACGTTGATTAAGGAGATGAAGCTGTCTTTTGTTCCGGTTTTGTAAATGGAGAACTCATCACCGGGATTCCAGGTGATGGAGGTGGTTACTTCAGTTTCGGTGGCCGACACTACTACGGTATGGGTCCCGGCCGTGTCATTGTAAATCGCCAGCCCAGGAATAACCCCGCAGGACCTGAAGTCAGCCCCCGGTTTTCGTAGAGTTGTCCCTATACTCCCCTCGTGACATCCTGTCATCAGGGGCTCGGTATCGTAATGAATTTCGGCTGTTCCACCCGGCATTCTTATCCCTCTCGTCGTGTATAGCTTGATGGGCCGCAGACCACGTACACATGGTTTCGACCTTGACCTTAATCTCTTTGGTCAAGGATGTTAATTCTGTTATCTGTTGACCCTGCATGAGGTGGGACCCCCATAACATAATGAGTCCCACCACAGCGGGGCCGATAAGTGTTTCCACCACACGGGCAATGAGACTTTTTGCGCCGTCGGTAGTCATTACAGGTTACTCATAATCCCGCCACCAGCAGTTGCGGCTGCCGCGACGCTGTTGTTCCAGACGATACCTTTGGCCGCGCTCCATGCCACCGCCCCGCCATCCGAGAAGGCGTAGGAGTCCATGAGGACTATAGCACCCTGGGAGATAACGGGAATTGTGAACACGACAGACTGCGTTATCGCCTTGTTAGTGGATTTCGCCATGAACAGACAGTTCTTGAAAATCTGCCACCTGTCTATTCCAGTGCCGTCAGCGATTATCGCGTGAGCATAACCAGCTGCGCTCAGGTATGCCTGAATCACGCAGTCACGAAACATATTTCTCGTGGCATTGGTATCGAACAGGATACCCGTTGCATCGGCGTCTCTCGCTATGGTGTCCACGCCGATAGTACAACTATCAAAGACGTTTTCCGCCCCGCCGTTAATCTTGAGGTCGGCAGCGCCTGCCGCGGACTGCGTAGTTCCACCCACGATACCGGCGAAGTGAACTCCTTTGAAGTAGTTCCTCTGACCAGTAACTTCTGCGGCAAGGAGGGCAGCAGCATTGTTATCCCCGTTGACTATCTGCACGTTTGCCACGATACATCCATCAGCGGAGAACTTGACCACGGGGGAGATGTTAGCCCCTGCTGTATTGGCAATTCTGGCCCGCTGGCTCACCGCCGTCGGAGCACCGACACCGATAAGATGCACGAGGTCCTTGTTCCAATCCAATGCAGCAGACTGATAGTCCGTCGTGCTGGCCGAGGTATTGCTTTCCGCATAGAGGAGCACTATGTCGTTCTTGTCAGCGGTGGCCTCACTGAGCGCCTTCGCCAATGTCTTGAACGCCATAGTGGGGGAGTCACCGGGGTTATCATCACTCCCGCTATAGGGTTTTACGTGTATCACCTTCCCCTGCGTAGAGGGAAGGATGTTCCAGAATCCTAACTGAAGATTTGTCAACATATCCTTACCCTCCTTATGACGGAATCACGCCGTAGAAATCTCTTTCATCGGCAATTTCCGCACTGAACCTCTGGTCGGCCTTGCACATAAGGTCGCCAGTCTGGAAGTCGCGCTCACGAGCAAACCTCGTCTTACGTCTCCACCAGAAGACAATCCCTCTGCCGTCAAGCTGGAGGAACCAGTTGTTGGCGTTGGAGATATGGGGCCATTTCACCGGCACAATTCCCCGGCCACTCTCGGCGTAGGCGTTGATTGCCCTATTCGCCGTGTCGGGGCGGGTGGGGGATTTCAGAATCTCAAGAACCTTCGGCTCCAGTGCGGGAGGATACCAAAGTTTCTTGACGTTCTTGGTGATTCTGTGCTGCCGGTAATTGAACTGATTCTCCGCTGCGACCACGACCGCCCAGAAGGTCTCATAGGTGAGGTCGGTGGCAGTGGAGAGATTGGAGAACGACGTGCCGTCCAACCGAGGATGGTCGGTGGCGAACAGGGCCTTGCCAAACCTGGTCGTATGATAGGTAGTGGCCGTCCCGTAATTGAAAAAGCGGGCCATAAGCGTCTCGACATTTTCAGCCATCGCCTCTCCGAGGTCGTGGAACATCTCGCTAAGCTCCTCAGCATTACCCCCGCCATTGAGCTCGTAAAGATTATCCTCGATTGCTTCCTCGGTGATTCGGATAGCCAATGCCCAAACATCATGCACCCACGCCTGTTTTGAACCGGCAATCTGAACGTCGTATCCGACAGGAGCACCCTCGCCTTTAAGCGACGGAAGTCCGAGACCGGACCGAATCACGTCCTCTTCTTTCTTCTTTTTCGATTCCTTGATTGTTACCAAATTCTGCCACTGAGATTCCGCTCTTTTGTTGACGAAGCTATCAACAGCGACCACGAACAATCCGGGAATGTACTCTTCAACAAATCTACCTCTTGTCCACATAGTTCATTCCCTCCTTTACAGTGCCACGCCTGCGCCATACAGATGACAGGCGGGTTGAATCATGCAAATCATTCTACAACCAGCCGAGGCGTAACTGTCAACTCCCGGAGCAAGCTGACTAATCAGCCTGATAGGGATGGTGGCAGTAACAGCCGCACTGGTAGTGGTGATTCGCTGTTTCGATATTTTGGTATTGGTGTCGGGAGCATAAAGAGCCTCCCCCGCAACCGGGTAATTGAGGTCGAAGTCTGCCAACGTGATTGCAGCATCCACGACCGCCTGATAGGTCTGTGCCGGATGGTCAGCGACCAGCACATATCCGGCCACCGTTCCATCTCCCACCTCTGTAGCAGCGATGTATTTGACGGGATTCATGTCCTCATCAAAGCATTCCTGCACAGCCCCGATGATGTAATACTCATCCCCCGGAGTGGCACTCATAACCGCAGCATCATACACCAGCACCCCCACTCCCAGCTTGGGAGAGTTGATACTCTTGACATCTGCGCATACGAGGTCATTCACGGAGATGTTGATTGTGGGTGCCGTCTGAACGGCATAGAGTCTTGCCCTAAGCAACTTTTCATGAACGGCGAACCCATTGTAAATTCCAGCGTAAGGATTCGACATGGTAATATCTCCTTATTTTTCAATCGTTTACACGGAAATCTTCTGCTGATAGTTCCCCGTGCGTAATACCCATAGCGGCATCAATTTCCGCCTCGTCCGCTTCGATAACGTCCCTTCCCTGTACCTCGTGTCTTCCGGCGGACCGGGAATCGGACGACATGCGGGACTTGGCGATAAATTCAGCTTCGCCACCTCTTGCCGTTTCTCTGACCTCGCCATCCATCGCAAGGAGACTTCTGCCCTGGTCGTGATTGTCTGCCATTTGGCGGTATAGGGCCATCTCCTTTTCGTGCATCCACCAGGGCTTGAACACTAACACCTGGTCAAGGTTACACACGCATCCCAGGATGGGGTCGATATGTTTCTGGAGGAAGGGGGTATTAGTGGAATTACAAATCCACCACCGAAGCGGCACGGGCTGGTTCCTTACGGAATCAATCCTCGCCGGATTTCGGGTAATCCACCTAAACGCCATCTTCTTCTCCGTCGCCCTTTGTTTCGCCGGGGGAGGCAATTCAAAGGGGTCCCTCGAAAGGGAAAAGTCAACAACAGATTTCTCACCTAATGTTTCCCAGTCTTTGTCCTCACTGGCTACCCGGTGGAAGATTGCCAGTTCGTCTGGGGTTAATGGGGGTTGTACACGCTCCTCGACCGGAGCGGTCACATCATCATATGTATCTTCTATTTCAATTTTCTTCTTCGTCATGCTGCCTTCTCCTTGGGCTTATTGGTCGCCCCCACGATAGCTGCGTACCTCTTTAATTTTTCAGTGGTAGTATAGCCTAATCTGCGGGCCACGTCAATCTGTTCTGCTGTGAGTCCGAATGTTTCCTTTCCTCCGTCTCCGCCTCCGCTTCCTTTCACCCTGGACCCACCACCTTGAGAGGCTATCTTCCCCTGCCGAGCCTTCTCTGCTTCCTCCTTACCTTTGATTCCTTTCTCGGTCTCCGCAAGTTTCGCTTTCCAGGACTCCACTATTATAGGTAGAGTCTTCATTGTGAGGACACCTCTGGCGAATATGTCCCCGAACGGATGGTCGGTGATACCGTAGTATTCCTTGACATCATCGACAGCTTTGATAGTGTCAGGGTCGTCGTATCCCTCCTTGAACAATCCTCGGAGGGCGGCAACACTCTCATCGCGCTTCTTGATGATGTCGGTTTCGGCGACAGCCTCCTTTTTCGCGCCTTTCGCAGCCTGCTCCGCTGTGTAACGGATGATTTGAAGGAGCGTTTCATTGTCACCTTTGGCATCCTCCATCAGCTTCAGAAGCTGGGCATTGCTCAAAGGGGACTCCTCCGTTGTTGGGGCCTTCTTCTCCTGCCTTATGTTGTGCAGGGTCCGGTTGGCCTCCGCGATTGCTTTGTTGAGATTTTGGAGGTGCTCCTCTCCCCGCCTTATCCTTTCGGCGAGTTCGTCACTTTCTTTTCCTTCTTTGCCTTCTTTCCCGTCGTCGGTTTTTCCACTTTCTTGGCCTTCTTTACCACCTTCTTCACCCTCCTTTCCTTCTTCCGTGACACCCTCCGACGGAGGATTCTCCTCCTCATAATCGGAGTAAATGTCAACCAAATCGTCCATGATGTCGTTTACGTTCTGTTCTTTTCCGTCTTCTTCCGGCATTGTTCTTACCTCTTTCCTATTTTCTCACCCTTTCTCCGGGGTGGTCGGGTTCCAATATTACCCCTCGTAAAAGCCTTGTCTCGAATGACCGGAACGCCTTCTTGACATATAAGTCGGCTACTTTCCTTTCCTCGTCATTCGCGGCCAGTGCCTTGGGGATGGAGAGCACGGCCTTGAAAGCCTCCATTGCACCCTTACAATACTCCGGCGTGCAATGGGAATTTATCAATTCTTTCATAAACTTATGAGCCTTCTCGATGACGGCCTCCAATATTGCATCAGTCTCTCTGTCCGGCAACACTCTGCGCCACCTGTGCTTTCGTTTGTAGGTACGGCTGAATAATCTTGTCCATGATTTCGGGATTCTGTAACACAACCTGTATCATCTGCATTATCTGCGGATTGATGTACTTCTCCCATTCATGCTTGCCGAAGGACTTCAACAACTCCTCCCGCACGGGGATGGGGTTGAACAACGGGTCTTTGGAGGCAATCTGCCAAAGCTGCATGGCATCATTCCTCACGGCAGCCTTACTTGCCAAATCGGTTGACCCTCGAAGCGTGAACTTGTAACCCCGTCGCATCTCCCTCCGAGGCATCGTGGTCTCCTGCCCCTTCACCATTATGGTTTTCCCGGCGGGCATGTACTGGTAGTAGAGGTCGTATAGTGATTCAATCACGGCCAGATACTCATCTTTCGTGGTACGGGCCTGATAGTTATGTTTGATGGCCCCTTCTTGCAGGACGCTCATAACCTCCGCTTTCGTCCGGCGTCCGCCCGGCTGACTGGGTACGCCAATCTGCCAATCGCCGACCGACCCGATTCTCTCCCATAGCGTCACAAGGAATTGTAGGAAGGTCAGGTAATGGGCAGCGTTGATATTGAATGTCGGGAACTTGATTCCCTCGACGCTCGCAACTTCGACACCCTTGCCGGGGTAGAGGTCAATCTGCCCGGACATTCCCGACCGCTCATCAAAGAAGAACCAGGGGATGAGAATGACCAACGCTGCGTCTATCATGCGGTTGAAAATGTCGCTCGACCCCTCTTGGACGGCCTTCATCTTCCCATACATACCCGTTCCGAATGACCTCTTGGGCTCTGGGAACATCCTGATTCTCTTGAGAATTGACCGATTCGCCATGTAGAGGTCAACTCTCCGGCGAAGATTGATGATGGTCTTGGAGGATTTGGTGAGCGTGACCACGATATACTCCTCCCGGAAGTCTGTCTGTTGGTCCTCCGGGAGCTTGAGGTCCTGTCCGATGGGGAAGGAGATATGGCATTCGAGACATTCGACAACTTCTTTGCCGGTAATCTCAACACCGGCAACCTCCTGTGTGGGGCTTACTTCATCCCGCTGTCTCTTGCGTTTCTTCTTCTCAGGAATCAGCCACGGGCCGATGTTGTGCCAGCCATTGTTCCCATTCCGTCTCATGAGGTCGGCGTATGTATATTCAACCTCCACTATCTTATCCGCTGCTTCCCACTCTTCCGCCGTGCCCAAATCATCGGCACAATACACTTTGTTGAATGGAATCATCTCGGCCCGACCACCCTCGAATAGGGTCGCCTCGGTTTCATTCACCACGGGCATTCCATCCTCGCCTATCACCACTTCACCGGTCTTCTCGTCGAACTGGAAGTCGGCCAGCGTGCCCTTCTCCAGAATATAGCGGGGATATACAAACACCGTTCCCTCGATGAGCAGGGTATGCACAATGCTCATCGTGAGCTTATCCAGTCCGATGACGTTCTTCAGTTCCTGATTCCACCACTCCTGAATAACACTCATAATGTCGTTCGTGTCAGACGCCCCGACCATCTCGAACGTGACCGGAGGGTCAGCCCCAGATAATCCGGCCACAAGTCGGGGCTCAAGATTATCGATGGTAATCATCGTGAGCGGGAGGACGATATTCGAGCACCCATCCCACGGGAAACTCTTCGGGGTGGAGAGTTGGTCGTAAACCTTCTGTGCCTCCTTGATTTCCTCAAGTTTGGCCTTCCGGTACTCCGACATCGTGGCATTCCGGCCACCGCCAAATTGCTTGTAAAGGTCGAAACAATACGTGGCGAGGGGCTCAAAGTCCCCATTCCCCGGATTGGTAGTGGGGGCGGTCGGAGTGGTTACGCCAGCGATTTCAAGGTCTTCTGCGTTTGAGGATATTATCTCTTCCATATCTTCTCCAGAAACTCAGGGAACTCATACACCATCCGAGCGTCTCGCATCTCTGCTCGTGTCCCCTCTATCCTACCTGTTGATTTTCCCGGTTCCATCACTGTGTACGTCCACTTGCCGCCGGAGAGCACTGCGAGAACTTTGGTCTTCTTGTACTCTCCCCAAGCCTGCTTAATCTCCTCCATCGTCATTGCCTCTCCTCCTCTACTTCGTAACACCTTTTGACTTCTCAAATGTCCTCGCACCAGCGTACCCAAGGTAGCCGATACAGAAGACTTCCCAAGCTATATCGGGAATCGCACGGAATCCTAACGCTACGTTATCAAAGAAGATTTTCATCTGCGCCGGAAAGAAGATTCCCACAAACGGTGCCAACACGCCGAGCGATACAACAATCAGATAGAAGATGTACATGTACATCGGTCGCGCACGGGATGTCCACTTGTCGCTTGAGCTCGCCTCGGCCAGCATGACATTCATTCGTGCCTGTTCTAACGTTGTCTCAAGCTCCTGCACCTTGAGGGCTATCTCGGCAGCTTTGTCGGCTGAAATCGGCTCCTTGCCGGTGATGGCCGCTCGCAGGTCCTTCGCAAACTGGCCGAGCCCGTCGAAAACACTTCCAATGTCAACATTAGCAAAGCTGATACTCATTTACTCTTGTACCTCTCCGAAGGAACATATCCCAATCAATTTTAGTCACATCACCAAAGTTTATAGTATGCGGATAATTCTTTTTTGTAATCTGTACAGCATATTTGTCTATTTCTGCTGCATAGTACTGTTCACATATCTTTCCAGCCCTTTCGAGAGCAACCTGACCACATGATATACCGTCAAATAAGCTGACAACAGTATGTAAGTAAGTTTCGGGGATGAAAGAAAGTATATGCGCCACAACATCAACCGTCCATCCATTACCAACTGTCTTGTATCTTTGTGTAGCACTTATCCCCAAGGTGTAGTTATCCGGTAATGTTTGTAGTCTCTCACATTCGATAGGGTGGAACTTCCTTACACAGTCCAAATCTATGAGAACATTGAACGGGATGCCTTTGCTGAAATTTGCTATCACTGCCGAACTTTTAGGTCGCCTTATATCGGAGTGGTACATGAAGTCCCAGTGTGTCCTCCCACCCTTGACAGGTCTATCCATGAATTTAATAGCTTTATCGCTATGAATCAAATCTGTCTTTAGAAGAACGTCATCAAGCACTATATCTTTCAATCTAATCCCTTTATCGTCAGGCTGTTCTATGTTTGATATGTTTGTCCAGTACAGCCTACGCCTATTCTGCGCTGACAATAACGCCGAATTGATTTCCACAGGCTCTACACCTAATTGTTGTGTGATTACACGCTGATATTCCTTTTTCATCTTCACATTTTCAAAGAGGAAATACTTCGGCTTTAAGATTTTCAATGCTTTGACATAATCAAAAAACAGCCCACTTCTCGAATCAGCAAAACCCGCTTGTTTACCCGCAAAACTGAATCCTTGGCAAGGACTTCCACCGAGCAATAAATCCACCATTTATTGTCAACCTTTCAAAGCCGCTTCTAACTCTCTGATTTTCTTCTTTAACTCGTCAGCCTGCCCTTCCAGCCGTATTCTGTTGTTCCGGTAAATCAACAATCCGGCAAGAAACGATACCGATGAACAAAGCAGAACAACCAAAACAACTGCACTGTAGCTCATATCAGTCTCCTTTCTGATACACTTCAAATCTCTTGGTCCCGTCAGGGTCCGCTGCGAACGTAATAGTACCATACGCCGCACTTATTGTCTGTGAGGCCACCGGAGAATCAACCCCGTCTATCGTAACCTTGTAAATATCACTGGACTGTGCTATCGGAGTAGTAAGCCCCATCTTCTTCCCATGCCCAATATCAAGTGTCTTCCCCGACCCACCCGCGACCGCTGTCACTGCGATGGAAGTGACTTGTGAGAACGCGACATTTCCAGTCTGGTCGTCGTTACCTGTCATCACTTCCGTGGCGGGGTATCCGGCGGCATTCAATCCTGTGGCGACGATAGTGCAAGATGTAACCGCTGCGGAAAACGAGTACACAAGATTGCGGGCGAAGTCCGGTTGAGCAATTCCGGTAAGTGACCCTGCCGCTGCAAGGCTAAACTGCGTAGCCTTCCCAGTCGTGGAAGGCGCGGCAGGTGCCACTAATATCTGCTGTGTGCCCTTTATGGGCTCCCATCCATCTCCCCATCCCATCACGCTTTCCCCCTTTTCTTGCTATAGGTTCTCCACATACCGTAAGCCTTACCAATCGCGGCATTGATATCTTTACCGGGCTCCTCGTGCATGATTGTACGAATCGCTCTTTGAATGTAGGCTTGCTTCTCTTCTCCTTTTCGTGGCTTAGGCATGACATCATCCTCTAATGTTTCCTGCTATTTCCTCGAACTCCATGACAATCCTTCCCTGGTTACTATCCCCAGCGGAGTCAATGACAAGTTTGAGCTCGCTATCGATGATGATGGTGTCCTCTGCGACAATCTTCTCCGCTACAGTCCCACTTCGCAGGGTAAGGTGCCCTCCCGTAACATCAAGTCCATACTTATCCTTGATGGCGATATTGTAATTGGCACTTGGAAGGTCAGTGGTTAAATCCCCATCGGCTCCAGGGATAGTCTCAACAGACACCAAAGTCCCCAATATCTTCGAGACATCGAAATACTCGCCAAAGGGCTTCTGTGCGGTATAGGTGGATGCGATGTCTTTGGAGACGGTTCCACCTGCTGCGGACACCCAGTCGAGTATCACCGCGAAGCTACCTCCCATGCTCCCATCCATGAAAGGGTTCTTCTCTACTGTTACTGTTAAAGATTCTGCCATGTCAACCTCCGTAGGCTACGAAGGAGGATTCCTCTTTGGAGGCTCTCGTCCGGTCGCCGAACGTCCCCAAGGATACCCCTCGTTTGTTTGTTTTCTGTATGACGTGCCTTACCAACATCACCATAACATACTGCAACGCGTCGTGGATATGGGAATACTGATTCTTGGTAGGCTTGTCTTTGTACACACCGGTTGTGCCTATCTGCGGATAACAGTAACCCCCGATGAAACCATTGATGAGGCGGATACAGCTTGGGTCTATCGACAGTCCGGGCTGCCCTGCAACAAGCGTGCCAAGTTGCATTTCCACCGTCTCTCGCCGTACGCTCCAGTTTTGCTCCGACGGGAGGAGCTTTACTCCCGCCTCTTCTTCCATCAGTTGGGAATTGCTCGTCAGTTGACCACCGGATTTGGAGAATTGCGCCCAGCCTGCGGGGTCGCCGTAGTCTGTCCAAGTGGCATTGGGGAAGGTTGTGTTTCGGTCTGCGACGACGAGCTTTGCAAAATCGACTATGCCCATTCGCTCCGAGTGGTAGGTGCGTAACACTTGTACCATCCGGGGGGACGGCATTTGAACCACCACGCAAGCGGGCGTGTTGCCCGTGTTGTCCCACCCGGCGAACAAGGGACCCTTGCTCCATACCAGAGGAGACTTCGCAACATGCAGGTCATAGATAAAGTTGTTGAATACGGGCTTACCCTTTATAGAAACCCCCGGCTTGCCCTCAACGTAGCGCTTTATCCATTCAGGGTTGTGGGCATACGCCTTGATTAAGTCTTCGTAGTATGTTGGGTTAAGATTTTGACGGTTTTCGCCTGGGGGTTGCCAGAAACCGATATGGTCTTCGAGGGGCTTCTGGGAGGGAACCGGGCCGGGAGGTTTGATGTTCCACTTGTATTTGTAGTAAGTGGGGTGTTCGGCATCGGGGGGGTTGGTTATTTCGATACCGAATTTCACGGGGCACCCGCGTGGATATCTGCCGACCCGGTTCTTAAGCATGTCTTTGATGTCCTCCGGCACTTCTATCGATTCGTCGATGAGAAAGCCGGTAATTTCGAGGGATTTAAACTTCTTTAAGTCGTCAGCACGGTCGCAGGCTCGGAACATTATCTCCGCTTCAAATCCCTCGCGCCATTTTATCGTGTACACCTCCTCTTTCTTGTGGTAATCCCCACCGGGGAACCAGCCTGATTCAGGGTCCATGATTGTTTTGACTGTGGTGTCCATCAACTCTCGGTAAGTATTTCGGACAACCACCCACCGCGTCCGCTTAATCTGGTACTCGTCAAACAGGAACTTCGGAAGAAACGCACATATCTCGACCACAGCAGCGGAAGATTTGCCACTACCGACCGGGCCCACTATGCACCGATACTTCGCGGGGCATTCGTGGAACTCTCTCATCGTCGGCAAGGCAGTGTAAGTCTCCGGTCGGGGCATTAAGACTACCTCCCGCTATTCTTTGGTTTGCTTATCTCTGTCGCCACCACGAATGACATGGAGCCCTCGACATCGTGTTCGATTCGCTCCGCAGCTTTCATACCCAAGATGGACGCCCCCAAGTTGGCCGCTGTCAATCTCGTCTGATGGTCGGTGAACTTCGGGGATACGGACCAAGTACCATCAGGCTTCATCTGCACCTTCACTTTATTCGCCTGTAGTCCTTCGGCGACAGCAAGGGCGACTGCGTAACGGGTTAGGCCGACGGTCTCACAAACCTCAATAATCTCAACCTTTTCTGCTTCCTTCTCTGTTCCCGTATCCATGACCCCTCCAATCATTTTGTCCCATCAAATCACACTTAAAACCCGTTGTCAAGAACTTTTTTCGTCCCCACTGTAATTATCTTATGCCTCCCCCTCCCATGAACAATCTCCCATCTCCCATCTCCCAGTGCCACTCTCCCATCTCCCATGAACAATCTCCCATCTCCCATTAGCCACCTCCCCTGAACAATCCATCCATCTCCCAGTACCCATGAATAATCTCCCCTCTCCCATATCCCACTACCCATATCCCCTTTTCCCTCTCCCTTCTCCTTCCCCCCATACCCCCTTTTCTTATCTTTATTGCAATGGTCATGCCAAAGGGTTAATGGGTAGGGGCGTAGTACTAATGGCTGATGGATAATTGTCCTTGGGTTTAAATAGCGTTGTCGAGCCGACCCCCGGCCCCCGACCCCCAGCCCCCATCCGAGGAAGCGAAGCTGAGTCGGGCACAAGTAAGTAAAACATGTAAGAATGCGCGAGCCGACCCCCGGCCCCCGGACCCCGGACCCCGACCAACGTCCGAAGAGAGGGTTATCGGTGATGGGTGATGGGTGATTGGTAATGGGTGATTGGTACTGAAAGCTGGATACGAACGCAAACCAGCCACCCCGTAACTCGGTTTCTGTCCCCGCGCAATTCAACGCGCGAACGGGTACAATTCCCGCGCAAGACTCCCCCGCGCAAGGCACTCCCATCTCCCCGCTCCCATCTCCCCGCTCCCATCTCCGACCGCCGACTGTTTATAGACTCCGGTTGATAACCCTGTGGATAATCTGTTGATAACTTGTTGATAAGTCTGTTGATAACTTGTGGATAACCTGTTAATACCAGTAATCGTCGTAAGTGTATTCGTCGTCATAGTCATCCACCCCCGTTAGCGGGGGCCGGTGGTAAATCCCTATAAACCACGGCTGCCTCACCCTCCCATCCCCCAAGAAGTGGTTCCGGTAGTGATTGTTCGCATCCAACACTTGAACTTTGTCCCGTATCTTTATGTATTTCTTCGTCTTTGCGCCCGTTATCTCCCACCCGCCAGCCCCCATCTTGCATTCTTTCTTCCCCCCGCCATAGGTCAACTCACCTTTCCCACTGGTCAACTCCCCTTTCCCCTCTGTCGATTCCCCTTTCCCCTCTGTCAACCCCCCATAGGTCATTTCCCCCACCCCCGCGATAGGCCGACTACGATATGT
>Ga0265297_10008848_pt1 | contig 13261 bp, 15 predicted proteins | sample Munlanlwell13791_FD_192502 | JGI IMG/M metagenome (GOLD analysis project Ga0265297, IMG submission 192502) | Leachate microbial communities from a municipal landfill in Southern Ontario, Canada - Leachate well 137-91 | ecosystem: Engineered > Solid waste > Landfill > Unclassified | place...
CGTCTTTTAACGTGCCAAGCAGTCTTTTGACATTAAGAGTAATTTCCTCGTCACTGGCATTGTTTCTATGCAAGAAACCTTTGACGGTTTTTATCGCCGATACCATAGGACCGGTAGATCTATTGAACTGGATATCCTTTAAATCGGTTTTTAGTTTGTTTAAAAATTGCGCTTCTTGCCCGTTTATTATTCCGTCGGCGTAGGCAGCAGATAATTTTTCCCTGGCATGCCATTTATCAGTATCATCGGAGGTAAAAGCGTCTATGAGATCAATATAGTCTCTTACTTTTTGGGCGCGAGCTGTCGGATCTTTATTCTCATCCTTTTCGTTTATCATCCGGTTAAGATCCTTCTCTATTCCGCGCTGCAGGGCCTTTTGGTAATTAACCAGGATACTTTTCTTTAATCCGCCAGCCTCTTCAGGAACCTGCATTTGATTCTCAATATCAGTAAGGGTTAGGTTTCCCTGAGCCAAACCATCAAGAATTACATTGCTTCTCTGCTCCTGGTTATCAGAAATCATATTCTTAGCCAACGTATTAGTAAAATCATAAGCAGCCTTACGTTTGACCGGGTCTTTTATCTCGTAAGAGTTGGTCTCCAACTTCTTCCTGGTCCCAATTGGATCCAAGAAAGCATCTCTTACAGCCATGTTATAGGGTATCCCACTATCTATAGCTTCTTTCATCTTCGCTTCAGTTTCCGCCGGAATCTTTCCTTGCACGGCATTGTATATTGACTGTGCCTTAATCAGGTTATTGTCGTCCATGGCTGAAGCGAACGCGCTCTTTGCCATCTTCCCGGTTACTTCCATCGTCTTCGCGGCACTCGTATTCTCATCATATCCCTTTATCTCATTCAATCTTTTCTGTATCCCTACTGCCCCTTGAATCGCAGTTATTACCGTGGGTCCATCCGGGAGTTGTGCAGCCTGATTTACTTTTAATTCTATATTATTATTAAAACCATTCTCAATATCCTGATCGGTCTGCGCGCGCTCATGCTTGATAACAGTATCCCTTGAAGATATGTACGCAGAATCAATAAGTTTTCCCAAAGCCTCCTGCATTCGAACATCCTTAAATGATCCTATATATGTTTTACGCATCGTGTTGAATTTTGAGTCAAAATCTTTTGTAGCTCCGGATGCTTGGCCCAGATTTCTCTGAAGTATCCCTTTAGGGATGCCTTTTTCGTCGGATTCGCTGTTAAACAATATATCCTGTAGATGTGATCGAAATTCAGTATCTCTTTCGAGTATCTGTTTATCGCTTATTTCTCTTTGCCGTTCCTGAGCGCGCGCGACTATCTTTTCTCCTAACGCCATCATTGAGTCGCCAGCCTGCTTAATAGATTGAGCTACATTCCCACCAAACGCTCCTTCCGGAGGCCGTAGTATCTGAGGCGTGCTTACGTCCGGTGTTATTCTATCTACGCTTCTCTGATAATCAGGAACTCTTGGCATGTTAATTTCCTTTTTTGGCACCAGCCATAAACATCGATGATGCCGTTCCCAATAATGTTTGCGTGGCCGCTATGTTCGCAGCTCTTTTGGCATTCTTCCCCGCAAATCTATAAAGATTGGCTTGATTATTAAGCGCCCAATTGGTTTCTTCAGCTTCTTTTTTTGCTCCCCAGGATACGACGTCAGCGTTATATTGGATATTAAATTCATCCATTGCCGCTTTGTCTATAGTGTTCCCCATCACATCAGCCGCCGTCAGCGATCCTGCCGTTCCGGACGCAGCCATGGCTGCTCTCTGCGTCCCTTGGGTTTCTCTAACCTTCATCCCCAGTTCTTTGGCCTTTTGCGCTGCTTCGTTCTGGGCTAATGTGGTTTTTTGCTCCCCTGTTTTTAGAGCCAACTCGCCTTGTTTTACGTTCTGATCCGCAAGAGCCTGATAATATTTATTTTCAGCTGCACCTTGCTTCATCTGTCCATATGCACTTACGCCGCCAGCTACGGCCATTAAAGCTAATCCGACGACCATAGGCATATCTATACCCTACCTTTCAGATTAAATATATTAAGTTTGGTCATGTCTTTGTTAAACCATGAAATAGTTCTCGGGTTGTGTATTCTCATGACTTCTCTAATACCCTTTAGTATCGTCTTCTGCCCGTCGGATATCGCAAAAAGAAAATGAATATTATTCCCGGATTCTTTTAATAATTTTAATATCTCGTCGGGGTGAGTTATGTCTATAAGTCCCACGCGTAGCTTAAATAAACTCTCATCGGTGATTCGTACATAAAATCCGGCGCCCACAATATCACCATGGCATTCAATTTTCAACGTATTCTCTTTATTGTTGCGTAGCAAGTTTTCTATCTGTTGGCGATCTACGGTTTCTTTGGCACCCGGGTATTTTGTATATACGAAATCACATAAGCTGTTCATCCCATTCTCCTAAAATAAAAATGATTGAACGGTAGATTATCTGCTCCCCAAGGCTGTGCCTCTTCAATCGTTGCCCCACACCATTTCAACCATTCGATCGATACAATATTACGTGCGTCCACGTGATTTTCAATTATTGGATACTGTTCAAGCATCATCTTTATAAACTTGCGGCACTCTTTCAGGAACGGTTTTTTAATCTCACATATTCCGTCCGTGGCCAGCATCCATACTATCCCGCGGTCCGCAAGAAGATTAACCGGGCACACGCCAAACATAGCTACCGGCGTTCCTTTTACGTCCACTGTTAAGCAAAACGTTGATAGCGCGAACGATAAGCCCAGCGCTACGTCTGGTTGGTGATGATGCGATGCCCATACTTCCATTACGTCAGCTTTTCGAAGCCGGCTCTGCATCCAGGACACGTCTTCTGGCATCGATACCCTTACTTTTATTCCGTTTTTGTCATAGTAGACCATCAGCCACCTATCGTTAGTATGGGTATTAAAGCCAAAATAGTCACCGGAAGCGGATCCTCTTGTCTAAATAAGAACGGAGGCCCCGCTGTATAGTCACCGGATATCGGTTGGACATGGAATCCGCTTTGTAGTTCTTCCGGGCTGCCGGCAGGCTCATCAGTCCTCTGCACTATTTCATCCAGATGATCTTCATTTGGTCCGATCAATCCACCGGAGGATTGCAGGAATCTTATTTTAATCCCTGAGATCCTTGACATCCTTCCCTGGAGTGTTCCATCCGGTTGTTGCACTTCAATATCAAGAGGCTCAAGATCTGAATAATATCCCAAACCCACGTGTACGCGCGACGCCGGGATCGTTAGAGTTATAGATCCTCCGGTCACTACTTGATCATCTATTACGCTTCCATCAGCCAGTATCTTTACGGTCATCCCTTCCAGATGGGTCAGACCGGTTATAACTGTAGCTGCCTTTCTCGCGTGGCCAAGTTCTGTGTACGCGGTAGCTGCGCTGGTATCGATGTACGTGCCATCGTCAGGATCCTTAAGCTTAAACGTGTGGGTTGTCTTGTCGGATACCTCAAATCTTAAATCATTTACTACAGATACACCTTCAGCATCAAGCACGCCTTCAACGCCTTCGATATCCACAAGGTCACCGTTAATAAATCCATGATCTGCAGCCGTCACAACGCCCTGAGCGGCTTTACTTATCCCTGTTATATCCACTGGGTTGTCGTACGATATGCCGCTATCGAGGAAAAATTGATCTTTTATGTCAATCGATACCATACGCGGTTTCAAACGTTCTATATATCTATGTGTTCCGCGTTTTACCAATATCCACACTTCGTTGTATCCATCTCCCGGGATTGTGGCGATCGACTCAACAGTTCCCTGCGTATCATGCCAGGTCCACGCCACCATCTCCTGCTCTCTTAAATACGTCAAAGATAGTAATACACCGTCATCCCGAACCATCCAGACTATACTATCTGGCTCTTGGGCGTAGGCCATATCTACAATAGTGTGATTCTGGAATAAGTGATTCGACAGGATACTTAACGGATCTCCGGTATAACTTGCGGATGAATCATCGTATACGAGATCGCGCACGACTGTTCCCATCGGCTGAACATATATAACCCGGTTGCCTATAACAACAGGCCGTACCTTAGAAGAGCCGCGTTCTCCTTGTTGCTTCTGAACTTTGGACGTCGGCGTCAGTACGCCGCTTTGTCCAGGCGATATACTCCATTCTCCTCCTGACGTTAGCGCAAGCATTTCTCCTACCGGCACAAGGTGTCTTATTGCGTTCATCTTGCGGCTGGGCAGGTTTTCTGTTACGCCATCGTCATCAAGTAAGGGCTCGCTGCGGCCAAAGTCAATATAGTTGCTGCTTTTGCTCAACCACGTGGTCTGCGGTTCCTTCTCGGTACAAGCAAATGCGAATCTGTCCTGGTAAAACGTCAGCGTCGCCGGGAATCCTCTGCGCGGTGACCATGATCCTTCAGACCAGTATTTTGTCGCTGCGGCTGCCCCTATTTCTGTCAACACGTCTGCGGTCACGGCTGTTCCGCTTGTATACGCAGTAACCTTGGCTATTCCGGTTTGCCAGAATCCGTCCGTTGTGAGATCCACGTTTATCGTTCCACTACTGTATCCATAGCAAGCTACTCGCACCAGGAATGGAGCGTCTTCGTCAGTCTCAGCGCCGTATGTATTTATATTGTTGTCATTTGCAGATGAGAACGACCGGACCGCATACCACGTTGTTCCCCCATCGTTTGATTTCTCCACTCTTATTTTCCCTGTCCAGGTACCGTGTGATATTATTCTCCAGCTCGCGCCGGCGCCGCATTTTATCCCTGTGCCGTTGGCTACTCCGGTGAATGCTTCAGTCTGCGATTGACCGGCTATGTAGTGTTCGAGCTTGTACAATGATCCTACGTTTGTTGCGGCGAATATACTTGTAGACGCGGTCAAAGTAATACCTGTCCCCGATACCGCTGACGGAGTTATCGTTGTAGCAGTTGTATTGGGCAACTGAAACGGCCCGTTGACAAAAGGAAAATACGTTATATCCCAATAGGTATGCGAATATCTACTGATTGCCCTGGTGCAAAAATCCGGGTGTGCCACATATAGCACGTCTGCGCTCTGTGTAAATTGGAGGTCTACGAGGTCGTTTTCATCCCATGGCGTGGCTATTTCATAGATATTGGACGCTTCCCAATCGGTCGCGTTCCCTGGGGGCGTATTATGCGTTGTTCCGTTTGAGGTATGGTCTGTCTTCGATCGGTAAACTACCGCGGATACCACAACAAAATCTCCTATGTGATATACCACTCCCGATCCCCATGCCGCAGTGGTTCCTGGGGCTACGATCTGGCCGCCATCCATATAAAATCTAATATAATATTCCCCAAATTCCAGGATATATGCTTGCTCGATCGAATATTCAAACCCTACAACCCTTGCTTTTTTAGCCTCGGTCTTAGTTGATGCTATGTATTGGAATCCTGGCCTGTTCGAGGCGCCACCATGGGGATGGACGTAGAAATTCCGCAGCGTCTTACATCCTGTCTGGAATCTCTGTAGGTCGACGCGAGAATATAACGACGGAGCAAACTCTCCTCCGGCGAATGTAGGCTTTATTATGTGAACCGGGGTCGCTGGCATTATTTTTTATTGATTAAGGCTTCGTTATCTACTTCAAGTTCCCCTTCATGGACCTCAATTGTTACTTCCTGGCGCCATTCGTTTTTTTCGAGTGCGGATATTTTTCCTTTTAGCGTCAGGGTTACTTCGGTTTCGAGATCTGCACCTTCGTTTTTTACTATACTAATTGGAAGGCTTATACTGGGATACCTGATACGCTCCTTCTCTTTAGGAGACGCCGGGTTATCGTACAACTGTGGCTCTTTCTTACCAAGATTTTCCATTGATCCTCCTATCGACATTCTTCAAACGAAGATACTTCCTCGTTTTTTACATACCTTTCGGTATCGTTGATTCGCGCCGCGTCGCTTACCAGCATCAGATAATTCTGCATCATCTTTGCCGATAGCGTGTCGTCACCGGTGAGTGTTGATCCTACCTGAGCTGCCAGAAGAAATGATAGTGCCATTACAAATGAGTTGTCAAAAAGTCCCGGATCTGTTATTTGATAGGTATAGTCTGCATAAGCATCTTCTACCTGGCAGCATATTACCTTGGCGTTAAGTGCCGGCACGAAAGTTACCTCGAATTCAAGTCTTTTAGGATTCTTGCTTTCAGTGTCGTCAAATATCTTACGCAGGCCAAGGCATAGGGATGGGTAAGCATAAACATATTCCCATCCAGGAACAGTTGTGTCTGCAACCTCAACAAGCGCCTGCTTTACGCCTGCGAATACCCAATGCTTGGCTCTAAGGACCGCGTCCCTTGTCGGAATAAATATCCGGTTAAGTTGCCGTGCGTTCTCGTTGGCGTCGGTCAGGCTAACTATCGGAGACTGTTTTAGATGGGCAAGGGCAAGATTACAGATTGATATGTCTGTGTTATACAGCATTGGTCCTCCGCGTTATTTTGCTTTACGTCCTTCTATCCGTTTCTTCGCTTCGGAATATATAGCTTCTTGCTCCTCCGGAGTTTTCGCTACCAGGATCCGGGCTAATTCGTCGTTATTAAGAAGACCCAACTTCGTCAGACCGAGCGCTTTGGCTTCAAATATCATGTCGTTACGCGTCTTTAAGGGGGTCGGCTGTGTCTCTTGCGCCTGCGACTTAGGCGTTGAATCGATTCTCTGGAATAACTTCTCCGGTAATTTCTTATCCTCTACCACATTAACAACCTCACCCTCTTCGCACAATGTCGTTGGTGTTATGTGTCCATAATTCCTTTTCAATACAAGATATCTTGCCATTTTAGACCCTTTCTGTTTTGTGTTCACAATACGCCAAGAATGCCAATATCATCGGAACGCATTGCATCATGCGCAGTGGAAAATGAGCGCACATTATTACCGCTATCATTACCAGCCCTGCGAACATGGCGTTTTTCTTTGCCTTGCGCAACCTGATTGATAAATATATAAAGATGCTGGCTATAAAAGCGAATCCCGGATATCCGGTTTCAAATATCGTTTGAAGCCAGTCGTTGTGTGCGGACGCGTATGGTTCTCCAGGGATAAAGTTCTTTGATAGTCCCGGGAATATGTATTGATATGTGCCTATGCCCCATCCGGCTATTGGGTGCTGGTTGGCCAGCTTTAAAGTCTGCCTCCACACATTAAGCCGGTTGTTTGAGTCCACAAGATTGCTCTTAGCCTCTCCGATGTTGTTAAATGCGAATATAATCAAAACGAGCGCGACGACTCCTGCCAAAACCTTATTCTCTAAATAAAAATAAACTATAGATCCTGCGGCCGTGGATACGATCATCCAGTGGGAATGAACGAATTGGAATATAAGTATTATCGGAATAAAGAATAAAGGGCTTACTGTGACCAACGCGGCCGTTATTACCGTCAAAAAAGTACCAGTCATCATGCTGTTGCCTACCGTCCCAAAGACCGATCCTCCGCCATAGGAGAAGTTTAATAAGGGATCCTGCTTTATAAATTGCAAGATCATTAATAAGCATTCGAACATAAATACGATCGCCAGGGTTTTAAACACTATTGTCCAGTCTTCAACTTTGGTACATAGCAGATAAAAATAACAGGCGGCCACAAGTTGAATATACGTATTGAAGGCGATGAATGGAGCAGCACTGAAAAAGCAGTTAATAAGCCCAAGAATTGCCGCGGCCTTAACGAATAGGTTTACCTTGGTAAGCAATAAAATTAACCCGACAAATCCAGATATGGTAACCAGAGCGGTCCATACCATCATGTTCGGGTTAGGTAATCCAAGGCCTACCGGCGGAATAATAGCAATTAAAGAAACCAGGGAGGCCACTATGTAGGCAGCGATCTTATTCATTAAAAAACGGGGCAGGATTTCTCCCGCCCCGATCCACTATGCCACTGTTGGGTTTCCCACTGTCCCTAAAATTATCCAGCCGAGTGAATCATTGAGGTATAGCAACGTAACAGACTGTTTCGCTGTTGCGAGTGTTACTGTAGAGAATCCGGTTTTTGTTGCTGGCGTGATAACAGCCGTATCTGATCCTGTTACTGTTCCGGCTTCGATCACCAAAATCTGTCCTTTAACGCCATTTGCGACGGTACAAACGTATCCGACGGATTCGCTTATAGTTTTTACCACATAACTGTATCCGGTCACTGGTATGACCGATGTTCCACTTGCTACCGTCGTTGAAGCTCCTGCGACGTCAGTTCCCACCGCAACAAGATAGCTGGGCAAAACTTTTCTCAATAATGGTTCTGTATCCGTGTTGCCCCAGTTATTTGATCCGCAATAACCAAGCTGCGCTACTGCGAGTAGCATAACCAGGACGAGTGTTGAAATCCTCTTACACATTGGTCCTCCTTGATTATTAGATAAGTGGACTGAGAAACCAGCCCACCTATCTATCGCTTGGTTATCCCCTTAACGCATCTACATTAACGTCAGGAGTAAGGAATGCGTCGATGGTTCCCGATGTGAACGCTTCGCCGCTTTCCGTAAAATACAAACGGACGTACTGCTTGAGACCAGCCGGGAGTTTCATCTTCCAGATTATGGTATTCGCGGTCAATAAAGCTTCCGCGAGCGAAAGACTCGCCAACTCGATCGGCGTGGTAAATATTTCGGTTATTGCGGTCTGCAGCGCAAATTTCATGGTAGCGCCGCTACCTGCGGATGCGCAGGCCGTTCCTATTCTCACTACAAGGTACAATTCCTGGCCGCCAACCGCGTCTCCGGCTTTAGTCAGGTCGATGACGTTCGTGCTGGCGCCAGTTGCGTCTGTCGCGACTTGGGCTGCCGAAAATATCTGATGTGCATCGCGTATCATGTTTTTTCTCCTTGTTAAAAACGGTTATTTATTCCGTCCTAATATTCGTAAATATTAGGCGGTTACTATCGATTCAAGGTTGATGATCGCGTCGCACCGGCGAATCGGGATACCCAGGAACGTGGTCATCAGGCTTCCGTCCTGCAATTCGCGGATAGTTAACTGCACATTGCTCTTGCTGTACGCTTTAATGTCCAAAGCGGTCTTGACTTCCTTGTTGCAATAGAACGCGGCCTTACCCATACGGATGTTCGGGATTTTGTTAATGGCCTGGATCATCATCTTTATGAGATTTGCTGATCCATCTACTGTGTCGCCCGACTGCGCAAGCAAGGAGACGTCGAGGTTAGCGATACGAACAGCGTATCTCCAATCGCGAACGGCGAGACCCATGCGCTGCTTGTACTGATCCATCCAGGCATAATACTGCCCGGCCGGGGTCTGATCGTCATTGACGAGTTGCAGGCCCTTGTCGTTATGCTCAATGCCTGCCTTGGTCCCGCGAGGGAAGAACGCGTGGATCGTGGTTTCGCCCCACACGACAAGCCACATTGAGGTCACGTCGGTCTGGCCGGCGATAGCGCCGCCATCGATGACGTTCTCGTATGAAGCAGTCGTGGTTGCAAGGGTTGAATAATATGGAGCTAAACCGGTAAACCGGTCAGGGTAGATATTCACATCGCCGTAGAACAAGGTTGTGGCCATGGTTTGCGACAGGGCTTCAATGAACGGCGCATTTTCCGACAACCGGAACGCGGCTTTGTCGATCGCGATATTCACGAGTTCTTCGTCTATTTTTCCGAGCCCCTCCATAACGCCAGCCGAGAAGAGCTGTTGTCTGGTCTGGGATTTGCTGGGCTGGACGCCTTTATTGATCTGGCGCCACGCTACGGTCGGTAGACCCGTACGCATGGTTGTTTTGTGGCCGGTGGTCGTGTTACCCTCTACAAATACGAGGTCGGTCAACACTTCGTTGACCTGATTCAACATCTCTGATATTCTCTGAATCTTACCGTCAGGATCGGCGCGTCTTGCATAGTCCATCAGCGTCAGGTTTGTATTTCCTATGGTAGACATGTGTCATACTCCTTTGTTATGCTGCTTGGTTATTTGGGCATATTGGGATAGAAGACGTCCTTATCTTCTTTTTTCCCAGATTTCTGCGCCCCAACTATCAATTTATCTTCGCTAATCGCTTTTCCTATAGCTATCCAAGCGTTCACCATATCCTTATTGTTTCCTACGCCTGATTTATTGAGCAATTGGCGAAGTGCAGGTGTGCCGAACTTATCCAGGGCTTTTGAGGCGAATGCCAGCTCTTTCTTGTACTCCGGACCGAGCGTGTCTACAGTTTCCTTTTTCCATTCGGTCACAACTTTCGTGAAAGAGCCAAGCAACTCATCGCTCATTTTCTGTAATACTTTCGCCTGGAGATCCACGTATCTCTGTGCCTTTTCTTGGGACAGGTTATCTTCCTTAGCCAGCTTCTGAAATTCGGCTGATAGTTCAGGATCGATTACCGCTCCTTCAGGCAACTTGAAATCCGCGTATTTCTCTGGCGCGCCTTGCGCTTTGGGTTTGTCGGCATCCGCTTTAGCTTTAACGAGTGCATCTTTCTTGGCTTTATCCTCAGCGGAAAGCTTATCGTCTGGCGTTTCAAGCAGTTTTTTATCTGCCTGTTCTTTGATGATCGCTTCCTTCTTGGTTTTATCTTCCGGGGATAAGGTTGCATCGTCGGCCTCAAGAAGCCGTTTCTCTTCGGCCGCTTTAGCTACTTGTGCTTTGGCGTCATCTGCAGGCTTCGCAGCGGCCGCTGGGGCTGCTGCTGGCTTTGCAATATCGCCGCCGTCAAGTAAGCTCGCGTTTGGATCGGGTGTTTTTTCTGCTGCTGCAGCTGCCGCTTGTGCGTTTGGATCGGCCGCTGGGTCTACGATTGGATCGGGCATTTTCTGCTCCTTGTGTTGTTCCCGTCAAACGGATACGTTTAATCGTCTTCGTCCGGGGGAATCTCGTTTTTCCTGCGTTCAGCGTCGGATTTATATTCACGATGCATCTGTAGGAATGCCTCTGGTTTAGCTTCTATGACATCTCGGAATATAGTCTGGGATACCGACTGTTTCCCGAGGTTAAAGTCCGTTGCCCTGGTGCCGGTAAAAGAGTTTGTAAAGTTATCTCCGAGATCTGTAAGTATGCGCCATAATAATCTGCGGCCTTCGGCTATATCTAAAACCTTTCGGATATCATTCAGGTCGCGTTCCCGAAGCTTTTTTTGTTGCTCTTTAATCTTTTTTTTGCGTTCTTCAAGTTCCATTATTTCTTACCCGATTGCGCCGGCTGTGCAGGTTTCTGCATCAGCTGTCCTGTCTGGCCTGCTATAACTGCGTCAAGTGCGCTACCCTGGTTAAGTTTTGCCCTGGATAGTGTTTCAGCCCCCTGGGCCATAGCCATGCTCTGCTGGGCCTGCAACTGCTGCGCCTGAGCGTCCTGAATAACCTGCCTAATCCTGGCGGCAGCCTCCTTACTTCTTACAATTTTTGGGGAGATGCCAAGCATATTTGCATACGCTTCAATGGCTTCATCAAATTCAAGTTTGTTCACTGCATCCGGGTTGATAGCTGCAAGACCACCGGCGAATGTGAATAACTTTTCTATGGCTGCTGTACCTACAGCTTTCTGTGCTTGTGCTAAAATCGAGATATACTCAACCTTTAATTCTTGTCCCTGTAATTCCGGAGGCGGATCTGCGATCAAACCCAAGCGCAACATAATTGAAAACGTCCTATCGATGAGCGGATCCAGGAGTTCGCCTTCAAGAGCTTCCAGTACTGGCCCAAGCATCCATAATTTCTCTTCGTATTTCTTAGCAATCTCTTCTGCGGTGATTTGACGGCGATCGCTTTGCGTCAACATAAGAAAAAGGTCTGTGTAGAATGTTGCGTCAAGGGATCTTTTTGTTTCGTTGATACAAAATTCTACATCCTGTAGATTGACGCTAATTTGGTATACCGGCCGGACGCCGGCATTTGGTGTTGTAGCGCTTGATTTATTCCTGGCACCCGGGAGCGTGTCTACTTCTCCGGTCACGGTTCCGTCCTGCTGTGTCGGCGGATCAAGTTGTTTATCAAGTCCAAGCAGCTTCTTTCTCTGTAGTTTCTGCAACATCTTACAATCGCCCAACCCATCCCATCCGGGACCTTTACCGTAAATATCTGTCGAATTGGCAAGTGCCCATCGAGGACCAAGGATTGGAAAATCTTCAAATCCACTTATTCTTAATATATCCGTTGCAGGAGATCCTTCCTCCCATTGAACCGATCTAAATTTCATGTTTCCAAAATCCGATTTATCCGGGAGACGCGTATCATTTATTTCTATTAGGTGATTTACTTTAACCCAGTCGTCTACCTTGCCTTCTTTATGGGCCTGTTGTACTGCCTTGCTGCAGCTTTCGAGCCCAAACTCTTTAACGAGTGCGCCTATCTGCATCCAATATCGACGACCGAACGCATTAACTCGTCCATCTGGACCAACACCAAGCACATATTCTCCGGCGGTAAATGTGTATGCTCTTATTGCCGTATCATAGTCTTCCAGAATAGCTATTGCTGCTGTGGCGAATGAGAATAATTCTTCATAGGCTTGAGTTAATGCGCCATAAATGTTCGACCGGCTAAATACATTGCGCATCCGTTGTTCAGTATCGTTTAACCATTCCTGTACGGATTCGTTTTCCATCAACTTGGGATCGTCTACCCCTAATTTAAACCATGGGCGTGCCGGACTCGTCAGGCCTGAAGTCATGCCAGCTCCGCCTGTCCGGACGCATCTGCGAGCGTGGCTATCAAGCATTAGTTTATGGTCGACAGTCTTTCCCTGGTTGGGTTGCTCGCCGTCAAAGAAACCGCGCAGAGGATTTTCGTATGACCTTATTTCTTTAAGCGCGCCTTCCCAAGATGAGAATTCCAGCTTCATCGCGTTCAGGCGCTGCTCAAACGGTTTTCGATCTATACTCTTTGGGATTGTAGTTTTTATTGGATCTATAGCTGTAGCTGGCATGATTATTGTCCTGTCTTGGCTTTTAATCCTGCGCCCATTGCTTGCGGCGTTAACAGCGAAAGACTTGAATTGGTGAGATCTGATTTTTGAGTTGAGGCTATGCCAAATTTAATGGCCTTGAGTTGTCTATTTTTCGCGTCTTGCGTTTTTGATGCGCTCTCTTCGCCGGGTGATGGTGAGGGTGTGGGCGCTACGGTTGGGGCTGCTTGTATGCTTGGGGATTCTCCGCCTCCAAAACACATAAAGGTCTCCTTTTTTATGTCAATTTGTCATCGCTTTGAACATAAAATTAGGGCCGTTCCCGCCGTGACACGGATACGGCCCTATAAAACAAAAAAGCTGAATCTGCTGTGCACAGAGTCAGCTTTAATCTTTAGACGTGG
>Ga0265297_10008849_pt1 | contig 13260 bp, 13 predicted proteins | sample Munlanlwell13791_FD_192502 | JGI IMG/M metagenome (GOLD analysis project Ga0265297, IMG submission 192502) | Leachate microbial communities from a municipal landfill in Southern Ontario, Canada - Leachate well 137-91 | ecosystem: Engineered > Solid waste > Landfill > Unclassified | place...
CAGAGGAGGGGGATACAGGCGGCGGCTGTGAGTAGGAGAGTCTGTTTCCGGTACAGCCGGGTCGGGCCGAAGAGCCGGCTTGCAGCAAGCACCAGGGCGGCGACACTCAGCAGGTAGCAGTAGGCGATATGGATCCAGAAGAGGGGGCCGTGCTGGTAGAGCCAGATGGTTGTCCCGTCGAGAGTATAGGGAGTAAACGCCGTATAATAGAGGTAATGGACCGGGTTTGTCAGGATCAGGGCCCATACGATAGCAGGAATGATAAAGAAGAGGGGGACGGTCCGGCGCGTCAGCCAGTGGCCCCGACCGGTATACACGAGGACAAGGAAGAGCCATGCGATCGGCACGATCATGACACCGGGATACTCGATGTCGTTGATCAGGATGATGGCCGAAAGGCCCGGCCCGGTCATTTGCAGGGCATCTCCGAGGATCCAGAGCGTCTCTGCAGCCATCAGCAGGATGAACGGCCGGATGATTGGAATAGAGCGATGCCTCCAGGCAAGGACCGCGAGGAGTGCCGATACCATACCCGAGATCGCAAGAAAGAGTGCGAAAACCGGGAACTGTGCAGCCATGGGACCAGCTCGGGGACAAACCGTACCGGGATACGGCAGTCGTACATATTCTTAGTAAATACAGACCGGTGCCGATAAAGTATTTCCGTTCATTACTGGCGTTTTCAAGCAAGGATCCGGGCACTCCAGGTACCGCAGGCAGCCACATAGGCTCGTACGGCACATACGGGTTCGCATCCGGTCAGCTGCTATGGGCCGGCCGGTATTTCCCCGAAGGTACGCGGATCTCGAACCGTGCACCCCTGCCTGGCGGGTTTGTCTGCCCGATCGTGATGTCCGTCAGCGCCAGGATCTCGCGGGAGAGGAAGAGGCCCAGTCCGGTATGTTTCCCAAAGCCCTGCTCGAATAACCGGTCACGGTCTCTTTCAGCGATCCCTGCCCCATTATCTTCAACTACAATGACAAGGACTTCCCCGTCCCTGCGGGTGGTTACCGAGACTTCGGTAAGCTGCTCCCCTCCGTACCGCAAAGCGTTATCAAACAGGTTATAAAAGACCCGTTCCAGCATATGGTCGGAATAGACATCAACGGATTCCACCGTGGATGAGAAACGGACCTGGTTGAAGAAGACCTGGGTCTTGGCCCGCCGGATCGTTGCATCCAGGTCCTGCCAGTCGGGGGCCTGGGCACCCAGCTGCTGGTACTGCCTCGTGAATGCAATCTGGTCCCGCATCGCATTGACAGCGGTCTCCTGCCGGTCAAGGTATTCATCCTGGGTGGACGTCAGGTGAGATTTCCTGAGGAGAGCGATATACCCGTGCGCTATCATCAGTTTGTTCTCCAGATCATGACGGGTGATCCGCGTCAGGAGGTTGATCTTTTTGTTTGCGGTGAGGAGCGAGAGTTCTGCCTGCTTCCTGCTTGTCACGTCACGGAAGATGCAGAGGAAACCCCGGGAACCGGTCCCTTCCTCGTCGAGCGGTATGACATGGATATCGTAATACCGGGGTTCGTTGTTGCGGTTGAGGAGGATCTCGCGGTCCTGTTCCGGTACACTGTTTTTCCGGGGCACTGCCATCCCCGGAACGAGAGCGGGCAGGTCTTGCCCAATGGCATATGCCGAACGTATCCCGGCCAGCTGCTCGGCGGCAGGATTGAGATCGATGACCCGGAACTGCCGGTCGACGACAAATACGCCATCCCGCAGGGTGGAGAAGACCCGGGAGTAGGCTACCGGGACCGCTGAGAAGAGCTGGTACCGGAGCAACCCGACTGCGATGATGACCCCGGTCAGGAAGAACGCGACGGCGGTAAGGTCGTACTCCGGGAAGGGGGCCACGTGGAAGATGTAGGCCAGGTTAAAGAGGAAAGGGATGCCGGCCGCCACGGCAAGGATGATCGTCTCGCGCCGGTAGTAATCATGGGTGGAGAAGAGCCGGGCTACGACAAGGAGAAGTGCGACAAGCCCGATAAGATAGTTATAGGCGACGAGGAGCCAGAACAGCGGCCCGTGCTCGTAGACCCAGATAGTGGCACCTTCCGAGAGGGTCATGTGAAACCCGGAGTAGTAGAGCGAGTGCCAGGGATTAGTGAAGACAAGGAGACAGACGATCACCGGGACGATGAAGAAGAGCGGGACCGTCTTTTTCGTGAGATAGTGCTCCCGCCCGGTATAGATAAGGGATATGAAGATCAGTGCCACTGGCACAATCATCATGGCCGGGTATTCCACATTGTTGAGGACGAGAACGCTCGATAACCGGGTGCTCATCATCTCGCAGGCGGACCCAAAAAGCCAGACTGTCTCGGCAGCCATGAGAAGGATGAACGGCCGTGCGATCGGGAGGGCACGGTTGTAATACCCGACAACCATGAGCCCGGCTGAAACGATGCCGCAGAAGAGCAGGAGCAGGATGACCGGTGTGAACTGGAGGATCATGCGTTCGCCTTGCTGGTGCCACCAATGCCCGGAATGCGTGTAGTCAGGTTTCGGGTTCGCAGGATGTAATGGGTAGATGACGTCCCTTGTGTATCTGACTATGTCATCGGTAAAGGTTCATAAATACCGCAGAAATGGATCGGGGCGGGGCCGGATATCAGGAACGGAGGGTATATCCTGCCGGACCACCCGCCGGCAGAACCAAACAGGAGACAGGTGATTGCTTCTCAGCACCCGCACCGGAACAGGTCCCGGACCATCTCCGGGATCTCGGAGACCCGGGACGCAACCGGGACGCCATGCTTTTTGAGCCGGGCAATCTTGGACTTCGCATCGCCCTCGCCACCTTCGACAATGGCGCCCGCGTGACCCATCCGCTTGTCTGGCGGGGCCGAGACGCCTGCAATATACGAGACGATCGGGAGATCGGTGCAGGTCGCACTTTCTTCCTCGAGGTTCCCGCCCACTTCGCCGATCAGGACAACGGCCTTTGTTTCTTCGTCCTGCTCGAACCGCTGCATAACGTCCACGAAGGTCTGGCCGATGACCGGGTCGCCCCCGATCCCGACCACCGTGCTCTGGCCGATGCCGGCCCGGGTCAGCTCGTCCACGACCTCGTAGGTGAGCGTGCCCGAGCGGGAGATGACCCCCACGTGGCCGCGGGTGAAGAGGGCAGCCGGCATGATCCCCATCTTCACCTCCCCAGGCGAGAGGAGACCGGGGCAGTTGGGGCCGATGACGCTTGCCCCCTCCATCCGTGCGTACGCAACCGCCTTCATGGTGTCCTGCACGGGGATGTGCTCGGTGATGCAGACGATGGTGTCGATGCCGGCGTTCGCCTCCTCCATGATGGCATCGGCAGCGGCCCCCGCGGGGACGAAGATGACTGCGGCTCCGATATCGTGCTCCTTCATCGCGTCCTTCACGGTGTTGAACACCGGCACGCCGTGTACCTGCTGGCCGCCCTTGCCGGGCGTGACACCGGCAACAACGCCTTTGCCCCCGACCTTCCGGGCGTATTCGGTCATCAGGCCGATGTGGAACTCGCCCTGTTTGCCGGTTGCGCCCTGCACGAGCACGCCGGTCTTCTTGTCGCCGTAGATCATGCTGTGACCTCCACGGCCTTCTTCACCACGAGATCCATCGTGTCCAGCATCTCGTAGCCCTTCTCCGACAGGAGCCGCCGGCCTTCGGCCTCGTTCGTACCCGCGAGCCGGACAATGACCTTCTGCGGGATCTCCGCAGCGATGATGCCCTTTGCCACCTCGTCGCACTTGGTGATGCCTCCGAGCAGGTTGACCACGATGACCTTGACGGTCGGGACGCTTGCCACGAGCCGGACGGCGTTCTTCACGCGTTCGCTCTCGGCCCCGCCGCCCACGTCCAGGAAGTTTGCCGCCTTTCCTCCATAATATTCGATGAGGTCAAGCGTTGCCATGGTGAGCCCGGCACCGTTCCCGATAACCCCGATCTTCCCGTCCAGTTCAACATAGGAGAAGCCGTGCTTCTCGGCCTCGCGCTCGCGCTCGGAGAGGTCACGGTTGACCGTGATCCCCTGCCGGCCAAGGGCATTGTCGTCCACGATGATCTTCGCATCCGCGGCATAGATCCCGGCCGGGGTCGCAACCAGCGGGTTGATCTCGGCAAGGAGAGCGTCCTTTTCGATGAATACCCGGTACAGTTTGTTGATGACCGGCCCGATCTCCTTTGGGGCATTTCCGAGAAGTTCGCGGATCAGGAACGGGGGCAGGTCCTTCATGAGCGGGTTTGCCACGACTTTCCGGATCAGCTCCGGGTGCTCCTTTGCCGTAATTTCGATCTCGACGCCTCCCGCTTCCGTGAAGAGGATGAGCGGCTTTTTTGAGGAACGGTCCACCGTAATGGAGAGGTAGTACTCGTGTCTGATATCGAGTTTCTGCTCGGCAAGGATCTCTTTTACCGGCAGTCCCTTGATCTGCTTTCCGAACAGTTCCGTTGCAACCTTCGTGCCCGTGGCCTTGTCGGTCATCAGGATGCCCCCGGCCTTGCCCCGGCCGCCGACATCGACCTGTGCCTTCAGGACAAAGGCATCGCCCAGTGCAGCAAGGTGGGGGGTGAGTTCGTCAGGTGATCGGATCAGGAATCCGGCAGGGACGGGGATCCCGGCCGCTTGTATGACATTCTTTGCCTCGTGTTCGCGTAACTTCATGGCTGTTTCCCCAGTTCAAGACCGAGCTGCATGGCTTTCAGGTTCAGTTCCTCGGTGCCCTTTGGTACGGAATCGAGGATGGCTTTTTTGAGCGATTCTTCGCTCACGACGTGCGTTGCGGCAACGAGCGCCCCGAGCATGACGATGTTTGCCACGATATCTTTCTTTAAGGTCTGCTTTGCCTGCTGCGTTGCCGGCACCTCGATGCACCGGCACTTCGGCCGGGAGTGGACGAGCGTCGAGTCGATGAGCATCACCGCCGACTCCTGGGCGGAGACACCGTATTTCTCGAAGCCCTCCTGCGACATGATGACGTAAATCCCGGGGACCGAGACCTTGGGGTACAGGATCTGCTCGTCATCAATGACTACCTGGCTCATCGATGCCCCGCCCCGGGCCTCGGGCCCGTACACCTGCGTCTGGACCGCGTACTTGTTGTCGTACATCACGGCAGCCCGCCCGATGATGACAGCCGAGAGGATGATCCCCTGCCCGCCAAAGCCCGAGAACCGTATCTCGTGCCTCATGGCTTCACCCCCATAGCGGGCCGGTTCCGTTTTGTCAGCTCCCCGACAACGAACATATCCTCCGGCACCGGCTGGCCCTGTTCGAGCAGCCGATCGCGTTTCGCCTTCAGGAGCGAGTGGGCCTTTAAGAACTCGACATGGTCCATGACCTGCCGGAACTTATTCCGGCGCCCGAACGCCGTGGGGCACTGAACGAGCACCTCGATGAACGAGAACCCGGGGGTCTCGAGGCCCACTTTCACGGCCTTCTCGAGCTCCTTGACGTGGTAGGAGGTCCAGCGGGCAACATAGTTAGCCCCGGCTGCCGTTGCGAGCTCGCAGAGGTCGAACGGCGGCTCGGCGCAGCCGTACGGCGTGGTGGACGAGAGGCACTTCAGCGGGGTCGTGGGGCTTCCCTGCCCGCCGGTCATGCCGTAGATCTGGTTGTTCATGCAGACCACCGTCATATCGATGTTCCGGCGGCAGGCGTGGATGAAGTGGTTGCCGCCGATGGCCGCAAGGTCGCCGTCGCCCGTGAAGACCACGACATTGAAGGCAGGCTTTGCCATCTTGACGCCGGTAGCAAACGCGAGCGCCCGCCCGTGCGTTGTGTGGAGCGAATCGGTGAGGATGTAGCCCGGGGCACGCGAGGAGCAGCCGATCCCGGATACAAAGACGGTGTCCTCTTTCTTCCAGCCCATTGAATCGACCGCCGCAAGCGTGCAGTTGATGATCGTCCCGTTGCCGCAGCCGGCGCAGTAGATGTGGGGGAGGCGGTCCTGCCGGAACCATTCGTCGTAGCTCATGCCTTCCCCTCCAGGACTTTTACCAGATCCGCGAGCGTATGCAGCTCCCCGCCCAGCTTCGGGATGGAGACGACCGGCACCTTCACGTGCCGCTGGATCTCGCGGGCGATCTGCCCGAGGTTCATCTCGGGGACGAGGAAGCGCTGTGCGTTTTTGAACTCCGATAACGCCTTCTCCGGGAACGGCCAGACCGTCCGGATCCGGAGGAACCCGATATTTGTGTCCTTTTTGTCGTGCATCACCTGCATGACGGTTCTGACAGGGCCTCCGTACGCGACAAAGACCTGCTCCGCGTCCGGGTTCACGATGTCGTAGTCCGCCATCTCGTCCCGGGCGTTCTCGATCTTGTCCACGAGGCGCTTCACGAGCGCCATGTGGAGCGGGGGGTTCGTTGCCGCCGGGTAGCCCCGCTCGTCGTGCGTGAGGCCGGTCACGTGGACGTGCTGGCCCGTGCCGAACGCGGGGAAACCGGGAACGAGGTCGGGATCGGTGACCCGGAACGGGGGGTTCCCGGGCACAAACGGCTTCCTCCCGATCTTTTCCACTGAATCGGGGATGAGGATCTTCTCCCGCATGTGCCCGACCGTCTCATCGGCCATCAGGAAGACCGGCGTCCGGTAACGGTCAGCGAGGTTGAAGGCTTTTGCCGTGAGCTCGTACATCTCCTGCACGGTTGCCGGGCAGAGAGCGATGATGGCATAGTCGCCGTGCGAGCCGAACCGTGCCTGCATCATGTCCCCCTGCGCCGACATGGTGGGCTGGCCGGTGGAGGGGCCACCCCGCTGGACATTGACGACAACGCAGGGCGTCTCGGTCATGGCGGCGTACCCGATGTTCTCCATCATTAAGGAAAAGCCAGGGCCGCTGGTTGCGGTCATGGAGCGGGCGCCGGTCCAGGATGCCCCGATGATCGAGGCCATGCTCGCGATCTCGTCCTCCATCTGGATGAAGACCCCACCCTTCTTCGGAAGCTTCGATGCCATCAGCTCGGCGACCTCGGTCGAGGGGGTGATGGGGTACCCGCCAAAGAAGTTGCAGCCGGCAGCAAGCGCCCCCTCGGCGCAGGCCGTGTTGCCCTGCCAGAATTCAACTCGCGTCAATATTCAATCGCCACCTTGTGCGGTTCGTAAGGCTCTTCCTCAACCCAGTGGATCGCCTGGTCGGGGCAGGTGAGCTGGCAGACCCCGCAAAGCTGCCGGCCGTACAGGTTGCGCAGGCGGCAGTTGGTGCAGCGCTCGGGCCGGTCCAGTTCGGGAACGGCAACCCCCTTCCGGTTCAGTTTCTTTCCCTCCCGGAAGATCTTATACGGGCAGACTTTCGTGCAGAGGTTGCATCCCTTGCACCGGTTCTCGTCGATGGCGAGCTTCATGGGTTGGCAGTCCTAATCGTAGTACTTATACGGGAACTGTTACAAAAAACCTGCCTCTTCCTGCATATCAGCGGCAGGAAGCGGGAGAGTATTTTCGGAACGCCTCGTCCGCCTTCTTCCGTGCCGCCTCAAAGATATCCCTGCCCTGCGAATCGATCCCGACAACGAGCGGGAGCCGGTCGAGTTCGATGGCCCAGACTGCCTCGGCCATGCCAAGGTCTTCGTAGTATACACCTTTCAGCGTCATGCGGGTCGAGGCAAGGGCCGCACACCCGCCGGTGAACGCGAAGTAAACGCCCTTTCCCCGGAGCTGGTCCCGCACGGTCGCACCCATCCCCCCTTTGCCGATGAACGCCCGTACGCCCTTGTCGATGAGGAAACCTTCCATCTCGTTCATCCGGGCAGAAGTCGTGGGGCCGGCTGCGATCACATTCCCGTCCCGGATGACCGGGCCGCAGTGGTAGATGACCGCACCCTTCGGGTCGAACGGGATGCCATCCTCCTGCATGCGGAGGTGCGCCTCGTCCCGGGCCGTGTACACGATACCGGAGAGTTCCACGTGGTAGCCGGCTGCAAGCTGCAGCACATCGTCGCCAAGCGGTGTTGTGAGCGATACGGGTCTTGCCGTCACAGCCTCACCTCCACGGTCGCGTGCCGGTTGGCCCAGCACTGGATATTGACGGCAACCGGCATCGATGCCGTGTGGCAACCGGCCGTTTTCACTTTTACCGCAAGCGCCGTGAAGTCGCCGCCAAGGCCCATCGGCCCGATCCCGAGCCGGTTGACAGCCCCGAGGAGCTGGAGCTCGAAATCCGTCATGAGATCGAGCGGTTCGAGCAGGGCCTCCTTTGCCAGTGCCGCTGCCCCGTCGAATGTTCCCCCGATCCCGACCCCGATGATGACCGGTGGGCAGGGGCGGGCGCCGGCCAGGTACACGGTCTCGACAACGAACTTCTCCACCAGGTCCTTCTGCGACGGGAGGAGCATGGCGATCCGCGACATGTTCTCCGCACCGGCACCTTTCGGGAGTACCGTGACCGTGAATTTTTCCCCGGGTTTCACGTGGATGGCCGGCATCTCGGCACCGGTATTGTCTCCCGTGTTGTGCCGGGAGAGCGGGTCCACGACATTGGGGCGGAGGGGGATCTCTTCGGTCGCCCTGCGGACACCTTCAGCAACCGCGTCATACAGCTCCTGCGTGAGCGGAACCGAGGGAGGGAGGGTGAGGTAGATGACCGGGACACCGGTGTCCTGGCACAGCGGAACCCCGCGTTCGCCGGCAGTCCGGATGTTCAAGAGGATGTTGGCAAATTCCTCCTTTGCAACCGGGCCCGTCTCGGCACGGGCTGCCTCACCGATCACCTTCAGTACATCGACCGGGAGGTGGATAACCGCTTCGCGGTACGCTGCAAAGGTTGCGGAGGCGAGCGCCGCTGATACAAGACCCGTGTCCGCGGAATTCATTCAAGTATACTGGGAAGCGGGGGGTAATATACGTGTACGGTTGTACGGATATGGACATGACGGGTTTTGGAGAGGCTGGAGGCGGGGGGGTCATTGAGGATCGGATCCCCGACCCAGGCAAGCGGCAATGTGCTTTCCTGAGATCCCACTGATACCATCTTCGCTGGCGATCCGGGTTGGAACGGGATATAACGGCTGGTTATATGAAGATAAATCTCAAAAAAACCACTGCCAGAGAGGTTTCTTAAAACTCTGATGCTGATTGGCGTCAATCAACGGTACAGACCGGCATTCCGGTCAGGCATGTAAAAAAACGGGGAAGAGAAAAAAATTACTTCTTGCCGCCCTTTGCCGGTGCTGCGCCTTTCTTCTCTTCGGTCTTTGCCGGTGCGGCTTCCTTGCCACCCTTGGCGTCCTTGCCACCCTTTGCTGCGGGTGCTGCTGCTCCCTTTGCATCCTTTGCGGGCTCTGCGGCCGCTGCCTCTTCGGTAACGACCGGGGCCGCAACGACCTTCTCGCCGACAATCTTCGGTGCTGCAACGATCCTGCCACTGACCTTGATGGTGGAGACCTTCAGGTGCGAGGGAGTCGGGAGCTTGTGGCCGCCGTGGCGCATCGCGTCCTTGATCTTCTCAAGGTACTGGGCGGTTGAGTAGACGGTCAGGAGTTTCTGGCCGGGGGTGACACGTGCTGCAGTACCGACGGCCTTGCCAAAGGCGAGGCGCATCCCTTCCGAGACACGGTCGGCACCGGCACCGGTTGCCTGCTTGTTCTCGCGCAGGACATGGTGGGGGAAGACGCGGACCTTGAAGTGGAAGTTGGACCGGCCAACGTCCTTCATGAGCCGGCGGTTGATGGTGATGCGGGCTGCCTCAAGGGCGGAATGCCGGATCTGGCAGGCCTCTTCAACAATCAGGTCGACTTCGGTCGGGAATTCCTGCGAGAGGTTGCCCATCTCGAACTGAACGATCTTGCTGCCGGGAACGCCGCCCATGTATTCACGCCGTGTGTAGGCTTTCTTGGCAACTTCCCTGTACATCTTTGCCGGTTTTCTAACCATCGCGTCTACTCCTGTTGATTATTTTGTTAAAAGCGGGCAGAAATATCAGATATTTGACAGATATCGGTGCCGGTACGCTTTGCAAACTGCTTGTATAAAATGGATACGGGGCATATTAAACCTTACTGGATAGAACAGTGCTGGTTTATAAGGTCGAGGACATCGCGCCGGAGACCGGCAAACTCCGTGCTCGTACGATCGCGGGGACGCGGGAGCGTTATTTCGAATATCCGACAGATCCGGCCCGGGCGGGGCGTCATAACAACGATCCGGTCTGCAAGGAAGACTGCCTCGTCCACACTGTGGGTGATGAAAACCACGGTCTTTTTCGTCTTCTCCCAGATCTCGAGAAGCTCGTGCTGGAGCTTGTTCCGGGTCTGGGCGTCGAGCGCCCCGAACGGCTCGTCCATTAAGAGAAGGACCGGGTCGAGCGCCAGTGCCCGGGCAACGGCCACCCGCTGCCGCATCCCCCCCGAGAGCTCCGAGGGAAAACTGTCCCGGAACTGCGAGAGGTTGACCAGGTTCAGGTACTGCTCCGCCACCGTGTAACGCTTCTCCCTTGGCACGCCCTGCATCTCGAGGCCGAACGCGATGTTGTCGATGACCGTCCGCCACGGGAAGAGCGAGTACTCTTGGAAGACCATGCCGATCTTCGGGTTCGGGCCCTTTATTTCCCTGCCGTCAAGGGCGATCGAGCCGGACTCGGAAGTATCGAGGCCGGCGATCATGCGGAGAAGCGTTGTCTTGCCGCAGCCGGAGGAGCCCAGGATGCAGACAAACTCCTTGTCCTTCACATCGAGGTTCAGGTTCTCCAGCACAACAAGCCGGGAGCCGTCCTCACGGGCGAACGACTGGTTCAGGTCCTTTATTACAAGATCGCCCATCTCACGCCACCTCCCCGGTCCGCCACTTCAGGAACTTCTTGTCAACATAGTGCCGGAACACCATGTCGAACGCGAGCCCGATCAGGCCCAGCAGGATCATGTACACGACAACGCTGTCCATCTGGTGGAGGGAGTAGTAGAACCAGAGTTTCTGGCCAAGGCCGTAGTTCGAGACGCCGAAGAGTTCGGCGGCGACAAGGCACATCCAGCCAACGCCCGTTGCGATCCGTATGCCGGCAGCGACCGAGGGGAGGGCCGCCGGCAGGGCGATGTACCGGACCAGGTCGCGATCCTTTGTGCACCCGAGCATCTTTCCCGCCTCCACAAAGACCCGGGGGACTCCCCGGAAGCCGCTGTAGGTGTTGATGATGATGGGAAAGACCGCCCCGATGAAGATGATAAAGCCGGCAGAGAAGGTGGTCAGCCCGAACCAGATGATGGCAAACGGGATCCACGCAAGCGGCGGGATCGGCCGGAGGAGCTCGATCAACGGGTCGACCACCGCCTCGATGCGGCGGTTCCAGCCCATGATGATCCCCATCGGGATGCCCACGAGCAGCGCAAGGCCAAGGCCGATGGCGAAATGGACAAGACTGGTCCCGAGATCAACGAAAATGTCTCCCTTCCCGACCAGGCTGAAAAACGCTGAAGCAACATCGGTCGGCGCCGGGAGGATGAAGGGGTACCGGATGATGACGGCGGCAATGAACTGCCAGGCAGCCAGTGCCACAAGGATGGCAAGTGCGCCAAGCCGCCAGTCCCTGCCGTTCTTTTCTGCGTGCCTGCCCATGGTGGTCCTCGAAGGAGTTAGGCCGAAGGCCCGGTGTATCCTGTATAGTAAAGAACCTCAAGGGAAAAAAAGGGTTGGTCGGGTACCGTTTCAGCTCGTCTGGTAGAAGGACAGATCGAAGATCTCGTCCTTTGTCAGCTGCTTCTTGATGTACCCGAGATCGTACTGGATCTTCGCGTAGTCGAGGACCGGATCAACGATGAGGTTCGGGTCGGAGGCCCAGTTGCCGTCCCACTCCGCAAGCGACGACTTGACATCCTCGAGCTTGGCGCTGGTCTTGTTGGCATAGATCACGGCTGCCTCGTCCAGGTTCGCCTGGTTCCAGGCAACGGCCTTGTCGTTTGTGGCAATGATCTGCTTCACGATCTCCGGGTGCTCGCGGATCAGCTCGCCGCTGACGACAAGCACGCAGCAGGTGTGGTTGGGGTACATCTCGCCCGAGTGGACAACGATCTTCCCCTTGCCCTGGTTGACGACAACGCTCGGGGACGGGGCCGGGAGGAACACCGCATCGATCTTGCTGGCAAGGATGGCCGTTACCGCGTCACCCGGCGACATGGGTGCGATGGTGACATCCTTGTCGGGGTCGACATTGTTCTTCTTGAGCCAGTCGCGGAGGATGGTGTCCTGGATGCTGCCGACGGCAAACGTGCCGATGGTCTTGCCCTTGAGGCTCTCGGGTCCCGTGTAATCGATGCTGTTTGCAACAACGAGGTCGGAGCCCTGCGTGTTGACACCGGCAACGATCTTGGCGTCAAGACCGGTGCCGAGTGCGGTCAGGAACGGGGCCGAGCCGACATAGGCGACATCGAGATCGCCGGCCTGCATGGCTGCCATCTCGGAGGGGCCGCTCGGGAAGACCTTGTCGGAGACTTTCTTAACGCCGAGAGGGGCAAGGTCCTCTGCCCACCAGCCCTTCTCCATGGCGGTGACAAAGGCCATCTGGTGGGTGCTGGGCTGGTAACCGATGACGAGCTCCTTGACGGGAGCTGCTGCGGCCCCGGTGGCCGGGGTTGTCGTGGTGCCGGCAGGCTGGGTACAGCCGGCCGTGATCAGGAGGAGGACAACCGCAAGGGATGCAATTGCCATGATTGCAGGAGATTTCATACCGTAGTGTTGTCCGGGCATTATTAAAAACTACCCGATTCGGCCATTTAATCTCTCTTTTTGTCAAATAAATGAAGAGAAAATCTACAATAGGATAGAAATTTTAGTATAACTGTCCAGTTTGCCCAGTTTTCCCCCTGCCCGTTTTGGGACAAAAAGGAAATATTTTTCTCGGATTGGCCTGTTTGTACCTGTCATATGGTACAGGTGGACCCGATTGACCGGATCATGCGCGCTGCGCTCATCTCGGACGAGGAGTTTGTCACGGCCTTGAACGACCTCCTCCGGCATGACCTGCGGATCAGTGTCCGGGAACTCTCGGAAAAGAGCGGGATCGCCCAGAGCTCGCTCTACAAGATCCTGCACGGGAAACGCTCGCCCAATCTTTCAACCCTGCGGGCGATCATCCGCGCCCTGCGGCAGCTCTACCACGTGGGCAACGAGGACTTCATCGGCCTCATCGCCGCACGGCCGGTGCTGGAGAGCGTGGAGGAGCGGATGGCTGAGATCGACGGTCACCGCATGAGGGTCCGCGAGTATCCCGTCCACACCATGGAGGACGCGATCGTTGCAGCGGTCCGGGCCGAGCGCGAGGGGGCGATCGCGATCGTCTGCGCCCCGATCGTCTC
>Ga0265297_10008850_pt1 | contig 13258 bp, 18 predicted proteins | sample Munlanlwell13791_FD_192502 | JGI IMG/M metagenome (GOLD analysis project Ga0265297, IMG submission 192502) | Leachate microbial communities from a municipal landfill in Southern Ontario, Canada - Leachate well 137-91 | ecosystem: Engineered > Solid waste > Landfill > Unclassified | place...
ACAATCTTTAGTTGGGCTTACATCATCACTAAAATATACTGCATACCTACCTTCTGAATAAGTATAAGCGATGTTGGTCGCCCAAACACTTCCTCTTGGTTCTCCTTCAAATATCCATTTAACTTTATGTGCTTGAACCTTAAATGGGCTTACTACCACGATTTGATAATCAACGTTAGAGTTGGTAGAATCAAACTCTTGAATACTTCTTTTTAGAAGTTCTGGGCGTAGAGATGGTAAAAGTATTGAAATTTCTGTTTTCATTTTTCTATTTTTGAATCCTCTACTTTTTTAAACCAAATATTGTTAGTATTTATTTCTAAAAGATTCCCACTGTATAATAGTCTAGCATAAAAGATATTATTTTTACCTTTACCTACTATTTCAGCTTTAGTTCTAGGTAAAAAATGTAATATTCCTTGCATCTCCATTGTAAATTCTATTATATCTCCAATATCTAAATTCATTTTTCCTCTAGTTTATTAAAGAAAGTTAAATAATCAATTTTTGTAAATGCATTAATAGCACTTTGTGGGCTAACATTATATATCTTAGATTTTATATTTGGTGAAGTAAAATTTTTCCAATCTTCTACTTCGTCTTTAGGTTTATCGCCTTTCATATATAACTCTGGATGCCCAACCCCTGTAGATTGAACTTTATGAGTATCTTGATAGTAATGGGTTTTTCCATTTATTGCCGAAAAGTCGTAACCCAACAAGAATATGTTATCTGGTTCTTCTTTAACTGCTAAATGCAACGCAAAAAATCCACTTAACCCCATTCTACCAATATATAATTTCTTATCCATTTCTTGTGGATTACGAGTAGTTTCGTAGAGATTTATTTCTGGTATATTTCTATATACTTGATGTTTTTTAGCATGGCAAGAAACACCTTGCGAATATAGTTTCTGAATAGCTTCTATGTTGTTCTTAAAGAACGAAATGTCCACCCAAATCTGGCGGGAGGGCTTAAAATCAAAAGTTAGGAAGGCAAAGTTAATACTCCACACTTCTTCGTTCTTAATCCTATCAAAAAGCCCCAATTCTATACCAGAACTTATACTATTTCCACCCCCACATAAAATTATATTTCTACTCATTTTTTGTTCCCGTACTTTTCTTTATAAAAGTTGCAAAACTTATTAACAGAACAATACTCCATACATCGTTTATCACAACCTTCTCTTTTTATAATATTATACTTATTTTTAGTATCTTTTATCTTACTTACATATTCTTTAGCTTCTTCATAAGAAGAACATAATTTTTTAGCGTTCTTATTTTTTCCTTTATGCACTGCCCATTTTTCTGGCGAAGCCCATCTCTCTTCTTCACTACAGATAGGCAAATTTTCGTCACTAAGGTTCAAGGTTGACTTATATAGAGCTATCCTATCTCTTATATACTTCTCCTGCTCATCAAACGACCACAGGGGTATCTCTATGCGTTTAAAGGGTATTTCTGGGTAGGTTGGACCAAATCTAAGCTTCTCCATCTTACTCCAGTCCTTTAGAATAGCATTAATGTAGGCTTTTTTGACCTCAAATCCAGCCCTTACCAGAAAATATGCGTATGAATTTATCTGGCTGACCCAATCAGACTTAATACTTTTAACTGACCAACAAGAAGTCACTTTCCAATCCTCAATGCTTTTTAATTCATCATCATATAAGTCTGGTTTAGCTACTAAAGTAATTCCATCTATTTCTTCAGTGAGCTTTTCTTCTATTAGCTTTTGATGTGGATTAGCTTTGGCTAATATATAATGTGTGGCATCTCCGAGAAGTCTAAAAAGCTGTTCCGACAGGTCTTCCTCGATTTCATTCCAGTGACGAACCATTAACTGTCTTATTCTTGGAGGATTGTTAAGAGTAGTTACCCCAATTCTAAGAGGATCTGATTTAGTTAGATCGTAGCTTTTTTGTGTCAAAATATCTACCAAACTTGTTGGCAAATTATGATCATTAGATAAAATCATGCTACCTCACCTTCTTCAATTTTTTGTTTTAAATTTTAGGTTTTGGAATATCCCAATTTCTTGGTTTTTTATAAAACCGTAGAATTATTATTCCAAACCCACAAATTATAAATAACCATCCATATAATAATCTTTCTAACATACTAAACTTTCTTCTATTTCTCTTATTATCATACCAGACTCTTCTAAAATAGTATTAGCATATCCATCATATGGTTTATCTGATTTAAGATATACTAATTCTTTAACGCCAGCGTTCACAATCTCGATTGCACAGTCTTTGCACACCTGTTCACACCAACAATATAAGACTGAATCTTTAGTTGATACTCCATTTCTTGCCGCTTGAATTAAAGCATTCCGTTCTGCGTGTCCTGCTTGGCATAAAAAAAGTCCTTGACCTGAAGTATAATGAAGTATTCTACGTGGACATTCAGTAAAAAACACTTTTTCTTCATTTTCTATAGGTTTTTCTCCTACGAGTTCAGAATAAAATGAAGAAGGTCTTTCATTGCAGTGTTTAACTCCTTTTGCTGGTCCATTAAATCCACTTCCAATTATACTATCTCCTTTAACTAAAACGCTACCAATTTTTCTTGATAAACATTTGCTTCTGGAAGATACAGTTTTTGCAATTTTCAAATAATAAATATCTCGTTCCAACTGTTTTCGTCTATAATATTCTGGAGTATATGAGGTTTCCATTAGAATTTTTTACCTCCGTGCATGTGAGGTCTGGTTTCGTTAAAATTAAGTTTGGCTTCCAAAACTTTATCCAAATCTATTCCCTTTGCCTGGCAGTAGTCAAAAATGCGTATACAACAGTCTGCTAATTCTTCAGCAAGAGCAGAAAAATCAGGTATATGTTCAGATGGGGGATTTCCATGTCTTAAAGCTTCTGTGGCTTCCCCCAATTCGCTGTGCATAAGAGCAATCATTTCTCCATCATTACGAGGAACAAGTGAACCGTCGGGATTTACTAACCAGAATCCTTTGGATACCGCTAAATCATTACTTCTTTTGCACAGTGTTTTTATATTCATTATCCATTCCATCCTATCATAAATAAATTATGAACTCCTCTGCAAAAATAACCGAAGAGTATTATTGAAAGACATAGAATTGCAAGTTGAAACATTAATATGAAAAACTTTTCTAAATATTTCATTTATTCCTGCTTTCCTAAAACTAATTCTTCTACCTGTCTTAATAGTGCATTTGGCATCAATTTTGATTCACGAAAGCATTTTTTGGCAAAACCGAGCCAGTCATCTTCTAACTCCACACTTGTTTTATTTTCTTTTTCAGCTAAATCTAAAGCATCCGCAATCTTATAGTATTGTCTACGTTCTTTTTCATCAAAACCCCTCTGTTGCTGACCATAACCTAAAATAACATTCTGAATTACACTACTAATAATACTTTGAACTGATTTTGTTTTATCCGCTTCAGCTAAATTTAATTTATCAAGATCAATTGTAAGTGATAATGTTTTCATTTTTTAAAAATCCTCCATAGTTAATATTTCTTTTACTTGTTTTTTTGTTAATTGGCGATTATATAGTTTTTTACTTCTTTTGACCTTCGTTATTGGAGATACGTTCCAAGTTCGCCTATATGGAAATATCTTCTTCTTTTTAGCCTTCTTACTCATCTTAAATGGAAGTATCGGTTATCCTTGCGTAATTATTTATTTTTTTCCATAGTTCTTCAGTTGTATTAACATCCTCAATATTATGAATCATTATCCAATTTAATGCTTTTTCATTTCCAGCCATTGCGGAAAACCACACCGACGGGTTCATTGGATGTCCTTTAGCTTTAATACCAAAAAAATCCGCAACTACTTGTAATCGTTTAGAATGTAGATTAAGTTTTCTCTTTGTTATATCATATAAATCTGTATGATGAATTTCTTGATAGATGGGGAAGTCCAAACCATAATATAAAGCACGTGTTCTTAAAAATGGGATGTCAAAACGAGCACTGTAATAACCCACTATTCTATCAAACTGCCTAATATCCTCGCAAAATTGTCTTATTAAATCTTTATCATATACTCCATTTTTTATTTCTTTTGGAGTTAAAATTCTTTTAATCAACTTTCCACCTATTTCTTTAATACAATAAGAGAACACAAACCCCCAGTTAGCTTTAAGGTTGCTAGTTTCTATGTCTATAATAGCTATTCTCTTTTTAATATTGTTTTGGGTATCATAGCAGTTCCAATGTTCAAGCCCGGTATGACCGTGAACGCACCGCCAGTTACTTCTTTTAATTATTTCCTCTTTTTTTACATTAGCCAAATTTACCATGTTTTCACTTCTCCTTTATTTTATGGGGCATGCCCCGCCTTCACATTCAAGATTCTCTAATTCACCTTTACCAACAACTAAATTTGTTAACGGTTTTACTTGTTTTATTAATTCCAAATATTTTTCTTCTGTTATTTCTTCATATGGTTGTTGGATAAATCCACTATCTTTATGAAGTAGAAAAGAAACAGATTTAATGGAGTTGGAGTAATTTTCTTTTAGCCATTTTTTTATATCTGCCAATTCTTCTTTTTTATAATAAACAGTAACACTTATAGAATTATCAGCCCAAATTGTCTGTAATTTTTTAACCAGTTCCAATTGTTTAATTGCTGACATATCTTTTGCTAAAATGGCTTTTTCTCCTGCATAACAAGGAAATTCTACTATTGTAGTATTGTAATCTATAGTTCCATCGTAGTTTTTACTTTGTTCTACATTATATCCTAATTTTTTACATTCTTCAATTAATTTATCATTACTTCCCATTCTTATTCTACGAATATAGTATTTACTAAAAGCTGGGTGAATGCCTGGAGTGGAACCTGATAGGAGGGATATAGTTCCAGAAGGTTTACAAGTTGTTAATTTAATACTTTCTGGTAAATTATTTTTTTTAGCCCATTCTTTATCAAATTTTTTTATTTCTTTATAACATTCGTCTAACCATTCCAATTTATCTAGAGACTGGCATATTCCAGTAACACTAATTCCAATTCTAAAGTTTTTATGTACTATTTTAGTAGTTTTTTCATGAAGAAAGTTCATAGCACATATAGCTTTTTGTGTTTTATATAGTAACTTAGCGCACTCTATAAACTCTTCTTTAGAATTTATATTATTTAAAAATAGTTCAGATAAACAACAAACTTCTCCATTCGCTAAATTTATTTCTCCGCACGGGTTCAGTCCATCACAATTATCTTTTTTATTTTCACCTAATCTACCCATTTTTTGTGCTAATGGAAGATTAAAGAATCCATATGGTTCTCCATTACCATTATATCCTTCCCAAATATCATTTTGAATATGGGTAAAATCGTCTGCGTATATAGTATTGTTTGACATAGCCCGCCAATTTGGGACATTCCCCAAATCCCATCTTTTAGCTCTAACAAAAAGATAATCGTCTGGATCACCTAAAGCGATGGTTGCTGAACGCCTAACATTTCCAGCCACTACTATTGCAGATATAATGTTACAAATATCTAACGCATCTATTGAACGAAGTTTTTTGCCTTCTCTACTGATTAATACTTTACATATTTTTTCTATACCATCTATAAGTATTGTTGGTCCACTTGCAGTTCCACCAAAACTTTTTATTTTCTCTCCATATCCTCGTACTAACATGGTAGAATAACTAAATGATTTACCACTTCTAAAATAAGATTTTAATACTTGTCTTAGAAGATATACCCATCCTTCTCTACTATCTGGTACTATAAAATCTGCATCATTAGTATTTTTATGAGTAACTTTTATATTTTCCTTTACTTTTGGTAATTCATGAACATCTTCTCTGCGAACGGAAAAACCTACGCCACCTCCCATCATAAGATTTTCAAAAAGAAAACAAAAATCTTCATATTCTGTAATGGAAGTATAGTGGCAATTTATAAGAGCATTTGCTCCCCACCTTCTAATATGTTCTGTACCTAACATCCATAACATTCTGCCTGCAAAAGAACATTTTAAATTAAATATATAATCAAACAATCTTTCAGCTTCTTCTTTAGTATATGAAGCACCAATTTCTTGGGCACCATTAATACATCGAGAAACAGTATCCAACCAATTTTCTGAAGAACCATCCGCCTTTTCTCTACTGTAGGTTCTTCTAAACACAATTAGTCCAAGACCATTAAATCCCCAATTAGGTTGTTTATTCTTATATTTATTTAAAAATTCTTCTGAAAGTATATTTGGCAATTTTTATTCCTTTATTCTATATTAAATGGGCTTGGCAGAATTTAATAAACTATTGGTATAGTTTCTTATTTTTCCACTTGGGAACACTACGACAATTTACATTGGTTAGCTCTTTACCAAAGGTTACCACACCACAAGCCCAATTATTTGTTTACTTTGTTTCTTTTTCTTTATCTTCAGGTTCAACTAATGGAATCTTAAAGAACTTCATGATTGTAGTCATGTTAGTTCTTATGTTGTGTTGCAACTTGATATTAAGTATAGCCATCTTTAACATAGCTTTCTCATAATCACTATCCAGATTTTCTCTAACTTTTTCTGCTTGTTCCAACTCTTCATGTATGTGGCGATTTGAAAGCATTAGACTTTTCCTTTCTCTAACTCTACTTCTTTTTTAATAAAATCCTTATAATCTAAATTAACGGGACCGATACCATTAATATTCAATATCGTATAATTATCACTATCATAATTATTTATAAAACCAACCAAATCTCTATCTTTTACTAAAACAGCTTCAACCATACCGTCAATATTTGTTAGTTCAACAATATAATGTAACTCTTTCATTTTTTACCCTTCGCTTTTTTCTTAATTTCTTTCTTTCCTTTATTTTTATCTTTACTAATCGTAATCACCTCCTCACTATTATTTTCATTAGTTTCTATTGAATGTTCTACAAATAAATCCATCCCTTGAATTTGATAACCTAAAGGATTATTCATATTTTTAAATATTTCAATATCCATAAGAAGAGCATTTTCTTTAAATCCAAAAACTTTAAGTAATTCTTCATTACTAATCCAATATTTTTTTACTTCTTTCTTAATCATTTTACTGTCCTTTATTGTTGAGAATTTTGGTTGATTTCTTTTAATATACAGTTGATCAGGAAGTGGGAATCCAGCTATTTTATTTTCATTATTACAAAATTCCATAGCTTTAGTATATCCTTTTTCCCAATGTTCAAAACAATCACGATGAAATCCATTTGGGGTTTTATGGAATCTGCCTATCAGTTTATTACAAGCGGGACAAATCATATTTTCCTTTCTTGGCTTTCTTTACTGATTTTACTCCTCTGTTCTTTTGCTTTCCCAACGAAATCACTCTCCTTTCATTTAGTATATGATTAATAACTATTTTTAAATTTTCCAACTCCCTAAATGGAATATCTATTACTTCAAAACTATCTGGATGGTCTTTTTTTAGTTAAACTAATAGTTAAACCATCTAACACCCCACTTTGCGAATATTCTAAATTACAACATTTACAAATAGAAATTGGTTTTTTAAATCCTTTAATTTTTATTTTATCCATTTTAAAATAACGTTTGTTCTAATGGATTTTTGAATACCCACGACATTGCGGAAAATATCTTTCCCACTTTAGTTAATATACTTCTTTTTAGAATTGTGTCGTAGTCTATACTCTTTTTATCTATAAAATCTTTATCATTTTCAGTAAACGCAATTACTTCATTTTTACCAGTATTAAGAAACAAGTAGAAGAAAAGTTCGCCCTTTAAGGGGTTAAAGTTCTTTTTAATTCTTTTAGTATTGGTTAGGGCTCGCATAAAAATAGGCAAATTTTTGTAAACTTTCGTGCCCACTTTTGCTGGAAACGCTATGTCCTCTAAAGGTAAAGTCTTAAATCTTTCTATTTCTGAAGTAATCCATTGTTCAATTTGGGTTTTGGTAGATTTTTTATGAATTAAATCTAATAATTTTAATTGGAATCCGCCTTCGAATTTTGAACTCGACGCTCTTTTTCCTTCAATTCCTTTTATGACTGGTTCTTTTTTACCATATAAGTAGCCGTGATAATGGCAACTTCCCAAGATAAATAGTGAAGTATACCATCCCTTTCGTTCAAAAACTAAAGAAATATCTTTTTTACCATACCTTTCCCGTGCCCACTGTTTAATATATCCATTAAGAACTTCAGTTATATCTTCTTTGGTATTTATGAAAAGAGCATCAGTATCCCAATATATTACTTTATTTCCCTTTAATTCTACCTTTTCTTTAACATACATTAACAAATCTCTTACTAAAAAAGTTATGGATGATGCCACTTGGTTTGAAAATAATCTAAAATATTTGAGTCCTGTAACGCCGAAGAGGCTGTTGACCACACCTTTTATAGCATCATATTTAGTAGATAAATACTTATCTTCTGGATTTGCATCCTTTTCTTTCTTAATTCTGTCTTTTAAAACTAACATTCTTTCTACAACTAAAGGAAGCATTGCTTTATTATTTTGAATAAATCCCACCCCATTTACAGTTACTCCGCCATACTGTTCCCATTCAACCTCATCACCATAACTTTTTCCAGGTATACCTTCTTTTGCTATATTGGCTGGGTCTAAACAAAAATTCAAAATCATAGAAGGATACGCTGCTGAAAGATCAAATTCTCCTATTCCTTCATATAAACCGCATTGTTCAGCTTCTCTTGTAGCACCTTCAAATGTAGTTTCTTCTTCATTCTCATCTACTTGGGGTTTGTTTGGCAGAACTACGTTTTGTTTTTTAGCTTCTTGAAATATTAAAGATTCAACAACTCTCGAATTATGATAAAGATCTTCAAATTGGCATTTACTTAATCTTCTTATCTCGTCAAAATATGGAATTATCTGATATTTATTTTCTAATCCCACGAGTAACTCAACGTCCTCAACATTGTGTTGTCTTAATCTATCTGACAAAACTGAAAAATCTACTTTACCAAATTCTTTACCTTTGCCTAAATGTTTTTGCCCAATATAGTCCAAGGTATAAGAAGCTTCTCGCATATGTATTTTACGAAAAAGGCGTAAATAATCTAAAATTGAAATTCCGCAAGGATATAGAATATCTCTATTTTCTCCATATCTGCTTAATCCTACTGGACTAATTCTTTCCGAAAACTTCTCAATACGACTCCACAAATAATTATAATCATAACTACTGTTCCAGCTAAGCCATATATCAAAAGATTCTTCTTTTAAGTAAGAAACAAAGTTATCTAACATTAAAGTTTCATTTTTCCATTCACCCAAATACCAAGTTTTATATTCTTTAGAAAATGAATTGTAAATTGTGATACATGACACTGGATATTTTGCATCCGTTGGATTACTCATTTCCTTACTCATTACTTCAATATCTAAAAACATATGCTTTATGGGGCATTTAACTATTTCATCTATCTTATGGATGAGGTAGTTAGTGCAGAACTTCACATCTGATGAATAACTTGAACTACTTCTATTTTTAGAAACCTCACTTGGATAGGAAACAAATACCTTTCTTAGAGGTTTACCATCGTAAGAAGTATATTGAGAATCTGGTTCAGAAGTTTTTTCAAAATAAAAGGGGTAAAAATCGTCGGTTTCTACTATAACTTGCTTACCATCTTCATTTCTACAGAAGCAGTAAATATGCCTCTTGGAATTTCCAATATTCAAAATTTTTAATCCTGGGTTTTCCATATTTATTTTAATATCTCAATAGTTGCAATGGTATCGTGTATTGCCCCACCATGACTAATTAGCAGAACTTTGTCTTGATAATATCCTCTGTTTTTACCCATTGATACAGAATGATAGCCAAAAGTTATAACTCTACCATCTTTAATTAATATATTTTTTAATAAATCTTTAATTTCGTTGAACTTACTTGCTTTATGTCCATTATACATTTCCATAGATTTACGATACGCATAAGGTGGGTCAAGAATTATAGTATCAAACTTAGTTTGGCAGTTTTTAACAAAATCATAAGCGTCAATATAAGAATCCGCTATCATAGTTTTATCAGCATCCACCCTATATTCATCAAGATTTAATTTTGTTTTGCCTGCAAATAAATTCAATACTTTTCCTTTACTATTATTTTCTACCCAACTTCTTATTGGTTTAACAGAAAAGGTATATTTATGTAAAGGACATTTTAAGTATTCAATTATCATAATAAATTAACCTCTCAGAAGCTTCTACAATACCCTACAAATCAACACACGATACCCTAATTTCAACGATCCACTCTAAAAACGAGTAATTCTACTCTCAAGCCTAAAAAGGGCTTAAAACAGCTTTAAAACGCTTATTTTGACAATAATGAAGGTTCTATATTATTTATTCTATTATTGGCTACCTTTACATACTCTTTATCTAATTCACAGCAAATATATTGTCTATTAGTATTTATTGCTGCAATAGCGGTTGTTCCGCTTCCAGCAAATCCATCAAATACTACATCTCCTTCGTTTGTATATGTTTTAATAAGATACTCAAATAAAGCTACTGGTTTTTGGGTGGGGTGAACTCTTTTATTGTTAGCATTTTCGTCTGCTTTGATAAATTGCACTGAAGACGGATACTTCCCCCTTTCGTAATTTATATATGATTGAACAGTTTTAATACCTTGTATTTTATTTTTGGGTATTTTTGCCAAACTAACTTTGCCTGATTTTCTAAATCTTTTCTTGACACTATCTGCATATTCTTCAAATTGAGGATTATATTTAGGTTGCTTTAAGTAAAATACAACTATGTTTTCGTGATATTTCATTGGTCGCTTTTTTGCTGTTGCAAATCCCCCGCTAAAATTCTTATGCCACACCCACTCATACTTAAACCACTTGATATTACTCATAACCAAAGCACTAGTAAAGGGTTGAGAAGCAGTCATTACTATTGCACCACGTGGTTTAATTATTCTTTTCCACTCATACCAAAATTCCTCAATCTTAGTCATTATATCCCATTCCCACTTACAAGCTGTAGTATTATAAGGCGGATCTTGCAAGATCATATCAATAGAAGAATCTGGTATTTCTTTTATTAAATCTAAACAATTTCCTTGATATATTTTATTTAATTCTAACATATTTATTTCGTTAATTTCATTTCTTCCAAATGATACTTAAGTTGAGACTGACAAGTGGAAATTGACTTCCTACAATTAGTTAAATAAGTCTTAAATATAGTTTTAATCCTTAAAAATGTTATGGCGGCGGTAGCTAAATCCTTATTAACTTTACTTAGTTCTTTTTTCTTTACATAATAAAAATCCGCAATACTGTATACAATATTCAACTTCATATATAATCCAGTTAGGGTATCTAAAGCTTCTTGACATTCAACACCAGATATTAGAAGATTATTAACAAACTGCTTTGAAAATTCATCAATAGTTTCAAAGTCTTCTTTATAGAGGTTTAGTAGTTCCTCTAATTTATTTTCAAGAAAGTATTTTTCTAAATCCAAGTAATTCATAATTGGGCTCCCACTAATACATATATACAAAATGTCTTTAGTGCAACACTATTATTTTATAATTCTTCTACTGAAGTAGAAACTGTAAGAATTAGCGGCATCAAGTAATTTCTCGTTGTTTTCACTTAATTCTATTCCATTAACATCTAAAGTAAAATCCTTTCCTTCATCTAATTTTTTACCATTAATTATTACTTCTCCTTCTAAATCAATATGGTCTGCGATTAATTTAGTTTGTTTCTTTTGAATTTGTTTTTTCTTCATTTTTAATCTCCTTTATAAATCCTTTTTCTGGGTGTGCTTTATTATGACACGATTTACACAATGTTACTCCATTATTTATTTTCCACATTAAAGAACATTTAAGAAGTTCTTTAATAGACTTTATTTTATATTTTTCTATTATTTTTGATACTGTTATTTTATGATGTGCTTCTAAATAGCATTTAGTTTTACCACATTCTTGGCACGTATAGTTATCACGATTGAAAACTTCAATTCTCCATTTTTTATATTTATTTAAGTTTCTTAATGAAGAGGTGAATAAACTTCTTCCATCTATATATTTATTATTTTTAATTCCCAAAATTTCTGAACCAGGTTTTCTTATTTTAATATTGTATTTTCTTAAGTAATGAAGAACAGTATTAACACTAACACCCACTCTCTTACTAATAAAAGAAGCTGAATTAAATTTATCTAGATACTCAACTTTTAAAAAATCAAAAGTTAAAACATTTTGATACTTCATTTCCGATTCAGATAATGAACGTATTGGAATATTGAACTTAAGCAAATGTTTTTTAACAACAAGAACACAACAATTATTTTCTATAGCTATCTTATAGTAAGGTTTTTTGTTAATTAAATATTCTTTTTCAAGAAATTCTTTTGTTATTTCGTTATTCCATATTTTTTTATTCATTATAAAATCCACGATCAAAATAAAATGGAATTCGCAAATCACTTAACTCTGGTTTTGAATTTACTTTTGTTTTTTGAATTTTAATAATCCCTTGGAATCCTATTTTTTTCGTTACTTTAATTGGTTTTCCATTTTCATCTTTTTCTTCCAGCGTTACTTTTTCTGTAGGAGATTCAGCACCTGGACCTTTTTGCATAAATAAAGTTAAAAGAGAGTAATGTTTAGAAGCTCGTCCCCCTGTTAGTTCTTCATGAGTTGCAAAAGAACCAATACCGCCAGTTCTTGATTGCCCTATCATAGTAACAGCTATCTTTGCTTTATATATCGGAGTAGAACACCTTCTTAAAAATTTACCCATTTTCTTAGCTAATAAAGCAATTTCATCTTCCTCCATACTACGTTCTTTACCACTTTTTCCTTCACTTTCAGCTTTAGGAGTCATAGCTTGGATGGAATCTAAAATTATTAAATCTACCACCTTTTCTTTAGCTAAACTTAAGATTATATCCATAGCTTCTTCTGCACAGTTTGCGTTTTCTATTAAAACTAAATCATTCAAATTTACACCAAACAATTCAGCTCTTTGCTTGTCAAATGAATGTTCAATATCAACATATGCACATATTTTATTCTTTTTTTGTGCTGTAGCTACTTGATTTAACGCTAAAGTGCTTTTTCCAACTCCCTCACCACCCCAAATTATAATGAAATTCCCACCAACGCCACCATTACCAGTAAATTCATCTATTTGTTTATTACCAAAGGGAAATCGTTCTTTGGTTTCTTCATCTTTAGCGAATTTGAGAACCGTGTCTTTATATTCACGATTTTTTTCG
>Ga0265297_10008851_pt1 | contig 13258 bp, 12 predicted proteins | sample Munlanlwell13791_FD_192502 | JGI IMG/M metagenome (GOLD analysis project Ga0265297, IMG submission 192502) | Leachate microbial communities from a municipal landfill in Southern Ontario, Canada - Leachate well 137-91 | ecosystem: Engineered > Solid waste > Landfill > Unclassified | place...
TTATGGTGAAGAGGACTTATCAACCCAGCAAGCGCAAACGCAAGAACAAGCACGGATTTCGCAAGAGGATGAGGAGCAAGGGGGGCCGCAAGGTCCTGGCGAAGCGCAGGTCCAAAGGCAGGGCCCGCGTCTCTGTGCGCTGATCCGGCCCGATCCGCAATATGCCAAGATTTAAAAGGAGTGCGCGCATCCTGCGCCCAGAGGATTATCAGGCGGTCAAGGCGCGCGGGGTCTCTGCCCGATCCGGCCCGATCGTTGTCGCAGTCCTGCCGGGCAGGTTGAAGAGGCTTGGCATAGCGGTTTCCAAGTTCGTCGGGAACGCTGTGGAGCGAAACCGGATCAAGCGCGTGATCAGGGAATTCTTCAGGCAGAACCAGGGGTCCTTCCCTTCTGGAGATTGCGTCGTGATACCGCGCAGGGGCGCAGCAAGCCTTGAAAACAAAAAGATCAGGGAGAGTCTCGCTGCTGCGCTCGCTTCCCTCTTAAACGCGGCGAGGGGCGGACATTGTGAATCGAATGAAGAAGGTGATGATAAAGATGGTTGATGCGTATGGCGCGGCGTTGTCGCCGATCGCCGCGGCGCTCGGCGCTCGCTGCAGGTTTCATCCGACGTGCTCTCTGTATGCGAGACAGGCGATAGAAAAATTTTCCCTTCCGCGCGCAGTTGCGCTTATCGCGTCGAGGCTGATTCGGTGCAACCCGTGGTGCGAAGGCGGAATCGACCAACTCCCTGAAAGGGATACGAGGTGAAGATGAAAATCAGGATCAAGACAGAGCACAGGGCGTTGATAGCGGTCGTCCTCTCCGCGGCATTCTTCATCGTATGGTATGCGGTGATCAATCCGTCCAAGCAGGCGGCGGCCCCGCAGGCCCCAGCCCAGAGCGAGGCGACGGGAAGCGCCCCATCCGAGGTCAAGGCGCAGGACGGCGCCGTGGCCGATCCGGCCAACCCCTCGGCCGAGGCAGCGGCCTTTGCGGACGATCCTCAATCCAAGATCCCCGCGCGCTCCATCGAGATCAAAAACAATCTCGTCGCTGCGACGATAAGCAGCGACGGAGGCGCGCTGACCGGCTGGTCTCTCGCCGACTATACGCAGGGCACCGACAAGGGCAGTCCGCTCATAGACCTCGCGTCGGGCGACGTAAGGGATCACCGCTTTCTGGGGCTCTCCGTGGATGGGACTGGTTTCACGATACCGGCCAACCCGCGCTACGAGGTGGTGAGTTCCACGGATTCTGAGGTCGTGCTGCGTTGGCGCAGGCCAGGCGAGATAACCATCGTGAAGAAAATCTCGCTTGCGCCGGACCGCTATGTTGCCGACGTTTCGGTCGAAGTGACGAACGAATCCGCGAAGCCTGTTTCAGCTAAACCAGGGCTCTCGCTCAGCGGGATCAACGTTCCGCAGGAGAAGAAGGGGTTCCTCTCGTTCATGCAGCCACCCCAGACTGATATCGTGCAGCCTGCTTATTATTCGGACGGAAAGGTTCACAGGGAGAAGAAGGTGGCGGAGACGGTCTCTGTCCCGGGCGCGGTCTACTGGTCCGGGCTCGAGAGTCGCTACTTCATCAGCGCGGTGATACCGAGGGTTCAGGGCGAGGGTCTGGCCGCGTTCTACGGCGCGCAGAAGGTCGAGGGAGAAAAACCAGGCACTATGGAGCTGTGGGCGGGAGCATCCCTTCCGGCGGCGCCCATCATGCCCGGCCAGAGCACGTCATTCGCCTTCACCGTCTATTCCGGTCCCAAGGACATAAAGCAGCTGAAGGATATGGGGGTAGGTCTCGAGAAGGCGATCGACTACGGGTGGTTCTCGGTCATCGCCGTGCCTATTCTCTATCTGCTCAAGTTCTTCCACAGCCTGATTCACAACTACGGCGTTGCGATAATATTGCTTACCGTGTTCGTGAAGCTCCTCCTTCATCCGATCAACGTCAAATCACTCAAGTCCATGAAGGCGATGCAGCAGCTGCAGCCCAGGCTCAAGGAGCTGCAGGCGAAGTACAAGGACGACAAACAGCGGCTCAATGCGGAGACCATGCAGCTCTTCAAGGCCCACAAGGTGAATCCGATGGGCGGATGCCTGCCGATGGTCCTGCAGCTGCCGATATACATCGCGCTCTATAAGGTGCTGTGGAGTTCGATAGAGCTCTACCATGCGCCGTTCTTCTGGTTCTACCGCGACCTTTCGGCTCCGGATCCGTATCTCATCACGCCGATACTGCTCGGCGTCTTCATGGTCGCGCAGCAGCATCTGACGCCCAGCGCATCCGTCGATCCGGCGCAGAAGAAGATGATGATGTTCATGCCGATCATGTTCACCATGTTCATGCTTTTCCTGCCGGTCGGTCTCGTGATATACATCCTCGTCAACACAGTGACGAGCGTGACCCAGCAGTGGATGTACAACAAGGGGATCGGCTTCATGGATCTCATCCGCGGCAGGTTCAAGTTTCGCGCCGCAAAGGCGTGAATAAGGAGGGGCGTATGCACATACCAGGTCACGGTTTTCTCTCTGCACCGATAGCCGGCGCGACATGGGCGATGGCGGCGGGTGCGCTGATCCAGTCGATCAGAAATATCAAAAGCCGCGTAACAGCGCGTTGTTTTGCCAAGGCGGCGCTGCTCGCCGCGTTCGTGTTCGTGGCCCAGCTCGAGATCTTCGATTTCCCGGCAGGAGGGACGACGGCCCACGTCATTGGCGCCATGTTGCTCGTCGCCTTGGCTGGGCCTTATGCTGCGACCCTCATCATGTCGACGGTGCTCACCCTTCAGTGGGCCCTGCTTGGCGACGGCGGGTTTGTCTCGCTCGGCGCCAACATCGTGAGCATGGCAGTCGTAGCGCCTTGGGTGGGATGGGTTGTATACAGGTCGATTATATCTATGCGCGGGGGCTCGGCAATAAATACCGTGGCGCTATTCGTGGGCTCCTGGATCTCGATGGTGGCTGCCGCGAGCGTCTGTTCTTTAGAACTGTGGACTTCCGGTGCGTCGCCGCTTAACGTGGTGCTCCCCTCCATGGTGCGGGCGCATGCCTTGGCCGGGGTCGTCGAGGGCGCAGTCACTATAACTGCTGTCTTTGCATTCAAGGCGGTTGAGGCGAGGATCTCGGCCATCATTCCAGGTGGCCGATCTTTTTTATGACTGAGTCGATCTCTGCGGGATTTTTGGCGAGCTCCTTCACCAGCTCTTCGTAGTGCTTTGTTTTCACTTTGTGTTGTTTGCAGGCTGAGGCGAGTTTTGTCAGTGCATCGTCTGATATTCGCTCCGGATCAAGACCTTGCCTCCTCAAGCTTCGCGTCGCTTGCCCGATCAACCTCCCCACCAGCTTCATGTCAGCCTTTTCTTTCGCAAGCCTGTCGATCAGCGCGATGCGCGTGGAGAGCGCCAGGTCTTTTATCGTGTCTTCGGGCAGGCCGTACTTTCTGAATCGTTCCTCGACTGCATAGGTCGGCTCGGGCAGCTTCGACCGGATTGCCTCCACGCGCTCCTTCGTGATCTTGATCGGCGGATGATCTGTGTCAGGGTACATACGGTCAGCGCCAGGGAGTATGCGCTCGAAGTCAGTGAGCCCCTCGCGCAGGTGCTGCCTGGTCTCACACGGCACGCCAATGCACGCTTCCTTCATTCGGTCGCGGATCTCCTGCGTGGCTGTTATCGTGTCGCTCTCCTGCCCCCAGACTATTAGGCCCACATCATTATCGCCCAATCTCATCGCGAGGCGCATAGCGCGCATGTCTATGTGGTTGCGCGGGTACTCCGGGTAGTTATCGGTATGGTAGATGTTTGGGATGTCGTCGAGGCATGCGATCACCCTCACGCGGCCAGCGAGTTCGGAGGAGAACATCCTGCCCGGCTGCGTCGGCGTATTGAGTATTCCCTTGATTCCCTCGATGCGGATGCCGCGTATGCGATGGCCTTTGCTTATGGCGTCTGAAAGGATCGGCGAGCGCGTGCCCCTGAACTCGTCGGTGAGGTCCAGCTCAAAAGTTTTGAGATTCTCCGCCGTGATCTTTCTCTTTGTGAGCTCTTTGCGGATGTCCAGCAGGGCCTTCTGCCGCAGCGCCTCGATACGCGTGAGCTCAGGGATGAGCTGATAGCGCGGCACACCTTTGATCTCCACGCGCGATCCGCCCTCGATGGAGACGTTGACGTCCTGGCGCGTGGCGCCGATGCCGCGGCGGACCTTGCCGGTGGCGCGCAAGAGCCTCCCGATGTGGCGCACGCCGCGCGCGGCCTCCTCAGGAGACTTGAAACACGCATCTGTCACCACCTCGATCAGCGGCATGCCTAGGCGGTCGGTGCGGAAGTGGATGAAGTGGCGTTCGTCCTTGGCTTCGCGGCAGGCGTCCTCCTCTATGGAGAAGTGCGAGATCCCGATGCGTTTTCCCTCGAACGGGATCGCGCCGTTGATGCCCACGATGCCTGTGCGCTGGAAGCCGGTGGGTATCGATCCGTCCAGGTATTGTTTGCGGGCTATGTGGAACTCGTCCACGACTCCGCAGCCGCACAGGAGTGCCAACTCGATGGCGATATCGAGTGCCTGGCTGTTTATGGGGAACGGCGGGGTGTCGTCCATGTCATAGGTGCAGACGGAGTTCTTGTTGAGGAGATAGACGATCTCCTTCTTGGTCTTGAACTCCATCAGCGCGCAACCGTCGTACACGCCCATCTCGGAGAGCGTCGGCCGCATGTGGCGCAGCACCTCCGCGTGGTGCTCGTTGCTGTAGAGCCCGGCCGGGCAGCGGCAAAAGAGCTTCTTCTCCGTCAGCAGCTGCTGATGGATCTCCACCCCGCACTTGAATCCCAGCTTTGTGAGGTCTTCGCTCATCGCGCCGGGACACTAGTAAATCTGACGGTCTAGAGGCAAGCACAAGTTTCTATATTCGGGTCCTGTCGCCGGCTCACCCCCATTTGCGGCATCCCGAAGCCAAAACTTGTTCTTGCTTCCAAGCGCTCATTTTTACTAGTGTCTCCCCGCCATGACGGATGCGGATAAATACAAGGGTTACCGGGAGCCGGCGCTTACGGTGCTCAAGAAATATAGCGTCGAGGTCTGGGACAGCGTTGAGATCGAGACCCCCAAGGGCCCGTTTGTCGGCCTCATCCTCCCCCGCTCCACGACCGAGGACTCTGATCACGTGGTGATCAAGATGCCGATCGGCTACAACACCGGCGTCCACGTGGACTCGATCAAGGGGATAAAGAAGACCGGCCACCGCGAGGGCAAATACGCGATACCTGAGCAGGACTTCCCGGTAGACAAGCGAAAACCCTACGTCTATCTGCTCGGCACAGGCGGCACGATCGCCTCCCGCCTCGACTACAAGACAGGTGCTGTGGTCCCTGCTTTCTCGCCGGGCGAGCTCTATGGCGCCGTGCCGGAACTCGCCGATGTCTGCAACCTGACCACCAAGAAGCTCTTTGGCGTTTTCTCCGAGAATATGGCGAAGGAACAGTATCAGACGCTCGCAGAGGAGATAGGCAGGCTCATACGCGAAGAACGAGTTGACGGGATCGTGATCGGCCATGGCACGGATACGATGCACCACACCGCAGCTATACTATCCTATATGGTGCAGGATTCGCCGATCCCGATCGTGATCGTGGGCTCGCAACGCTCCAGCGATAGACCTAGTTCGGACGCTGCGCGCAATCTGATAAACTCTGCCTATAGCGCAGCGCACTCTGACATCGCGGAGATCATGGTCTGTATGTTCGGCCCGACCTCCGACGACTACGGACTCCTTCACATCGGCACGCGCGTGCGCAAGATGCACTCGAGCTATCGCTCCACTTTCCGCACCGTAGGCGATATACCGTACGCCATGGTCTTTGCTGCGAGGCATGCGCTCAGCTGGGAGCCGCCGTCAGGCTCGGAGGGGATCGTTGCTCTTCGCGAGCACAAGATGCGCAGGAAGGACAAGAACGTAAAGATCAACACCTCCTTCGACGATCGCGTCACGATCCTCTACTATTATCCGGGCATGAATCCGGACCTGGTCGACGCGATCGTGGACAAGGGCTATCACGGAATCGTGATCGCTGGCACCGGTCTCGGGCACGTGAACTCGGTGCTCAATCCAGCGCTCAAGCGTGCGATCGACAAGGGCGTGGCGGTGGTGATGACAGTGCAGACTCTTTGGGGCTACGTGCACATGAACGTCTACGACACTGGGCGCTACCTGCTCGATCTCGGCGTCATCCCGTGCGAGAATATGATACCTGAGGCGGCGTATATGAAGTTGTGTTGGACCCTGGGCCAGACGCGAGATTTGCAGAAGGTACGCGAGATGATGCTCACCCCAATTGCCCGCGAGATCACGGAGCGCGAGCCGCACAACGGATATCTCATCTACCAGGGCGGCATCCCCGAGGTCGAGCGGTTCCTATCCACGTACAAGAAATAGTCAATCAAAGCCCGAAGAAATTTTTGATGCGATTTGCAATGCTCTGGATCTGCGATGGCCGGTCCTTTGCGCCCTCTTCCAGTTTCTTTGCAGTGTCCGCCTGACGCAGGGCCAACGCCTGGGCGAGAGCCTCGGTTATCGACGCATCCCTGGAAAGGATTTCTGCGAAGACCGCTTTGTCTATGGCGAAGAGGATTGAATCGCAGCGCGCGCGCACAGTCGCTGACCTGGGCTCGCCGGTGAGCAGGCTCATCTCGCCAAAGAATGACGGGGGGGTGAGGGTGGCCACAGGGATGGTCGAGTCCTTGCCCACCAGGACCTCGCAGGAACCGGAGTGCAGGATATACATCGAATCTCCGGCGTCGCCCTGCCACACCACGGTCTCTCCGTCGGCGTATGTCTCCATGCGCATGCTGGAGGCGATCGTGTCCCTGGCCTGCGCGGAGAGCGGGCCAAGGATCGGCACCTTCTCCAACTCCTCGCGCGCAGCCGCCCTCTCCTTCTTCGCCTCCGCCTCCGCGTGCGTGCGCTCTATGTGGTGGTGCTGCACGTCGCGGATCGGGAACGGTATCTTGATCCCGTTGCGCCGCAGCGCGTACCAGATGCGGTTCATCACAGAAGCGCGGAGCTCCGGAGAGATGCCGTAGTCCTCGTACGTGAAGCGCAGCTGGTACGTGATCGCGAAGTCGCCGTAATCGATGACCCTGACGACTGGAGCCGGGACCTTCAGGATCCTCGCTTCTTCCCGGAGCGTATCCAGGAACACCTTGCGGACCATGCTTGGCTGGGCGTTGTATTCGACACCCACGTTGATCTTCATGGTGTGGAGCCTGGAGGGTTTGGAATAGTTAGTCACGAGGGTCTTGACGATATCGAGGTTGGGCACGTAGATCATCTCACTCTCGAAGTTGATGATCCTCGTGGACTTCCATCCGATGCCCACCACCCGGCCCACCTTGTCGCCGTAACCTATCCAGTCGCCTATCGCGTATGGCCTTTCGAGCTGCAGCGACAGCCCGGCGAAGAGGTTGCCTAGCAGATTCTGCGCTGCGAGTCCGATCATCGCGGTGAGGACGGCGGAGGTGGTGATGAGCCCTGCGAGGTTCACCCCGCCCTTCTCTCGCAGCACGATGAAGATGATCAGTGCGTAGATCGCGAAGAGGATGAAGTCCTTCGTGAGGTTGGGGAGTCTCCCCTTGCCCTGGATCTTGAGCCATAGCTCGACCGTTGACGCGAAGAGGAGCCTCGCCACGGCGCAATAGAGGGTTATCACCGCGGAGGTGTCGAGCCAGTGCGAAAGGGCTGGGCTCAGATAATTCGCCAGAAGCTTGTGCAGGATGTCCAGGGCCAGATAGACGATCAGCAGGCCGACGGGTATCAGGTACATTTTCTGAGATCTGCAGGCTGCCAGACGGTACGCCAGGAGCACGATCATTATCGATAGCGCGACCCACGGGTTGTCGATGAGGCTCCGCACGAGCCCTGTGTTCGTATCCATGCGAGCAAGTATACGATATTTAACATCGATGTCGATAGGTTCGGTTCTAACGGCTTTTCAGGGGATGCCGTATGTGCTAGCCTGATCTCGATGCCAAAGGCGAAGATAAAGTTCTGGGGAGTGCGCGGCTCGATCGCAGCCCCCGGTAAGAGGACCGCGGGGTTCGGCGGCAACACCACATGCGTCGATATCGAATATGGCGGGTCCAGGGTCATATGCGATGCCGGCACCGGCATCCGGCCACTGGGGCTTTACCTCATGAAGCGCTTTGGCCACAGGCCGATGGAGGCGATGATCCTGCTCTCCCACGTCCACTGGGATCACTACATAGGCCTCCCCTTCTTCAGGCCCATATATAATGATAAGAACAGGTTCACGATAGCCGGGCCCAGGGTCCTGGGCCAAAACTTTGAAGGCGCGCTCAAGGATGCGATCCGGCCGCCCTACTTCCCCATCAGCACGGTCGATTTCAACGCCCGGGTCGAATATACGAACATAGGGCCAGCTGAGTACCAATATGGGGAGATCAGGATTGTGCCGCATGAGGCGCATCACCCGCAGGGTGCGTACGGGTGGAGGTTCTATTTCAAGGACGGGAGATCGATAGTGCTCATGACCGACAACGAGCCGCGGGGCGCAGCCGTGAAAAACAAGCTCGTGAAATTCATGGCCGGCGCGGACGCGATCATACACGACGCCCAATATACGCCCGAGGTTTATTCAGAGCGGATCGGCTGGGGACACAGCCCGTACACGTTTGCGATCGATATCGCCAGGGCGGCAGGGACGAAAAAAATCTTCCTCACCCACCATGATCCTGAATCAGATGACGCATGCTTAAGAAAGATTTTCACCAAGGCGAAGTCATACGCGCGCTCGACGGGATGTGGCGCAAAGGTGGAGATGGCGCGCGAAGGGCTCTCCTTCTCGGTCTGATCAAGATGCAAGACGACCTTTCGAAATATTTTGCCCTGCTCTCCAGATGGAACAAAAGCATCAGGCTCGTCTCTTCCGCTGAGAGCGAGGAAGAATTTCGTACGAAGCACTTGCGCGACGCACTGGAGCTCTTGCCTTTTCTTTCCGATGCCAGGACCCTCATCGATATCGGCACGGGCGCCGGGCTCCCCGGAATACTGATAAAGATTTTGAAGCCGGAGATCGAAGTCACTCTGCTTGATTCGATCAGGAAAAAAATCAGTTTTTGCGATGAGGCCATACGCACGCTTGGACTAGTTGGGATCAGGGCGGTGACAGGTCGTGCCGAAGATGACAACATTATGAAATTATTAGGCAAATTTGACGCCATCGTTTCGAGGGCAACGTGGGAGCTGAAGAAATACTTAATAATATCAAAACCTTATCTTGCCGATGGGCCTGCTGCCGGCATCTATGCCCTCAAGGGGGCAAAGTGCGCCGAAGAGCTCTTGGATGCTAAAAAAACCATAGAAAAACAAGGACTTAAGCTCGTCATCGACTACCCCTACTCCGTCGGCCCCCTCTCCAGGCATATTCTGATCTTTAAAAAAGCCTAACTTTGCGGCATTGCCGCGATCAACCACCGAGTTTCTGCGAATGACATTGATGGCTCACCCAAATTGTTTCACGTGAAACAATTTCAATTGAGCTTGCACTTTCCTGTTGTGCGAATTAATAGCCAAGTCATCCCCGCAACAATCAGGAGTGGCCATGGCCGAAATAATCGCTGTGTGCAATCAAAAGGGCGGCGTGGGCAAGACGACCACGTCGATCAACCTCGCTGCGTCGCTCGCTGCAGCGGAAAAGCGCACGCTGCTCCTGGATTTGGATGCGCAGGGCAACGCCACCACAGGCATGGGGCTCAATAAACATCAGATGCAGCAGAGCATCTATGATGTGCTGATCAATGAGGTTGACCTGAAATCAGTAATGGTTGGCACTGAGCTGCCATTCCTCAAAATATTGCCGTCCAACACGCAGTTGGTCGGCGCTGAGATAGAGCTCGTTGGAATTGTTTCACGTGAAACACGCCTCAAGGAACACCTTCAGAAGATTAATGACGATTTCGACTATATCATCATAGACTGCCCTCCCTCGCTGGGGTTGCTTACTCTCAACGCCCTAGTTGCAGCAAATTCAGTGCTCATACCGGTTCAATGTGAATATTTCGCCATGGAGGGGATTGCGGACCTCCAGAGGACCATATCGCTTGTATCGGGGAGGCTCAATCCTGAGCTCAAGATACGCGGCATAGTCCTCACCATGTTCGATGCGCGCAATAATCTCTCGCATCAGGTCCAGGGTGAAATCAGAAATCATTTTAAAGACGCGGTGTTCCATGTGGTGATACCCAGGAACGTGCGGCTTTCCGAAGCCCCCAGTCATGGGAAGCCCATACTTTTATACGACGTCGCTTCTAAGGGAGCGCAGAGTTATTTTGAGCTTGCAAAGGAAGTGTTGTCAGTGGGCGGCCAGTCAGTTGCGTAATATATTGGTATTATTAGCTAATATAAATTTCGAGGAGGGTCGATGCAGGTAAAACGAGGTCTTGGAAGGGGACTCGAGTCGCTCATTCCGCCGCCGATAGTGACTGACGAGGGGCAAAAAGGCGAGGGCTCGGGTTACAGGATGATCCCGGTGGATAAGATTGTTCCAAACAGGCTTCAGCCTCGTTCCGTTTTTGACGAGGAAAAATTGCGTGAGCTCTCCGAATCGATCAAGGAGCAGGGCGTGATTCAGCCGCTCGTCGTCTCGCAGATGCCCGATGGCCGCTTCGAGCTGATAGCCGGAGAACGCAGGCTGCGCGCCTCTCGCATGGCCGGGCTGGAGAGCGTGCCCGTGGTCGTAAAGAAGACGGAGGACGAGGGGATGCTGGCGCTCTCCATAATAGAGAACATCCAGCGCGAGGATCTCAATCCCATCGAGGAGGCGCACGCGTATCGTGAGCTGATGGATTTGTTCTCCTACACCCAGGAAGACGTGGCCAAGAAGCTCGGCAGGACCAGGGTCGCCGTCGCGAACAGCGTGAGGCTTTTGGCGTTGCCCCAGATCATTCAGGATGACGTGGCCGCTGGCCGCTACTCTGCGGGCCACGCCAGGGCGATGCTTGCGGTCGAGAAGATACACGAGAGGCTGAAGCTCAGGGAGCGGATACTGCGGGAGATGCCCACGGTGCGGGACGTGGAAAAGATCGTGCAGTCTTACGTCTCGGGTGGTAATAAACGCGGTCGCAGGAAAGCCGCGCTCTCCCCTCAGCTCGCCGAGATCGCGGATAACCTGAAGCAGTTTCTCGGCACCAAGGTGCAGATCCAGCCCAGGGCCGCGGGCGGAAAGATAACGATCGATTATTACTCGCCGCAGGACCTCGACAGGATTTACACCACCATAGCGTGCAGTCGAGAGGCGGCTGCGGCATGCGAAGTTTAACGTGCAGTTCAACGCGGGGGGAATGCCATGGCACGAAACAACAAGGACGCAAATCAGATCAACGGGCTCATCGATCGCGGATGCAACGTGGAAGGGAAGCTCGCTTTTGACGGCACCGTGCAGATCAACGGCGATTTCACCGGCGAGATACTCTCGGACGGAACGCTCATAGTGGGACCCGAGGCCAAGATCGCGGCCAAGATTCAGATCGCGACGATCCTCGTGGAAGGCAACGTCGAGGGCACGATAGAGGCCAAGCAGAAGGTCGAGCTCAGGCGCGGCGCGACGTTCGTGGGGGATATCGAGTCGCCGGCCTTGGTCGTGGAGGAGGGCGCGGTATTCCAGGGCCGCAGCCAGATGCTCTCCACCGTAGCGGCAACTCAGCCGAACCAGACCGGTTATGCCGCAGATGGCGCATACGCCGCGGAGGAGAGCGCCGACTCGCTGATGATGTGAGCGCGCCGGGGCAAGGGGGCTCCGCATGATCGCAGTCGCCAACGAATCCTTCAGACTCGTGCCTGACTGGACGCTGCTGCCGCAGACGGCGGTCTTCCTCGCCGTCGTCGTCGGTCTGTCTGTATTGGTCTTCCGCCCGGTCAGAAAAATTATCCAAAGACGCAGGGAGTTCACAATAGAAGCGAAGGCGGATGCGGAGGTTCTCGCGGAGGAGGCCCTGCAGCTTGCGATCGGCCGCGACGAGGTGCTGGCCATGGTGCTCACCGAGGCCCAGGTCGACCGCGACAAGAAGCTGGCGGCGGCTTACAGGGAGGCGGACCGAATGACCGCCGAAGCCAGGGAGAACGCCCGCAAGGTATTGTCGGCCAACGCTGTGACGGTAGAGGCAATGAAAAAATCGCTCGAACAGGATGCGGGGGTGCATGCGGCCGATATAGCGGAGAGCATTGTGGACCGCATCTTGAAGTGAATTGGGGGAGATATCGGACATGACGGGCGCTGTGATATTCAGGCTGATGAACTTCTCCATCCTCGCGTACGCCCTCTTGAAAATTATGGGCAAGGCGATGCGTCAGTTTTTCTTCGCAAGGCGCATGCGGATACGCAAACAGATGGTGGAATCCATAATGGCGCTTCAGGTCGCCAGGACCAAGGAGGCCAAGAGCCGCAGGGACTATGAGGGTCTGCCCGAGGACATATCGGCAAGGCGTAGCGCCATAACTAAGAGGACCGAGAAGGAATGCACGGACATCGAGGATGGCGCGCGCTCCAAGGCCGCGCATATAGTCGATGAGGCGGTCAGGTTTGCGGCCGAGGAGAGGGCGCGGGCGGCGCATGACGTCAAGAGGGGTATTTTGGACGAGGCATTTGCGCTCGCAGAAAAGGATATTGTGAAGAGGGCCGGCGCTAAGGTGCTTTCGGCGTATGCGGAGCGCGGGCTTCACGAGCTCAAGGGGGAATGCAGGCGGATATGAACGCATCCGCGGGAGGCCGTGTTTGAGGGAAAGATCGCTCGCAAAGAGGTACGCAAGGGGGATCGTAGAGGCTGCGCTCTCCGGCGAGGGCGACCTCGACGAAATCGTCCGTCAGATGCAGGCGTTGGACGTCGCATGCAGGGAGGCGAAAGGGTTCGTAAAGGGGCTTTCGGACGACCGCATCAAAGTTGCGAAGAGACTTGAGGCCGTAAAAAGCATCGCAAAGACGATGGGGCTAGGGCCTTTTGTCACCGGACTCCTCCTCCTGCTCGTGAAAAACAGGCGTGCGCGGATCATCCCGATGGTGGCGTCGGAGGCGGTGGACATCATATCCCTGCGCGAGGGTAAGGCGACGGCGGAGCTCTCTGTTGCAGAAGATGGGATCGCAGCCGAGGTGAAGGCCAGGACAGAGGAGATATTGTCGCACGCGACAAACAGGAAGGTGACATGCGATGTCAGGATCGATCCGGGGATCATAGGCGGCTTCAGGCTGAAGCTCGATGATTTTATTTACGATGCGAGC
>Ga0265297_10008852_pt1 | contig 13258 bp, 13 predicted proteins | sample Munlanlwell13791_FD_192502 | JGI IMG/M metagenome (GOLD analysis project Ga0265297, IMG submission 192502) | Leachate microbial communities from a municipal landfill in Southern Ontario, Canada - Leachate well 137-91 | ecosystem: Engineered > Solid waste > Landfill > Unclassified | place...
ACTCGCGAACCCTGAGCTATAATGACAACACGAAGAAAGTGATGGTGAAGTTCTTCGACTGCTCAACCGGGCAGTGCGGAATAGCCAACCTAAAAGGCATGAATGTTTCTTTCGAGCACTCAGAGCCTTTCATAAGCTTTGGAAGCGACGAAGTCTTAATACAGAGGCTTTTAGAGATACAGAAAAACACGAGCTATATCTCACTACCCGTCAAATGGATCTTCGGATACAGCGACAGGCTGAGCTTTAACCAGACAAACCCTGAAATAGGATACAGCCAAGACTGCGACCTGCTTTACAGCAAAGACAAATCATGGATGCCTGACTGCGGATGCAAGCTAAACTGCAATGAAAATTACCAATGCATCTTTGACTTCACAGACATACATCCGAACAAGCTAAAAACTGACCTGTACGACTTTGAAGGAGTCTTCTTAAGCGCAACTTACAGCTCAAACGGGGTGACATTCGAATGAAAAAAATAATACTATTATTTGTTTTATTATTTTTATTAACTGATTTTGCCTTTGCATCAAGTTCATGGACTAGGTCATGCACTTCATGCTCATGGGCTAACAATCCTGAAGAACCAGGATGCGGGTATTTTGTAAGCAGGGATGAAAACTGCGGAGGATGCGTTCCATCTTACTCTGGAAGATCTTGCGATCAGTTTACTTGTGATTGGAACAATCTTTGGGGAGTTGGAGATGGATGCACTTATAATCCCTCTTATTATACTTGTGTTGCTGATTCTTGTGCAACATGTAGTTCGGGTCCTGATTTGGATTGTTGGGCTTGCGTTACTTGGAGTTCAGCTTGCGGCACATGTACTCCTTCTTATACAACTTGCACTAGTTACACTTTTACTTGTTATGATGTTGAAACTTTAGGCAGTGCAAGCGGTTCAGTTACTTGTAATTGCTGGCCCGGTTATTTTAATTGCGACGGCAATTCTGAGACTTGCGAAGAGGATATATGGGTTACTCGTGGAACTATCTCAAGCTGCTCATCAGTTGATTGCAATTCAGGATGGCTTAGCTGTGATGGCAATGCATTGAATGGCTGCGAGCAGGATAAGGATGTTAGCCATGGAACTTTAAGCGGCTGTTCAGTAAATAATTTGGCATGCGACACAGGATGGAGCAACTGTGATACTAGTTACTCCAACGGCTGCGAAGTCAATAATTATGATGATGCAAAATGCGGAAGCTCATGCACTGCATGCACTGGAGGAGCGCACTGCATTAACTCGCAATGCGTCTCTCCTGATAGCATTGCAAGGGTTGCTGCAGAGATAGATAATGACAGCCCTGACTGGTGGAAAGGGAACACTAATATTTTAACAATGAATTGCCAAAGCAATCCAACTTACTGCACTTCAACTCTTCACGGATATGACGGAGACATTAATTATTTGTATGATTTTGTTGTGGACTCAGGAACAATAGTTGACTATACGGGATATATTAAATGCAGCCAGTCGTATTATAAGAACTGCAACTGGGCATCAGAACCTAGTATTACTACAGGTTCAACAAACATGAACAGCATAAGCTCTGCGCTTAACGGCTGCGAGTCAGACATCAGGCACTTTAACACTGCCTGCGGCTCATGCTCAAGCTCATGCGATACAAATAATCAGTGGTGCTGGCATGGCTCATGCATTAATAAGACAGGATTTGACTACACTCACGGCTCATGCTCAGGAACAACTGCTTCATGCTCTGCTAATTCTGTTTTGGATTCTTCAAATCCCAGCAATTACGGCACAAACACCTGCGCTTGGGGAGGAAGCCCGAAATGTAACTGCAACACTGGATACAAGAACTGTGATCGAGTTGCAGGAAGCTCTTGCGAGACAAACATTTACACTAACATAAGCAATTGCGGAGGATGCGACACTCCTTCCTTTGAAGGTGAATGCATTAACAGGGCGAACTGCAGCGGATGGGACACTCCTGCCTACAGGCTTGGAAGGACTAAGGCTGAAGTCTGCGAGTTCACATGCACCACAGGCACCTGCTCAGCGTTGACAAAAACCACAGGTTATTGCGATTACTCAGTAACTGCTCAGCAGTGCGTCTCGCCGTACGTGTGCGTTGACAACAACATCCAAAACGTTGGATGGTGCTGCCCAGCAGGAAAATGCAGCTACAATGGCTCATGCTATGACGAGTTTTACGCCTTCAATGTGGGCAGTAATTATTATTACTGCAAAAATGTTAACAATAAGATGACTTGGCTTACCATCTCAAGAAACCTTGATGTTGCAAAAATGGTGAACCTGAATCACAGGGGAGTAGCTAATATTGCTGACTCATTATTGTTCAATGATTTCGGATTCACCAAAACATGCGGAGCGTCAACTGCCTGCGCTTACAGCAAGGGATATTCTTATAATTACTGCTTCAGTTTTAATATTGTGTTTGACGGAATATTCAACCTTGAGACGGACAGCTTCGTCCCTATAAAAGTGAGCGAGCAGGCATTATATGACCCGTACGCTCCAATAGAAGAGATAGTAAATGTTGAGGGGTGCACTGAACTTGACTGCAGCCAATAAGTTTTTAATTTTTGTAGCAGCATCACTGTTATTCATTGAGTTAGGAAGCTGCGGTTGCTGGGGATACGATGTTAACGGAGTTTTTAACTGCGACCCTAATGTAGTGGATTGCCGCTTATCAAGCCCGATTTCATTATTTCCTCCATTTGCTTCAAACATGGCTGGCTATGAGTCTATCACAAGCAGGTGCTTTCTTGCAAGTGAATATCCGACTACTTCTCAGCCATACAAAGTTGATTCTGTCAAAAGAAGCTCTATTTGCCACCAGAAAACCTTGCTGACAGCTACTGCTGCGAATGAACTGTGCATAGATTTCAGGAATGCTTATACTTATTATCAGACTGGCACCCCAGGAGGCCCATGCAGTTACTGCAGCGGAACATTAAACTGCGATAAATGGAATTATATAGGTTCAGGATGCACAGACATAGGCGGCCCTTTCTGCTACAGGGATGGCTGGGGAACATGCATGAATGATAACCAATATACATGCAGTAGCATGAATAAAGCCCAATGTGTTTTGAGATCAATTGATACATATGGTTGCGTTGCAGGTATTTGCGCAGGGACTCATGACCAAAACAGGGGATGCAGCTGGGTTGGCTCTTATGCTGATTCTTCCCGTCAGAGATTCACCTTATCAACAGGGGTTTCAGTTTATGCAGGCACTGCCTCCTCAGTTTTTAATTCAAAGCCATGCGTATGGAATGAAATGGCATGCTGGCCAGGTTACAAGCGAAACCCTATAACAACCATGTGCGTTCAGCCAGCTTGCATTGACAGCGCTGCTGTCACGAATTGCGTCTCAGCCTGCACTCCATCAACTAATGCCACATGCATAAACAAATGCTATGCCAACACTTACTGCCAAAATAATCACGGCTTAGGATTTTTCTGCAACAACTCCAACCAGTATAATGCCGAGTGCGTAGTAATTCCGGGCTTTGTTTTCAAGGCAAGCAAGACAAGCACCATAAACGGCACTGAATACCTCTTCAGCTTAAGGAATGATGACAACCAGGCAAACACTTACTTGGATGTAATAAAAACTTTAGGGGACACTAATGTTTCAAACGACATTTATATCTATTATGATATTGTTTCCGGCCAAGCGTTTAGCTTAAACAACTTGGGATACAAGTCATACTTCTCATTGCCTCTTGCCTCCACAGGAGGAATCTATTCAATGGCGCTGTATTTGTCTCCCTCAACTGAAAGATTGACTTATAACATCTTCCCTGTGTGCGGAAACGGGGTTTGCGAAACATGCGAATCCCCTGACAACTGCATAAGCTATCCTCCTGAAAGCTGCTTGGGCTGCCCTAAAGACTGCCCGTATTTAAGCACCTCTGACTGGGTTGGATTCCAAAGGTATAAGATTGAAACAGGGCTTGAGCTTGATTTATACCCCAAGGATACTGCAACTGATCCTGACAACGCATGCAAGGTAAGGACAAGGGATGCCAGCTCACTTTGCAACCCCTTATGCATAAGCCATGAATACATTGACAGCATGGGCTGCGTATTTAACAGGTATTCAAACGCTATACCTACGGATGAGTTCAACAATTCTTTGGGAAATATTTCTTACACTGCAAATGTTGACATGCCAATGACTCTTGAACTGACCAATGTGACTTTCAATGAAAACACGACGCAGGTTTATACAACTGTTTTTGACGATTTTTACGGGTTTAACAACTCGTTATGTTTGCATAACTGCGAATGCGAAAGCAACAATTGCGCGGACTGCCAGGGCCAAGGCTGCGGCTTGACAGAAGCGCGTTGCTGCATGAAAGGCTACACTTGGAGTTATGTTGATGACAAAAACAGGTACTGCGGAAACGGGAGAATGCTTCCAGAATACAGGGATGTTTTTGAAGACTACATCCTGGTTGGCGAGACTTATATTATTAAGTCAACAATTGATGTGAACAATCCGGAAAACAGCGGAGTGCCTGTTGAGAATTTCATCAACATTTATGGCTCAGGACCTGACCCTTACTGCGTCTATGAAGAGAGCAGGGAGATAATCAAGATTGACGGAATAGGGCAGTGCAGAAAAATAAGGGACCAGACAATTGAAGTCCCGGTTGAGGATTTAAAATGCACTGTTCATACCCATGCCTGGGCAGTAAGCACTTGCTATGAAAGAAAGCCATGGTATCAGTACCTGAATCCTGCGGAATATGATGAGGGAGTTTCATCATGCCAGTATACAGAGCAGTTAAACAGGCCTTATTTTAATTACTTCTGCGTGACTGACAATACCATGGAATGCGCCTCAAAGTTTCCTGTAATGGAGCTTTATAAAAACAGCGCCCCAGTTCTAAGAAGCATTACTTACAAGCAATTTTGCACAACCCCTAACCTTGTGTGCGGTTCGACAAAGAAGCTTACAAACTCGCAGTCCTTCACTAACCCTAGCAGCGTGGGAGGTTCAATATGGTTTAATTCCTGCCCTCAAGACGGCTTAATGTATGTTGACTCAGAATGGTATGAAGATGTGACTGAAGGCTTCCCTGAGCCCACTGAAATGTCAGTAGGTTATTACTGCTCATTGTTTGGAAACGATTATGGAAGAATAGTTAACAACAAGGCTGGAAGCACTTTCGGCCTGACTTCTGACTATAAGCTTGGAGCAGAAATCATCAACAAAAACTCTTACAGTGATGTGGATAAAGTCTGGAGTTCAAGGAAAATGTTTGACATAGGTTTTGACTTGGGAGTGAATGAAGAGTCAGTGCCTCAATGGATGTATCAGGAAGCGGGAGGAGATTTGTATGTGAAGGCTCATCACATGCCAATAATAGACAGGGACGCCAACGAGAAACTCTACCATTACTTGTGGAACTATGAGACTTGCAAGGAAATCTATCCAGACTTAGTCACATTTAACTGCGATGATTATAACGTCATGAAGGATGAGAAAAACCAGCCAATCACTCCATTATTAGGCACTTATGATTTTTCATACTATTACGGACTCTATGGAGCAACATGGAATGATGATAAAAAAACTCTTATACTTGACGCCTCGCTTTCATATTCAGAGGGATTAGAGAGGGCTAAATCAAGAGCTGACTGGACTACTAAGATGAAGAAGTTAGACATTTCAGAGAGGTCAAGGGAGTTTTGCGACCAAATGTGGGAATACTACGGCAGCCACTATACAGGGGATTATAATTGGATAACTAATCCGGGATTTGATTATCCAACTCTTTCATTAACTGATGATGAAATCTATTATCTTCTAGGAATTAATCTAGGCCAAACACTTATTAGTTCTGCCAGGATTGAGGCTGTGAAGCTAATAATAAAGAACTCCTGCAAATTCTGGTACCCTCCATTTTTAAGAAAATATTATGACTCTGACATTCCTGTTGCAGAGCTTGGAATAGACATTGATTCCCATTTAATGTACTGGGGAAGCATTACTTATAAGACAATAGCAATTGTTCCTCTGCTTCAGTATGACATGCTGGATTCAACTTATATGAGAAATAAGGGAAGCTTTTCAACTTTAGGGTTCTGCTCAGCCAGCACTGGATTAATCCTTCCTTTCCAGAAATGCAGCGCAAAATACCCTTATGCGTTAGGTGACGGCCAAAGAAACAGGTATGAGCCTAACAATGTCTTTAACAAGGATGCCCAGCCAAAAGACTGGACTTATCATGCATGCAGCTGTTATTACCTCAACACTTCAGCAAACACTTATACTTACCTTAACGGCAAAACAGGATGCTATCCATAAGGTGTAGTAATCTTTTTAAACCGCTCATATTTTCAATTAATATATTCAGTGAATGCAAAATGGACAGTGATAATATTGTTTTTATCGGAAACAAGCCTCCTTTAAGCTATGTTTTCGCAGTAGTAACCCAGTTTAAATCCGGGACTAATGAAGTTATACTCAAGGCAAGGGGCAAATTGATTTCAAGAGCTGTTGATGTTATTGAGATACTGAAAAACAAGTTCATGACTGATGTCTTGGTTGAAAAGATTACGACAAGCACTGAAGCGCTAAAAAATGAGAAAGGAGATGTTAATGTAAGCGTGATAACGATTGCATTAAAAAAGCAAGATGATAAAAAACAATGACTGCGTTGAAATAGAATATGATGCGTTTGATGCTGACACTAAGGCATTATTTGACACAACAAGCAATGCAACTGCAAAAAAGCATGGGCTTGAAACTGACGGCAAAACTTATTCTGCCGTAAAAATTATTGTAGGAAAAAATTTTGTAGTAAAAGGATTAGATGAATCATTAGTCGGAAAAAAAGCGGGAGAAGAGTACAAGATTACTGTTTCTCCGGAAAAAGGCTTCGGCTTATGGACTGCAAAACTGACAGAGAATTTAAGGATTAACACTTTTATTGAAAAAGAAATCAACCCAGTCAAGGGAATGTTTGTAAATATTGACAACAGAATGGCAAAAATCTCCTTTGTTGGAGACAGATTAGTAAAAGTTGACTATAATCATCCTTTAGCAAACAAGAACTTATTATATGAGGTAAAAGTGAAAAAAATCATAGAAGATGAGGAGGAAAAGGTGAAATGCGTTATATCTAACGTGTTTGGAGATAGTTTCAAGGCATCCTTGAAAGGGGATGAGCTTAAGATAAAAGGAAAAACTGAAATACCAAAGCAGTTCAAAGAAATGGTTCAAAAAGAGATAAAAGAAATGCTTAAAAAAGACTATAAGTTAGTCTTTGAAACGGAGTAGTAAAGTTTTTTAATATATGCACTTATAATAAAAAACAAGGGGTGTTAACTAAAAAATGGATACAATGATAGAAGCTGCACTTGCAAGGAATAATGAAGGCACTGGCCTAAGCGGAGCTATAAAGACTAGACCGCAAAACTCTAAAACTAAAGATGTAGACGCTGAACTTGAAGGGTTCTTGCTTAACAGAAGGGCTGCTATAAAGGTTATAGGGGTAGGTGGAGCTGGAAATAACGCAATAATAAGGATGAGCGAAGTAGGCATTAAAGGGGTTGAATTCGTGGCAATTAACACCGACGCGCACGATTTACTATGCACTAATTCTGATGTTAAAATATTAATAGGAAAGGATTTGACTGCCGGACTTGGAGCAGGAGCTGACCCTAATGTGGGAAGGGAGGCTGCAAAAGAGCAGGAGCACGAAATCAAAAAAATGCTCGAAGGAGCAGACATGGTTTTTATCACATGCGGGCTTGGAGGAGGAACAGGAACAGGGGCTGCGCCAGTAATTGCAGAGATTGCAAAGAAGATGAAAGCCTTGACTGTGGGAATAGTGACGCTTCCATTCGCAGTAGAAGGAAACGTGAGAATGAACAATGCCTTAGAGGGATTAGAGAGGCTTCAGGAAAACGTTGACACTTTAATAGTCATACCAAACGACAAGTTATTAGAAGTCGCGCCAAACCTGCCGCTTCACACAGCATTCAAGGTTGCTGATGAGATACTTACAAATGCAGTAAAAGGCATAGCTGAACTTGTCACAAAGCCAGGATTAATACACCTAGACTTTAACGACATAAGGGCTGTTATGAAAGAAGGAGGAACTGCACTAATTGGCGTTGGGGAGAGCGACAGCGACAACAGGGCAATAGAGTCGGTCGAGAAAGCAATAGAGAACCCGCTGCTAGATGTTGATATTACTGGAGCAAAAGGCGCATTAGTCAATGTAATCGGAGGGCCTAATATGAGCCTGCAGGAAGCAAACAAGGTTGTTGATGTAATAACTTCAAGGCTTTCTCCTGATGCAAAGACTATATGGGGTGCCAGCATTTCAAATGACTTGGGCAACGTTATAAGGACTATGATTATAGTCACTGGCGTTGAAAGCCCTCAAATATTTGGGAAGCAAAAAACAGTAAAGCAGGAGAGAAGAAAAATTATTGAAAACGAATTAGGAATAGAGTTCATAAAATGATAAATCCAATACCGAAGATAAAAAATGAGCTGCACGAGTACAAAAGAATACTCACTATTTCAAACAAGCCAACAACCGAAGAATTTTTAAGCATAGCAAAGGTTTGCGCAATAGGGATGGGCTTAATCGGGCTCATGGGATTCGTTATCCAAATAATTGGAATATTTTTATAAAAAAAAGTGATAAAATATGGCTGAGGAAATTAAGACTAAAATTTTTACCGTAAGGACAACTATTGGAAAAGAAAGGCAAGTGCTTGACAAAATAGCCGGAAATGTCAAAAAGAAAGGCTTAGGAGTTCATGCAGTTGTCAGCCCAAGCGAGATAAGGGGATATTTTTTCATGGAAGCTGACAACACTGACGAAGTCAGGGCAGCAATCTACGGAATACCTCATGTAAAAGGATTAGTGGAAAGGGATATCCAAGAGGTTGAATTAGCAGAATTAGACAAGTTCTTCTCCCCAGTAAGCGATTCAATAAAGGTTGAAGAAGGGGATGTAATCGAGCTATCCAGCGGGCCATTCAAGGGAGACAAAGCCAAAATCAAAAGGGTTGACAAGATAAAGGAAGAAGTCGTTGTTGAATTATTGGAGGCTGCAGTCTCAATACCACTAACTGTAAAGCTTGACTCAATAAGGGTTATCCAGAAAAAAGGGGAAGAATAAAGAAAATTTTTTAAAGCCAAAAAGAATGAGTTGATACTACAATGAAAAGCGGACCAAATGCAACAAGCAGGATGATACTGAAAGAAGTTGGCCAGCCAAAAGGCTCATCTTATGCCAAATTAGACAAGAAAGGCAACATCAGCATTGAGCAATTGATAAGCGTTGCTAAAAAGAAAATGGGCCAGACTAATTCTTACACTCTTAAAAACACTCTTAAGGAGGTTGCAGGCGCATGCGTTCCAATGGGAATACTGTGCGAAGGCCTGATTCCAAAGGATTTTTGCGAAAAATTAGAAAAAGGAGCTTATGATGATATTATAAAATCTGAAAAGACTGATTTAAGCTCTGAGAAGAAAAAGCAGCTGGAAGAGCAGTTAAAGAAGGCTCAGGCAGAATTAGCAGGAGACTTTGACGCTTTGAAGAAGAAACTAGAGGCTAAGGCAGCCAAGGATGCGGCAAAAGCAACAACAACAGGAGCTAAGCCTGCAGCAGGAGCTAAGCCCGCAGCAGGAGCCAAGACTGAAGCAGCAGCTCCAGCAGCTAAGCCTGCAGCTGCAAAGAAATAATTGTTTCTTTTGAATTATTTTTTTTGAAATTAGACTATTTTTTAATTTTTATAACAAATTCACTTACTTGTAATAATGTTTTTTTGCAGCATTACCTGCTGCGCAGGTTGCAATCAATAATGCAGTCAATGAAAGTCCCATTGTAGAGAAGCTTAAAGCATCCTCTGAAGTGAAAGGATTAGCGCTGTAATAATCAGCAAGCAGGTAAGTTACTGTTCCTGCTGCAATTGCCAAGGTTCCAAATGCAGTTCCAAGAAAGATATACTTCTCTGACTGCAAAAGCTTGCTTTTTACTTTTTCCTTAAACGCATAAAATTTCCCGGTTTTATTATTGCTTACTGCCTCTTCAAGAGTAGTTTTTTCATTAGGCTTATAATATTTATCCATAAAGATGAATTAAATTATTCTATTTTTAAACCTTTTTATTGCCTGATTTTTGATTTTAAAACTGCATGTATAATTTTTTAAACCCCCAAGCTTCCTTTATTCCAGATGGAGTTAAAAGTTGAAAAATCCAGGCCAATAGATTTGGCAGGCAACTGGATTATTATCAGGGGATGGGGGATAAAGGACAGGAAATTTCCTGCCTATGAAATACTGTTAACTTATAACAGCAAGAATTACAGGCTAATTTATCCAAAAGAATACTTTGAAAAGAAATACCATTTGCTTGTTCTTGACCAGTCAAGCAACGCGTATCACTTCAAGTTTGAAAAAGACTTTCTAGACAGTTTGGACAAGGACTTTGGAGGCTTGGAGAGCATAATGAAAAAAATAAAATAAAGGAAAAGCTTTTTAAATACTGGTTTAAATATTTTATCTTATCCACTGTTTCGACAGGAGGTCACCAGTAATGATCGCAAAAAAAGAAATAGAAGAAAAGATAAAATTAGCCCTTGAAAAAAAGGGTGACAGGAAATTCTCTCAAGCAATTGACTTAAGCATTGGCCTAAAAGGCATTGATTTGAAAAATCAGGCGAACGCAATTGACGAGTTCATAGTATTGCCATTCACGAACGGCTCAGATTTCAAAATCTGCGGATTAGTTGACAAGGAACTGCAGACTGAAGCCAAGAATAATTTTGAAAGAGTAATCATGAAAGACGAGTTTGACAAGTGGACGAGCAAGAAAGAGCTGAAAAAATTGGCAACAGAATACAAGTACTTTGTTGCCCAGGCAAATATTATGGCGCAGATTGCAAAGACTTTCGGTAGAGTCTTCGGTCCAAGAGGGAAGATGCCGAACCCTAAAGCGAGCTGCGTAGTTCCGGCAAACTCAAAGCTTGATGCCTTAAAAAACAGGCTGAAAAGGACTGTGCAGATAAGCGCAAAAAAAAGCCCAGTGTTTAATGTTAAAGTGGGAACAGAGAAGCAGAAATCTGATGAAGTTGCTGATAATATCCTTACAATCATAGAGTTTGTTATAAAGAGGCTGCCAAACGGCGACCAGAACATAAAGCACGCTTACTTAAAAACTTCAATGGGGGAGAGCGTAAAGCTGATGTGAGAAGATGGAAAGAAAAACTGTTGTCAAACCTTGGAAAATAGAGAAAGTGAGCGAAGTAGTTGAGCTTTTAAAAAAATACCCAACAGTAGGAGTAATAGATGCAACAAGCCTTCCAAGCAAGCAGCTCCAGGTAATAAGGCGCAACATAAGGAATGATATTATAATCAAGGATGTCAAGAAATCATTTTTGCTAAGGGCTTTTGAAAAAACCAATAACAAGGATTTGGCTGAAAAAATCAAAGGCACTCCAATACTTTTGCTTACCAAGCATAACGCGTTTAAGCTGAACAAGATGATTGATAAAAACAAAAGCAAGTCAGCAATTAAGCCGGGGCAAATAGCTCCTTTTGATTTGGTGATACCTGCAGGAGAAACGCCGTTCACTCCAGGTCCAGTAATAGGTGAATTCGGGCAGTTAGGAGTAAAAGCCAAGATAGTTGCAGGAAAAATCAATGTATTGAACGATTCAGTGGTGGTTAAACAAGGAGACAAAGCTTCAGATTTAGCTGCAAGCATGCTTATGAGGCTTGGAATAAAGCCTGTAGAAATAGGGCTTAATATAGTTGCAGTGAAGGAAGGAAGCACTATTTATTCAAAATCTGACCTAAGCATTGACATTGAATCAATGATTGCCAGCGCATACTCGCAAGCCAAGAATTTGGCATTAAATTCCAAATTGCTAGTAAAGGAATTCATAAACGAGTTCCTGATAAAAGCGCAGCTGGAAGCTTTAATGCTAAACGGCATTGTTCATCCAGATCAAGCTTTGAAAGCTCAGCCAGAATCAACTGGTACTAAGCCGGAAGCCAAGAAAGAAGAGAATAAAGAAGAAGAAGTCTCCACTGAGAAAGCAGCAGAAGGGCTTGGAGCCTTGTTCGGTTAAAAAAAAATGTAATGGAGGGAAAAAAGAATGGAATACGTTTATTCAGCATTGCTACTACATGCAGCAGGAAAGGAAATCAACGAAGCAAATGTGAAAAAGATTGTAGAATCAGCTGGAATGAAAGCAGAAGACGCTAAAATCAAGGCATTAGTTGCAGCACTTGAAGGAGTTAACATCAAGGAAGCAATAGCCAAGAGCGCAAGCGTAGCAGTTGCAGCGCCAGCAGCAGGAGCATCTGACAAGAAAGTTGAAAAGAAAGAAGAGAAAAAGGATGAAGTAAGCACTGAAGAAGCAGCACAAGGACTTGGAGCACTTTTCGGCTAAAGATTGATTAATTTTTTTATTTTCTAACTTTTTTTTTAATAAATTTTTTTTAAAGCCGGCACCCCAAGCTTGCAGCATATTTAATAATTTAAAAAATAACCAGTCATAACATCTTTATTTTTTTGATATAATCCTTTAATCCCTTGCCCGAAACATCAGGATTTAACAGATAAATTTCAAGCAATTCAGAGCTTACGCAGGACTCAGCAAAAACCTCATCTTCAGTGATTAATGAAAAACTCTTTGAACTTAGCGCTTTGGCAATCTTTTTTCCGTAATTCAGGGTTAAATACTCCTCAGTTGACTTGCTTAATTTGTTTTCAAGAATTCTCTGCCTGTTAATAGTGCAGTCAATCAGGCAATGGTTAATCAAACCGTTGCTGATAATTGGGGATTGCATTAAATCAGGAACAAACCCCACTTTTTTGGCATAACCCTCTGATAATTTGTCGCAAAGAAAATACAAGAGCCCTTTTTTCAAATTAGGAGAAATAAATAATCCAAGAATCTTTTCCAAAGGCTCAACATTGCACTCCCCAAGCTTTCTTTTAAGCATCTCGCAGTTGTTGTTCACAACTTTAGGGATAAAGGCATACTCCTGCTTTTTAACATTCGTATCAATTTTCCTGCCTTTAAGAGAAGGAAGCTCGCCTTTAAAATTAAAACCCGCAAAATAATCCTCCTTAAAATCAATCAACGAATAAGCCTTCTTAGTATAATGAGCCCTGTTGCTTTCGCCGTTAACAAGAATCACTGAAAACAGGATATTATCATAATGCTTATGGTTGACAACTCCTAAGCTGCACTTCCTTGTTTCAATCTCAA
>Ga0265297_10008855_pt1 | contig 13254 bp, 14 predicted proteins | sample Munlanlwell13791_FD_192502 | JGI IMG/M metagenome (GOLD analysis project Ga0265297, IMG submission 192502) | Leachate microbial communities from a municipal landfill in Southern Ontario, Canada - Leachate well 137-91 | ecosystem: Engineered > Solid waste > Landfill > Unclassified | place...
CTTTTGGTCGGATGGCTATTTTGTCTCAACGGCGGGCTTGGACGAAGAACAGATCAAGAAGTATATTCAGCATCAAGGCCAAGAAGACAGCGGACAAGCGAAGCTTGAGTTATAAAAAATACCGAGTCCGTAAGGGCTCGGTAGTTTATTTTTGTTGACCAAATTCGATTTTTTTGGTTTAATAGAGATATTAACCCTATTTATATGCCTGTTTTAATTAATCCTAACAAAGTTGGTCGAAGTTTCCTAAAGATTTTTGGAGTCTTGATTTTGGCTCTGATAGCCATTGGCATTCTCTTATACTTAATCTAGGTAACTATGCCTGAATTACCGGAAGTGGAAACCATTAGACGTGATTTGGTTGGCCGTATTTTGGCTAAGAAAATTACAACTGTCAAAGTCTTGTCAGCCAAGACTGTTTTTTCTATTCCCAAGAAGTTTGTCACTCACTTAGTCGGTCAGTCGTTTACTGGAATTGATCGTGTGGGAAAATTGTTGATTTTTTCTCTTTCTGATCAAAAAAATTTTTTGTTGGTTCATCTCAAAATGACCGGTCAATTAATTTATCTGTCTAAGCAAGGATTGGTAGCTGGTGGTCATAGTTTAAAGAAACATAATATTTTTAATTTGCCTGACAAGTCAACTCGGGTTTATTTTGTGTTCTCTGATGGTAGCCATTTGTTTTTTAATGATCAACGGCGTTTTGGCTATCTGAAGATCGTTGAGATTTTAGAGCTGGAGAGGATTAAATCAAAGTATGGGATTGAGCCTTTGTCTCCTAATTTTACCAAGGCCAATTTTCGTTTGGCAGTGAAGGGAAGAAAGAAGAATATCAAGGCATTACTTTTAGATCAATCACTCATCTCTGGACTAGGTAATATTTATGTTGATGAAGCTCTGTTTGCTGCTGGTATTAGGCCCCTGAGGACGGCCAGTAGCCTCTCTTTCAAAGAAATAGATACTCTCTACGGAGTTATTGAGGTTTTGATTAGGCGGGCTATTAAGCACCGTGGAACAACGTTTAACAATTATCTTGATGCTCAAGGTCAGAAAGGTAGTTTTGCCCTTAAACTCAAGGTTTATGGTAGGTCGAAGGAAGAATGTTTGAAATGCGGTGGGGAGATAAAGAAGGTCAAGGTGGCTGGTCGGGGAACTCATTTTTGCCCTCATTGTCAAAAATAGGCCAGAAATTGACTTTCTGTCGGCTATATTATATATTAGAGATATAATAAATTTATATAACAACTAAGATCATAGATACCTTTGGTTTTTTATGTTTTTAGCGTTAACAGAGATTATGTCGCAAGACAACATGATTAAGCTGGAATGCACCGAGTGCAAAACTATTAATTATCATTCTCATAAGAATAAGAAGGTTTTAAAGGAGAGATTGGAAATGAAAAAGTTTTGTAATGTTTGCCGTCAGCATACTCTACACAAAGAAACCAAGTAATAATTAACAATGTCTATTAATCTAAAAATATGGACAACAAATTAAGCAAGCCGTTTTTACTCTTGTTAGTAGTTTTTGTTTTAGTCGCTTGTTATCTGGTCTTTGCGCCGTTTTTAATCGAGATTATTATCGCGGCAGTTTTAGTTTCCATTCTGTATCGACCATATAGCAAGATCAAGAGTTTTTTGGGAGGCAATCGTAATATTGCGGCCTTAGTGATGTGTCTCTTGGTTATTGTTTTAATTATTTTTCCTTTGTCTCAGGTAATGATTATGGCCGGGAAAAAATCGGTTGTCGCTTACAACGATACAGTCCAATTTTTTTATCAGAACAATGATATAATTCAGAATAAATATTTTCAGAAGTTAGATGTTTTTGGTTTAGATAATAGTACCCTCAAGAATTTTATTATTGATATTGTTAAGAGGTCCAGTGATTGGATGGTGGGAGTAGCTACTTTTATTTTGAAAGAAACAACCAGCTTTTTTGTCTCTTTATTCTTGATAGTTTTTACCATGTTCTTTTTCTTTCGAGACGGAGAGAGAATGATGCGGAAGTTAATGCTTTGGTCACCTCTTAAAGATGAATATAATCTTCGTTTGTTTAAGAAGTTTAAGGACGTCAGTTATTCCACAATTATTTCTACCTTTGTAACGGCCATGGCTCAAGGCTTAGTCGGTGCTATTGGTTATATGATTATTGGTTTGCCAGCCTTCTTTCCCGGAATTTTGATTGGTTTTACTTCACTTTTGCCATATGTTGGTTCAATTCTAATTTATGTTCCAACCGGCCTTTATCTATTGTTAACCGGTCAAATTTGGCAAGGAATATTTATCTTGTTGTGGGGAGCAATTGTTATTGGTAATGCCGATAATCTGATTCGAACCTACATGATTCAGGGTAAGGCTCATGTTAATCCGGTTTTTGTTTTCTTTTCTATTTTTGGTGGTATTGTTCTCTTTGGATTCTGGGGTGTAGTTCTTGGTCCACTGATTATCTCAATCGCTATTACTGTTTTTCATATTTATGAATTGGAATATTGTTTGAGCCCACAAGAGATTGCTTTAGTGAATAAAGAAGAAGAGAAAAAGCTGGAGAAGGGTGGGGGGAAGAAAAGGAAATAGTTGCGGTTTTTAGTTTGATATAATTATTGTATAAAGCATTGAATTGTTGGGGGAATAATATTTACTTATTTCTGCGGATGAGCTTGCTAGTCTTATCTGTCAAAATATATTTGCGGGGTTAGTATAGTGGCAGTACAGGGCACTCCAAACGCTCTAGCGTGGGTTCGATTCCTACACCCCGTGCACTGGTAGAACAGAGGGGGCGAAAGCCCTCTTTTGTGTAATGTTTATAAGGGTTTTCTCTGGTTCTAACCTCATTAAAAATGGCTTTGACGGTATAGTAGAATGTTTGAGCGGTAAAAGCCACGGAAAGGGCAAAAACGTTAAGGTTTTATCAATAATTTGCTGGTTCGAACCTAGGCTAGCTAAAATCTCTTTTTTAGTTTGTTTATCACCTTTTTGAAAAGCGTCATAAGCATAACAAGCGAAGTCGAAAACATCTTTTGTCAGCTCCAAACTTTTAGTTTTATTATTTTCAGAACACTCTAATTCATTCTCGAGTTTTCTAATCTTAGATTGAATTTCTTTTTTATTTTTTGCGAACTCTTCATCGCTAATTAAATCTCGATATCGCATTTTTGTTAAATTATCAGCTTCGATTTTTAATTTAGCAATATTTTCAACAATACCGTCTTTGATGTCTTGCTTGTCAGTTTTTGTTTTGTTATCGGTTTCGTCTAAAATTTTAAAAGCTAAATTTCTAACATCTTCATCAATTTTGAATTGGAGTAATTTTTCAGTAATTTGATTTTCTAAATTATTTATTTCTATGCTTTTTTGCGAACATCTAAATTTATCAGTATTGCGTTTATGAGAGCAATGATAATAGCCAAAGATTTTAAATTGGCCCGTGCCTTTTAATTTTTTGCGTTTCTGTTCGGCGGTTATAGAACAACCACATTCACCGCATTTAATCATGCCAGTAAAAGCAAACTCTTTTTTATGGGGTCTAGGTTGAGTTTTGCGACCTAATAACTCTTGAATACGGTCATATTGCTCCATTGTAATTAACGGTTTATGTTTGCCTTTGTAAGTTTGTCCTTTGTAATTAAAATAGCCAGCGTAAAATGGGTTAGTTAGCATTCGATAAAATGAGCTACAGCCAAGCGGTTTATTACCCTTGTGTCTTCTTTTAACGGTTCTATAGCCCCATTTATAAACTAAGATATTCCAAACTTTGAAAACTGTATAATTGCCAGTTAGAAATAAATCAAAAGCTTTTTTTAACATAGCAAAACTTTTTTTGTTTACAATAATATCTTTCAAGCCTTGTTCCTCGGCTTTATTATTTAAATAGCCCTCGGGAGCAGTGCCAGGTTTCCAGCCCATTTCTAATTTCTTTTCTAAGCCACGTTTAACATCTCGGCTTAATTTTGAAGACGAGTATTGTGATTGCGATAAAGCCAGTTGCAACATCATTATTCCCTCGGGAGAATTATCAAAATTATAGGAGCTGAATTTTAGGTCTCTAATGACATCGGTGCGGACTAAATAAGTTATCGTAGAGGCGTCTATTTCGTTCCTAGAGAGGCGGTCAGGGTGCCAGGCGATAATTCCATGGGCTTCACCCTTTCTAATGCGTTTAATCATATCTTCAAAGACGGGGCGATTGTATGGTTTAAAGGCCGAATGCTTTTCTTCTAGAATATCGACAATTTCTAAATTACTAAAAAATTGCCGGACTTTATCTTTCTGGCTTTCAATAGAAATTGCCTGTCGCTCTTCGCCCTCAGTCGATTTACGGACATAGGCAAAATATTTATATTTTGGCGTTTCTTTCTCGGTCATATGTTAAAAATTAGTAAACTAAAAGGGATGGTCCTAGCTTACCCAACTAAACATAACTCGAAAGTCATATTTGCTGGTAGAACCATCCCTTTCAGGGGGCAAATATTAAAAAAATTCGAGTATTGATTATTTAGTTGGGTAAGCATTATTAACTTAACAAATATCAGTTATTTTTTCAAGGCTAGCTAGCCAATAATATTTTTTGTTTTTGTCTGGCTTCGACCAGTGATTTTTTACTTATCGGTTGATAAATTATTTCCATTAATCTCATTAATTTTATTAATTGCTCTTGAGCTTCTTTAAAGCTAATTTTCTGATTATAATTCTTTTCGTAAATTACTTGGAATTCGGTGATGTATTTATTTTCTACGAGCATAGATATTTTTTACACCTATGTTTTACCTAAAGGAATCAAAGACGATATTGCTAACTATTTTTATAGAGTCGATAGCGAACTCTGCCGATATATTCGGACTTGTAAGTTGTCTCGTGCAAAAGCTTGAGAGGTAATTTTAGGTTGTTGAGATATTCTTTAACTTTAGAATAAGTGATAATAATTTTAGAGCGATTAAGATTGCGAGAATAAAACAGTTTTTTCTTTCCATTTAAGCGACCATCAAATAATTCTTTACCAATATATTTAGCCACATACGGACCGACAGCAGACACCTGTCGGATATTATTGATTTTAATAAATCCGTAGCCCCAAATTTTCTCTAATTCTGTGTTTTCAATAAATGGCAAATTAGATAATAAGTGATAATGAATATTACCGCCAAATTCTTTTCGGATATTGGTGCGGTGATAATAGTCGCTCTGAAATTCGGGCACGGCCAGATATTTTAAATCAGGATATTTCCGCTTTAACCGTTTAATGAAATTAGAAAATATTAAATTACATTCCTTGAAATCAGTAAACGGCCTATCCCCGAATTTATGGCTATCAAAGGTTAAAGTAATAAATACTTTCAAGTCAGGGTTAGAATTTACCAACCTAACAATATTTGACCGAGTTCGTCTCAAAGAAAAACCATTTTTTGTTTCTCGGCAAAGCACATCTAAAAAAGTAGGTGGGCCGATAAATTTAGGCCTCTTGGTTTTATTTCTTCTTCGCTTTCTCTTTTGATTAATTTTAATGAAGTTTTCATAATCATATATTTCAACATAATCACCCGACTCTATCAGCCTTTGCCGATAAACTCGTGGTTTAATTTCCATAGAGTTTATAACGGCGTTAAGTGTGCCTATAGTCAAGTCTAATAGAGGCACACGGCGAACGAACACTACTTTTGTCTAAAATCTCATTTACCGCCCCCCAGCTTGTTTTTATTTTTTCGGCGAGCGGACAAGCCTCGCCGAAAAAAAGTAAAAAACAATGCTTGGGGGGACGGTCAAAAATGAGAAATTAAAGAACAGAGATAGCCACTAGCGACGGGGCAAGTGCCACTAATGGGCTAAAACCAAACTAACACGCTTATGTTTACACCAAAGGAATCATTAACCTGTTTCGCTAACTAAACAGGCGACGACGAAATTAAGAGTCTTTGCCAAAACAAAAAAACCGAGCACGGGCAAATGCTGGTTAATTAGTTTCAATTGGCAAAGAAAGACTTTGCTAATTTACAAGGGATTATTTTTTTATGAGTTTAAAATTTTTGTTTTGCGTCTCATGCGGTCGACATCCGTTCAACAATGGGTCCCGAGGTTATATAATTTTATTGATTAAGTCTGAATGTATTATAGCATAAATTCGGGGTGAAGTTAAGAGCTGATTTTGGGGGTGATTTTTGGAATTTTGACGAATGGATTATTATGTTATTGATTTGGTTGTGGATAAGTGAATTTTTTTACAATTTGGCTAATATTTAGCTGTTTTCAAATTGACTTTTAACGGTTGCGGTGGTAAAATTTTGGTATAAAAAACAAGATATGCCAAAAAGAATTAGCGATTTATTAAATATAGACAGTGCTATTCTGGATAGTAAGGGAGTTTTTGACTCCTTTGTTGATGTTGATTCAAAACTTTATATTGACCCCAGTCTTTTAGAGCATAATGATATCCCAGAATTGTCAGATTCGCATAATAAATTTAAGAATTATTTTAATGAAATAATTATATTATTAAGCAAATCTGTTGGCCAAGATGTTTTTCGTAGGGGTGCATTGAAACGATTAATAATAAAAGAAAATAATTTAATTCATTTAGGATATTCGAGCAATAACCCAGGAAGTGCAATTGGTAAAAAAATAGCCTCAGAAATTTTAGAAACGGCAATAGCTTTAATTAAAGAAGGGATTACTGACCCAATAATTTTTGAACTTCTTGGATTATTTGAAGAAGGAGTGGGTGCTGACAGAATTAGTGATATGACTGCTCATATAATTTTTAATGATTTGGTTTTATTTACTAAAAGAATATCTAAAGAACTAAATTTAAAAGTAGGAGATGTTGGCTTGCCATTGAATATTAAGAACAATAAGCCAATAATTTTTATCCCAAAAAATATTTTAAGAGATTTGCCTGTTGCCTATGACTGGAGCAGTATAGATTATGTTTGCCAGCATAACCGAGAATTGAGAGAAAGGGTTAATAAAATAATAGGAAATAATTGGAAAAAGGCTACCAGGGTTAGTAAAAAAGTTTTGAAAAATATTATTCTCAGCAATCCAGAACTCCTCAAAGATTTAATTGATAAATATGGTAAAAAAGTTAAGACCCCATATGATTTTAAGATTGACCCCGCTGGCGAAGTGATATGGGCAAATTTATCGAAACGAGCAGTTGACGAATATCCAATTGATTTCGGAGTCATAAAGGAAGTTGATAAAAATAGTTTATTGGATATCGTTGAAAAAATATGTAAGCAATTTTCTCAGTTAATAGAGTATAATGGTTGGTTTGAATTTCTATATAATAAAAATAAATTAAGGCACGAAAGATTTGCTCAAAAATTATTTTATGGCGTAGCCGATTCTTATTGTGAGGCCAATAATTTAGATTTATCTCGTGAATCAAATGCTGGGAATGGTTCGGTCGATTTCAAAATTTCAAGAGGGTATTTTTATAAAATTAATGTAGAGATAAAATATTCTAGCAATCCAAATCTATTAAAAGGTTTTTCTCGACAATTACCAGCATATAATAAGGCAGAAAAAGCAGATAAAAGCGTATATGTTGTCATAAAAACTGAAAATAATTCTAAAAAAATAGATAATCTTTTTAATTTGAAAGAAGAAATATTAAAAAATGAATCGTCAGCCCCCGATTTAATTATCGTTGATGGCCGAAAAAAGAAAACTCCTAGTCGTATTAGATAAATCTATATGAATAATAAATTAGATACAAAATTATCTCAACAATATACTAGTAATTCTCAAAAAATTAGAGTCTTAACTGAGGCCTGGGTTGAGAATGAGATTTTTTGTCCCGCCTGTGGTTCGTTAATGATTAACTATGAAAATAATCGCCCAGTTGCCGATTTTCATTGTGGTAAATGCCGAGAGGAGTATGAGCTAAAAAGCAAAAAAGATTCTATCGGTTCTAAAATAGTTGACGGTGCTTATAAGACAATGATTGAAAGATTGGGGAGCGATAATAATCCTAATTTTTTCTTTTTAAATTATGACTTGGGGAAAATGGAAGTCTTAAATTTTTTTGTAATTCCAAAACATTTTTTTATTCCGGAAATAATTGAAAAGAGAAAGCCGTTATCTGATACTGCTCGCCGAGCTGGTTGGGTTGGTTGTAATATAGTAATTAAAGACATTCCGCAAACTGGAAAAATATTTTATATTAAAGACGGAAAAATTGAGCCCAAAGAAGTAATTTTGGATTCGTGGCATAAAACATTATTTTTAAGAGAAGAAAAAAAGGTTGAAAGCAAAGGTTGGATTTTAGATATAATGAAGTGTATTGATAAAATAGGGCAGCAGGAGTTTAAGTTAGAAGATGTTTATAGGTTTGAAAAAGAATTAGAAATTAAGCACCCTAATAATAAGCACATCAAAGACAAAATTCGTCAGCAATTACAATTTTTGCGTGATAAGAACTATTTAAAATTCGTCAGTAGCGGTAAATATAAATTAATATGAAAATAGATGTAGCCGTATTTAATAGTATTGTTAAGCCGTTGCTTTGGTTAACGAAATTTTTTAATGACGAAAAAGCAGTCGTGGTTTGCAAGGGATATGGCGATGATTGGGATTATTACACTGGCTTGTATTGGGAAGAAGATAAAAGTATTAATCTTAGGGATTATAATAATTTTAGGCTTTGGCTAAATTTTAAATTTTAAAAATATGCGTTATTTTATTTTTTTAACTCAAGAGGGTTTGGTTAAGACTCCCGAAAATATAGATATTGAGAACCTACAGGTTTTAGGAACCGCTAAAGGGGAGGACGGAGATGAGGCTTTTAAAAATTTAATAAAAGAAAATGAATATTTAACCGATACTGACTATGAAGAAGTTTTGGCTATGGAATTGAAAGACGAGAAACAACACTATTTTTCATTAAGAAATAAATAATATGGATTTAACAAAAATTATCTGGGAAGCATTTAAGCCTTATTGGTGGATATTGCTATTAATTATTTTAGGATACTTGGTAATGGAATTTATTTCAGCCCTAATTAATAGGCGACAAGACGATAAAAAATATTCTACCATTGAGGAGATACATTCTGATAGAAATTTATTGAACAGTTTAAGAAACCTTAAACCTTCAGATTTTGAGAATTATATAGCCTATTTGTTTAATAAATTAGGATTTTCTACAGAATTAGTTGGCGGTAGTTATGACGGGGGCGTAGATGTTATTGCCGTTAAAGATAATATTAAATATTATATTCAGTGTAAAAAATTTATCACATCGCAAGTAAGCGTTGGCGATGTGCGTAATTTTTATGGAGCATTAGTCGACCATTTAGCAAACGGCAAGGGATATTTTATTACTACAAATAAATTTACTTTAGAGGCTGAAAGATTTGCCGAAGACAAACCCATTGAGCTAATTGACGGTTATCGATTGATTGAATATATTAGATTGTCTAAAAGTGAAAATGATATTATTCCAACTAAAAAAGAGGAATCTAAAAAATGTCCCCAATGTGGTGGAAATTTAATCGAAAAAATAGGGAAGTATGGTAAATTTTTTGGTTGTTCAAATTATCCTAAATGTAGGTTTACTAAAAAATTATAACTTTATACAATTTAGAGCTTTATGAGTTTTAAAATAAAATCTAATTTTATTTATAGTTTCAAAATCGGAGATAATATCTGCTATAATTTTGAAATTCTTAATACTCTTTATAAATATTTCGAAGAAGAAAATGACAGAAATAAACTTTTGTTATGTAAGTCGATTACTATAACGGTTATTTCTATTATTGAGGCTTTGCTCATTGATTTTTATTATAGAATAAATTCATTGGTTAGGGAGGGCGTTCCTGGATTTGACCCAGATATGTTAAAGGTAGTTAGAGAAGACATTTCTAAAGATAAGGAATTTTTTAAATTTGAAAAAATAATAAAAAATATAAAAGAAAAAAACTTATTCAATAAGAGTGAGTCTTTTTATGATGCATTGGATAAGCTAAGAAAACTTAGGAATAGAATACATATTCAGAACCAAAAACAATTTGTCGAACCAGATGAAGCTCTGGCCTTTAATCATAATAGAAGAGAGTTGTCGGAAATAATTTGTGAGATAATACTGAAAAAATTAGAAAGCGAGCATGGCCGAGGAGAGACTTTTGACTATGTTAATGATTTCTTCGCTCCTTGGGGTCCGCATTATTGATTTATTTTAAATCTCCTTATTTTTTTAACATAAATCCACCCCTCATACCCCAATATCTCACTCCGAACCGCCTTTACTAAGCGGTGCAACTAGAGGAATTAAAGAGGCGAAAGCCTCTTTTTTCGTAGTGTTTATGCGGGTTTGAGGCAGTTCTGACTTTATTAAAATATTTGACAATCGTCTATTATTCGTCTATAATACGTATATATGTTTAAGCCAAAATATACAATTTCCAATAGATTGTTGGGAAATATTAAAAGAATTGCTGAACTTGTGACTGATTTAAATAACCGAAGTTTTTCGGATGTAGTTCTGGCTGAACTGGAAAAACGAGCCCGGGAAGTATCAGCATATTCATCCACGAGTATTGAGGGTAATCCGTTGCCATTAACGGATGTTAAGAGGATTTTAAAAAATAAGCCCGAGCATGTTCGCGATAGTGAAAAAGAGGTTTTAAATTATAATAAGGCACTGGTAGAATTAGACGCTTTAATTAAATCCGACAAAATAGTCTTTGACACCGAATTAATTTTGAAAATTCAGAAAACTATTACCAACGAGTTAATTGAAGATTATCGTTGTGGGCAGATTCGACAAGAGCCAGTTTTTGTTAATAACCCAAAAACTCGCCAGACTATTTATTTGCCCCCAGATCACGTTGAAGTAAATAGTTTATTAGATGAATTGTTTTATTATTTAAGTGATAATAAAGATATAATTGATCCCCTAATTTTGGCTGGTATTTTTCATAAGCAATTTGTGGTAATTCATCCGTTTATTGATGGCAATGGTCGCACTGCTAGGTTAGCTACTAAAATGTTATTAGCTAAAATGGGATTAAATACTTTTAATCTTTTTAGTTTTGAGAATTATTATAATCAAAATGTTAGTAAATATTTTCAAGAAGTCGGAATTCTAGGTAATTATTATGATATTAAAGATGAGATTGATTTTACTTCTTGGTTAGAATATTTCACTGATGGTATTATTGATGAGTTGCTTCGAGTTGGGAAAGAACTGGACAGGGAAAATAGTTCTCCTGAAAATGAATTAAAAGATTATCATCAGATAATTATTAATTATATAAAAAACAAGGGGTATATTAATGATCAAGAATATTCTAAGTTAACAAAAAGAGCTAAACCGACAAGAAATCTCGATTTCAGAAAATTAATTGCTTTGGGAATAATTGAAATGATCGGCAAGGGGAAAGCGACTTATTATAAGTTAAAATAATTAATAATTGCGGTGCATCATAGGAATTAAAGAGGCGGAAGCCTCTTTTTTTCGTGGTTTAAATTTTATTAATATTTTATCAACATTTTATATAAAATTTATCAGTGTTATGTTATAATATTGGCATGAATAAATTTAATGCTAAAAAAATAAGCTCCAAGGATGAGATTGTTATTTATAAGGCTAAGGATGGTCTTCCGGATTTAGTTGTTAAAATGGAAAAAGAAACTATTTGGTTAACCTTAAATCAAATCGCTAGTCTTTTTGTTACTGATAAATCTGGTATTTCTAGGCATATTTCTAACATATTTAAAAGCGGTGAGTTATCGCCCATGGCAACTGTTGCAAAAATTGCAACAGTTCAAAAAGAAGGAGGAAGAGAAATTGTACGTCAAATTGAATATTATAATCTTGATGCTATTATTTCGGTCGGTTATCGCGTTAATTCAAAACGAGCGACTCAATTTAGAATCTGGGCCACTAATGTCCTAAAAAGCCATATTATTAAGGGTTATACGATTAATGAAAAAAGATTAAAGGAAAATAAAGATTTGAAATTGGGTGAGCTGGAAAAAACTGTTAATTTTCTGCAAAGAGTTATTAATAATCGTCAACTAAAATCCATCGAAGCTAAGGGATTGTTAAAGGTGATAACTGATTATGCTAATTCCTGGATAATTCTGCAACGATATGATGAGCAGAAATTAGAAATTATTAAAAATGGAAAAGTTAGTTATAATTTAAATTATGATTTTTCTGTTAATGAAATAAAAGAATTAAAGAAAAAGTTAATTAAAGAAAAACAAGCGACTGATATTTTTGGCCGGGAACGTGAAAATAGTTTGGCGGGCATAGTCAGAAATTTAGAACAAACTTTTGGTGGTAAAAATTTATATCCGACCATTGAGGAGCGCGCCGCTCATCTTTTGTATTTTGTTATTAAAGATCACCCGTTTATTGATGGTAATAAGCGGATTGGTTCTTTTCTGTTTATTCTATTTTTAGTTAAAAATAATTATCTTTATAACAAGAAAGGTGAAAAGAAAATTAATGATGGCGCTTTAGCCTCTTTGGCTTTGCTTATCGCCGAAAGCGATCCTAAAGAAAAAAATGTTATGGTCGCCCTGATAACTAATTTATTGATTAATTAGTGGTTTTTTTAGATTTTTGCTGTTGTTAATAAAATCACCCCATTTCAGGGTGATTTTTGGTAGAGTTGCAATAATATGCTATTATGTTTATATAATAAAGATAATAAATAACCTGTATGAAAAAAATATTATTATTGCTGTTTGTCTCGTTATTAATTGGCGGTTGTAGCTTTACAATTGGCAACAATACGGTGTCAATCTCAGAAAATAGCTCATCTACTCCAGTTATTGAAACTGGTAAGCTTTTAGATTTGAGCCACAAAAATCTAACCAAGATTGACATGTCTGTCTTTGATAAAATAAGCTTAGAAGAATTAAATGTTTCTTATAATAATCTAACTGGCGCTCTGCCATCTCAAATTGGAAAATTGAAGAAGCTTAAGATTTTAAACGCCAGCAATAATCAGATGACTGGTGTGCCGGCTGAAATTGGACAGTTGATAAATTTAGAAGTATTAGATTTGTCCAATAATCAATTAACTGGTCTGCCAAATGAGTTAGCAAATTTGAAGAATCTTAAAACATTGAATTTATCCGGTAATCAATATTCAGAACAAGATCTCCAGGGCATTCGTAATAGTTTGCCAAATGTTAACTATATCTTAAAATAGATTGGGTTATATATGGATATCTCTTTGCAAGAAAAAACCCAAAAAGCTCTATTAACTAGTTTATTTCAGCGTATTAAAGGCCGGTTGCAGT
>Ga0265297_10008856_pt1 | contig 13253 bp, 12 predicted proteins | sample Munlanlwell13791_FD_192502 | JGI IMG/M metagenome (GOLD analysis project Ga0265297, IMG submission 192502) | Leachate microbial communities from a municipal landfill in Southern Ontario, Canada - Leachate well 137-91 | ecosystem: Engineered > Solid waste > Landfill > Unclassified | place...
GCTTATCATCTTTTCTTTATTTAAAAAAGAATAATCTTCATAACCGTTGAAATTTTTTGTGGCCTGAATAAATTCGCCGGGCTGAATTAAATCCAAATCAACAAGTTTTAAATCTATATCGTTTGCAGTCAGACCTTCCTGAATCGTAAGAATCAATTCGGATGGCGCTTCGGAAGTAATTTTTGTAATAATTTCGGGCACATTCATTGTTTTATTTAGCATGAATCTTCCGGCAATTATATTTTTGTCATAACCAAGGAATCTTGTATATAAATAAAAAGTAAGTTTGCTCCTTATTAATCCCGCTTTTTCTAAAGAAGTACCCACGTCGTCAATTCTGCTTCCTTTTTTAATAACAACGGATATTTCCGCGGAATCAGTTTCAGATACAGGATTATAAATAGTGTGGTTTATATAAAATCCCGCCAGAGCTATTAAAAGAACAAGTCCTATAAACGCTTTCGATAAAAGATTTTTCTTTTTTTTCATCCGGATATTTGTTTAATTGTTTTACATTCCGCCGAGACCCATATCTCCCATAACGCCTTTCATCTGTTCGGCTCCAATCTGCTGAGATCTTTTTATGGCTTTATTTAAAGCTTTAGCCAAGTTGGTTTCAAGTTTCTTTTTATCGGAAAAAGCACTGTCGGCAATATTTACTTTTATAATTTCCTGCTGTCCGTCCACTGTTACTGTGATACCTTCAAGTTCGGCTTCAATATGTGTGTTTTGTAATTTTTCTCTTATTTCCTTTGCCTGTTTCTGAAGTTTATATAAATCTTTAAATTTATTCATTTTTTTATTATTATTGATTAAAATTTTCGAAAGTAATAATACCTGCGGGAATATAATAAGTAAACTAAATTCACTTGCGTTTAAACATAAGTTTAGCTAAACTTTGCACGCTATTAATTTGAATCTTAATTAATCTATATGGAAACATTAAATCTAGAAGTCAAATCAAGAGAAAGCTTAAGTCCTAAAGCAGTAAGGGATACAGGGTTGATACCTGCGGAATTTTACGGCCCCAAACAGAAGAACCAGAGTTTTACGGTTGATTACCAGTCTTTTAGAAGAGTTTATGCTCAGGGAGGCCAGAACACCGTTATTGAACTTACGATAGACGGCAAAGATAAAACTTACGTTCTGGTTCAGGATCTTCAGTTCGATCCTGTGTCGGACAAATTTACACATATTGATTTTAAATATGTTGATCTTAATAAGGAAATTGAAACGGAAGTACCTCTTGAATTAATCGGAGAATCCAAAGCTGTAAGAGAAATGCAAGGTACGATTGTTACTACTAAAGATTTTATTACGGTTAAATGTCTCGCAAAAAACATTCCTCATACATTAAAAGTAGATATCAGTGTTCTTGAAGATTTTACTTGTTCCATAAGAGTAAAAGATATTGCTCTTCCAGAAGGAGTTGTAACGCTTGATGACCTTGAAACCGTTCTTGTAAATGTAGCCGCTCCAAAGGCTGAAGAAGAAGAGACTGCCGCTCCTGCTGAAGGCGCCGCCGCCGAAGGCGCAGCACCTGCTGAAGGCGCTGCCGCTGCTACTGATGCCGGCAAGGATGAAAAAGCTAAATCTAAAGCTGACAAGGAGTCATAATATTACTCTTGCAAATGGACGCAGGAAAAAGAAAATTATTAATTATCGTTGGGATTATTGCAGCGTGTGTTTTAATTGCATTATCCGTTGTATGGTACATAATTTTTGCTTTGCCGAAACCTAAAACCGATGAGAATTTAACGGAAAATCAAAATAAGACGACTGAAACGGACATTGCTCAGCTTGAGGAGCATAAATACACTTCACTTTTGGAGGGAGTTCCGGTTGATGCGCAGGAAGAAAGAGTCCTGGCTGTAATAATTGAAAATTATATAGATTCAAGAAGGCAGATGACAGGACTTTCCGATGCAAGTATTGTTTTTGAGGCGGAAGCGGAAGGCGGAATAACAAGATTTTTAGCTTTATTTCCTTATCAGAACTTTGAACGCGTGGGGCCCGTAAGATCGGCCAGACCTTACTACGTTAAATGGGCTGAAATGTTCAATGCGGCAATAGTTCATGCAGGTGGCAGCGATGTTGCTTTGTCTTCCATATATTCAAGCGCCAATGTTTTTGATTTAGATTGTCTTGCTCTTGAGGGCGGTTTAAAAAACTGTTTCAGGGATTATCTTTATTATGCGCCTCACAATCTTTTTGCCAGCCTTAAAGATTTAAGAGAATTTATTGATGAATATAAATGGAACAAACCTTTAACACAGAGTTTTTTTCAGTACGGACCTTTGTCCGCATTAACAATAGATAGTCTTGATAACAATGCTTTAACAATACATGTTTATTATCCTTTCCCGGAATATTTTGTAAGATGGGATTATGATAAAACTAATAATCAGTATTTAAGATTTCAGGCAGGGGAGCAGCATATTGACCACGGCAACAATAAACAGATAGCAGTTTCCAACCTTGTTATAATGTTTACGGATTATTACCCAGTTGATGACGCAGGCAGACTTTCAATGAAAACAGAGGGAGAAGGTCAGATGTTTTTGTTCAGGGACGGAAAGGTTATTGCAGGCACATGGAGCAAAACTGACAGTATGAGCAAACTGAAGTTTTACGGTGAAAACGGCGCTGAATTACTTTTAACTCCCGGAAAAACCTGGATTTCAGTAATTAACAGGACTGACCTGGTTCAGTGGGAATAAACAGGGGGGTACTGTTAAGCAAATGAAATTGTTGTCAAGGGTTGACAAAACGTAGACAAGTTGATACAGTCTACTGCCTATTTTTGTTTTAACTATAATAAGCAGATGCCTGGTATAGAAATTAGAATGATGCAGTTAGATGAAGTTCCAAACTTATCTTTGGAAGAAGCAGATGAATTTTTAAAAGGGCATAATGCAGTTGGTATTTTGATAGGTGGATTTGCGTATGATATGAAAATTGCAAAACATAAAAATGAGCATAAGGATTTAGATATTTTAATTATTAAAGGAGCTGAGGAAATAAGAGATCAAACTGGTTTTGATATTTTTTTGCCTAATAAGGAGGGTGTTCCTGTTAATAGAGGTGAAAATGCCCTTCCTTATCATATTCATTATGTTGGGAAAGAGCTAGCCCCAGGGTTATATACAGTTCCGGCTGAAGTGATTCATCTAACTGAAGCTGAAGTTCAAACAAGGCGGAATAAAAATAGACCGCTTAATGATGATTATTCTGAAGAATCTTTTAAAGAAAATTGTTTCTCTGAAATCAGTCTAGAGGATATTGTGCTTGAATTCCCTGGAGATATGGGTTGGATAGGAAATAATCTTCCTTTAAATGTTCAAATTAACTTAGTTGTTCGAAATGAAGGCAATGGTGCGGGTAAGAGAACTTTTATAACTTTCAAGAAAGATGCAAAATCTAATTTGCCTTCTACTGCATTTCCAAATAGATCTTATTTAAGAGCTCCAGATATAGATATAGATGGAGATAGTTTGTTTAAGGAGCGTGTATTAAGTGAAAGGGAAATGTATGCATTAGCAGAAGATCTTATTCAAAAAGGATATACTAAAGAAGGATTTTCTATTATTATGAAAAGTTGTCCAAATAAATTGGATAATTTTGATTTTTTTGCATATACTATTATGTTAAATGATCCTTTAGCTTTTTATGACTTTTTGTGTAAATGGTTGGTTTTGGCAAAAGAAAAGAATTTTATGTCTTTATTTTTATTCAATCCTGGTTTAAGTAAATACGGTATTAATTTTAAATTTGCTGGGTTGAAAGATGACATTTTTGATGATTTATTCCGAAATCTATATGGTGAAATTTTAGAAAAATATGGAGTGAGATATATTGAAATTCTTAAGAAAATATTTAATTTCAGAATAGAATTGATATTTGAAGATTGTGAAATTAAAATTCCAGATGGTTTGAAAGATACGTTTAGACGTTTAATTCAACATTTAGAATCTTGTGTTGATAATAAAGATATAGGGGATTTTAAAGAGACATTTGAAATTGATTCTAATGATATTGAGATTATTGTTAAAAAGGACTTATATTTTTCTTCCGATAAATCCGAATCTTCACTTTCAGTTTTGTTTTACGAACTACGTAAGATTCTTGATAATTAGTTCACAAGTTCTTCAAGAAGCTTTCTCATTTCCTGGTACTTGGATTCGTTTTCAGCAAGTTTTTTGATCTGAGCCTTTTTTTCCTCGGCCATTTCAAAATCTATGGATATTTTAACTTCATCTCCGATATCTATACCGTCAGGTAGTTGTGATACGGGCCACTGTATTAAATCTTGTTCATCATTATTTAAAACAAAATAAGCAAATTCCTCCTCGATGCTGTGAAGTTTTGCAGAAACAACCCCGTTTTTTTGCAGAGAATCTGCCATTGTTTTAAAGTCTTAATGTTTTTTTAAGAGCCAATCTTAACCCCAAATTACAAGACCCGCAATCAAAGGTGCAATAATTAGTGCGATTGTGTTGATAACTTTTATCAACGCATTGAGTGCAGGGCCAGCTGTATCCTTATATGGGTCTCCGACAGTATCTCCAACGATAGCCGCTTTATGTGCGTCAGAACCTTTTCCACCGTAATTTCCGCTTTCAATGTATTTTTTGGCATTGTCCCATGCCCCTCCGCCTGTGCACATATTTAAAGCCAATAAGAAGCCAACAACTATAACGCCTGCAAGAAGTCCTCCGAGACTCAAAGGCCCTAGGAATACACCAACTAAAACAGGAGCTGCAATAGCAAGAATTCCCGGGAAAATCATTTCTTTTAATGCTGCTTTTGTAACAATATCAACGCATTTTCCATATTCAGGTTCGGCTTTGCCGGTCATGATTCCTTTTATATCTCTGAACTGTCTTCTAACTTCAAGAACAACTTTATGAGCCGCTTTTCCAACCGACTCCATTAATGAAGATGCAAATAAGAAAGGAAGCAGACCTCCTATAAATAATCCGATCATTACTCTGTAATCGGTGATTGTGAAAACGAATTCATTGTTTGATGCTTTTGCAAGTTCTTCGGTATATGCCTGGAAAAGAACTAAAGCTGCAAGCGCGGCAGAACCGATTGCATACCCTTTTGTAACTGCTTTTGTTGTGTTTCCGACTGCATCAAGCGCATCAGTATGAGCTCTTACGGATTCAGGCAGTTTTGCCATTTCGGCAATACCTCCTGCGTTATCGGTAATCGGTCCGTATGAGTCAGTTGCAATTACTATTGCTGTTGTTGAAAGCATAGCAACCGCAGCAACCGCGATTCCGTAAATTCCGTTATGAGCGGCTGAAGCTTCACCAAAAAAGTAAGAAACTATAATCGCTGTAACAATTAATATTACAGGAAGGAATGTTGATTCAAGCCCTACAGCTATTCCTGCAATCACATTTGTACCCGCTCCGGTTTCTGATGCTTTGGCTATTTTTTTAACCGGGCTGTATGCGGTTGAAGTGTAGTATTCGGTAATAATAGTAATAAACAATGTTACACCCAAACCAACCAATGCAGCATAATATACAAACATATCGCCGATCATATAATTGGTGATGAAATAGAATGCAACCGCGGATATTAGTCCTGTTGCAATCATGCCTCTATATAAAGCACCCATAATATTCTTTTTCTTTTTCCCGAGCCTTACAAACCAAGTGCCGATGATTGAAGCAAGAACCGCAGCTGCACCAAGAGCCATAGGGTATTCAATACCCGGAATGCCAAGCGTATCAGTTAAAGTTGAAGAAGCAAGAATCATTGCGGCAATTAAAGTAACTGCATAAGTTTCAAAAAGATCCGCTCCCATGCCTGCGCAGTCTCCGACGTTGTCTCCTACGTTATCCGCAATAACAGCAGGATTTCTTGGATCATCTTCGGGAATGTTTTTTTCAATTTTTCCAACAAGGTCGGCGCCTACATCAGCGGCTTTTGTATAGATGCCTCCACCGACACGGGCAAAAAGTGAAATCAAAGATGCTCCGAATCCGAATCCAATAAGAAGATTTGGAACGGAACCTGCAGGTATATTTAATACATGTGTAAAAACAAAATAAAACCCTGCAACTCCAAGAAGAGCAAGTCCAACTACTGCAAGACCTGTTACAGCTCCGCCTCTGAATGCAACGTTTAGCGCTGCGCTAAGCGAATCTTTTGCCGCCTGAGCTGTTCGAACATTCGCTCTTACTGAAACGCTCATACCTATATATCCGGCAAGCATTGAGAACAATGCGCCAACAAAAAATCCAACTGCTATAAGAATTCCATTATTGTAATCTCCTTTTGGAAGAGTGAACGCGAGAACAAGAAAAACAAGTATTGCAAAAAACAGAACCGTTAAAGACTGTCTGTGAAGATATGCATTTGCACCTTCCTGAATGGATTTTGCTATAGACTGCATTTTTGCATTTCCTTTGTCTTTTGATAAAACGTGGATAATCAGTCCGACTGCATATAAAAGAGCAACTAAGCTCACTGCAATCGACAGAAAAGAGATGTCCGTGAAATTCATGTTTTAAATGTTAATTATAAAATTTACCTCGTAAAATTTTAGCTTCTGGAGTCATTAAAACCAATCACTTTTATGAATTATGATTTGCCTGAACTGCCGTTTTGTTGGCAAATTCAATAATATAGTTTCACTTTAATAGACAAATCCATTAAAATCTAATCCGGTTTAATTTTTTAATAATTTTATATGGAAACACACGAACACCAACATGAAACTCATCATGAAGGAAACAAATCGCCCGATATACAGAAGGAGCTAAAATCCCATCTGTCCGGTGCCGCTGAAACCTTAAAGGATATTAAAAGCGGAGGCAAATTCGATATCGGCAAAGAGTTTATGAATGCAATTGAAGTTTTAAAGCTCAACGGTAAAAAGATGGAGGAAATTGCAAATTTAAAATCTGCAGCTTTGCCTGCATTATTATTTATAGTTATCGGAGCTTTAGCTTTTCATATAGGTGTTTATTATTATATTGCGAACATGTTTAAAGGACTAGCCGGCCTTGCAGGACTTGCAGGTATGGATGATGTTTCATTCGCACCTCCAATTTTAGATCTTGCAATATCGTTTGTTCTTTTAGTTGTTGTTTCTGTTGTAGAAATTTTTGTTGTTGATTTTGTTGCAAATACATTCTTTAAAGGACAGGGGAAATTTGGTCAGCTTTTTAGAGTTTTAGGATATGCAAATCTGGCAATGGTGCTTTCACTATTTATGCAGATCGGATTTATAGGCGGTATATGGATGCTTGTTGTTACTTATGTTGCTCTTACAAAGCTTAAGAAGCTTGATTCTACAAATACCGTTTTAACCATAATTATTTCATTGGTCATAGTTGCGGTTTTAAGTTATCTGTTAAATCTGCTGTTTGTAAATGTTCTTCATTTAAGCGGCATGTTCAGCATGTATAATGCGGATTATTACTCAATGATGAATTCCAAATTATACTAAAATAGTATATTTATACACCCCGGATTTAAGGTCATTTCTCCTTAAGTCCGGGGCTTTTTTATGGTATAATTTAAAGATAGTAATTATAGTTTTATGGCTGACGAACCAGTAAAACAACCCGCGGATTCAAGCGCGCCTTTAAATCCGGCTTCAGGAGGCCAATCTTCGCCATTCCCAAAAAAGAGACGAAGACGCAGACCGAGAAGAAAAAAGCCTGCATTTGCCGCACCTTTGGTTCCAAAAGCTGAATCCGCCGCAGAAACGGCCGGAAGTCTGCTTGAACCTGTAAGCCTGGCTCAGGTGCAGAAGGAACCTGAGTCTGCTCCTATTCCGGAACCTGTATCTGAACCAAAAACAACATCGGGACTGGAGTCCGTTTTAGAACCAACCCCTGCACCTGCGGAAATTCCGCCTGAACCTGAACCTTTCCATGAACCCGAGCCTCAACTTTCTCCGGAACCGGAACCCGAGCCGGTACCAGCACCAGCTCCGATCCCTGAACCGCAGCCAACATACGAAGAACCGAAACCTGAAGAAGGACCTTCTCCCTTTGCAAATGCTTTGAAACCTGAGGAAGCCCAGACGGCTCCAAAGGGATGGGATCAGCTCAAAAATGCAATAAAACAAGATCACGAGATTACAAAAGAAAAACTTGCCGCCGGAACAGCAGGCATTGCAGCTGCAGGAACAGCTGCTGCGGTGGTTTCAGCGGAATCAAAAACGGAAAAATCTACCTCATTAAAAGAAGAACCCAAAAAAGAACAAATACCAAGAGTTACTCCGGAAGAAGAGCAGGAAAGAAAGGAAGTTTTTGCGATTATAGTAAGGTATGTGCTTTCGGGCTGCGCAATTATAGCAATACTTATAGGAATATTTTTCTTAAACCTACCCCAGACGGTTTTTAATGTGGCAAAGAATTTTTTTGTTGGATCTCAGCAATCATCCGAGCAGCAGACGCCTGATCAAGAAGTACAGGTTCCCAATACAAATACACAGACTGAAGGTGCCGGTGTAACAAGCGCAATTCTGGCCGGAGAAAACAAAGCTAAATCCAAGGAAGAGTTTGAACAGGGAGTTGAAACGGCATTGGTTACGGGGCAGGACGTTCCTAAACTTCGCGAACCTACATCCGCCGTATCAACTGTGTTTATGATAGGTTTTGATGAAAAAGAATTCGGAACAAATGGCACAATAAACGCATATATGGATGTTTTAATACGTCTGCAGAATGCATTTAAAACTGATATTCATGAAATGCTTAACAAGGCGCCGGACAGAGAAGCAGCTCTTGAATTGCATATAAACGAATTAAATTCCGTTTACGATGAGGCTAAAGAAACAATCCGGCTGATAAAAGAAAAAATGGACGAGATAAAAGTTGAATTTAATCAGGTTACCACATTAAAAGATCAGCTTGAAAAAGATTTCTTTAATTCCATGGATAAACTTGAGGGCAATGATTCCGATGAGATTCTTAACCAGTTTATTGAAGTATCCAAACGATATACTTCGTTAAAAGCTCAGTACAGCGCGCTGGATAAAACTAATCAGTTGTTTACGATAGCAATGAAGAATATGGAAGTCAGAATTAAAGATATTGAATATAACCGTGATGCTTTGATTAAAGGAGTAAAAGTTGTTGATATCAAGGGCTCCGATCTTGATTTGATTATCCAGGAGGGCGAACTTTAGAACGGTTTTTATTTAGGTGACTTTTTGGTTTAAATCTTTTATCATTCTTATGCGGAAAGATTATATTTAATATATGCAGAAAGAATTCACAAGCCTCTTAAACAGGGTTAAATTATATTCTAAAAATATATCGCAGAAAAAGCTGCAGATTGTTTATGAATTTGCATTTACAGCCCACGAGAACGATAAAAGGCTTTCGGGAGAAGGGGTTATTGTCCACCTTCTGGAAACTGCAAAAATACTTTCCACTTTAAAAGTTGATGAAGACACTTTATGTGCAGCTCTTCTTCATGAAATACCGCAGTATACAAAATATACCGTTCAGGATATAGAAAAAAAGTTCGGCCGAAATATTGCGCTTCTTGTTTCGGCATTCGAAAAAATAGGAGCCGTTAAGGCTGTAAGAGCAAAAGATGAACTTGAATTGGATACCCTGCGAAAAATGTTTCTTGTAATGGCCAAGGATTTGAGGGTAGTGCTGATAAAACTTGCGGACAGACTTCATAATCTGCAGACACTGACTTATTTAAGCCCCGCAAAACAGAAAAAAATAGCTCGTGAAACAATGGATATTTTTGTTCCGATTGCATCCAGGCTGGGCGTTTATTCTTTAAGATCAACACTTGAAGATCTTTGTTTTAAATATATAAACGAAAGAGAATATAAGAATATTCAGGATCAGCTTAAAACATTAGGGAAGAAAAGAAAGCATACAATAGATGAAATGACAAAGATTGTTGAAGAGTTTTTAAAGCAGCAGGGCCTTGAAGGAACCGTATCGGGCAGGTTCAAAAATACTTTTAGTATATATAAGAAATTAAAAACTAAGGGTAAAACCTCAATTGATGATATACAGGATATTTTTGCTCTCAGAATTATTTTAAAAAGCAAGATTGGTGAGCACGGCACTGAAGATATTTCCGATTTATACAAACTTATTGGCCACATCCACAACAAATGGAAGCCTTTGCCCGGCAGGTTTAAGGATTATGTGGGTTTCCCCAAGCCAAACGGATACAAGAGTCTTCATACAACCATCATAGGTCTGGCGCCTCATTCATACAAAGAACCGGTTGAAATTCAGATAAGATCGGAAAATATGCACGAAGAAGCCGAGTACGGAATAGCTTCGCACTGGCTTTATAAAGAATCAAAAGGATCTTCTGCGACCGCAAAACAGCATGCTCAGATTGAATGGCTTAAAAGCCTTGAAAATTTAAGCAATTCATCGGATGACGATGAAGTTATGCATAACTTGAAGTTTGATCTTTTTCAGGACAGAATTTTTGTACTAACACCCAAAGGAGAGGTTAAGGATCTTCCGAAGGGAGCAACGCCTATTGATTTTGCTTATTCGGTTCACTCCGATCTCGGCGATAAGTGCGTTATGGTAAAAATCAGCGGCTGCATAGTTCCTCTTAATTATCAGCTCAGAAACGGTGAAGTAATAGAGATAATTACAAGACAGGATTCATCTCCCAAACTTGAATGGCTGTCTTTTGTTAAAACACAGAATGCAAGATATAAAATTAAAAATCATTTTAAGGATTTTATTGATAAACCTGATGAAAACGAAAAAAAACCTGAACGGAAAATTGTCAGGCAGCAAAGATTTGTGCCGGTAAAAAAAACTTCAGAATTGTATAAGAAAGTAATAGTCGGCGGTGAAAAAAATCTTCCCGTTAAATTTGCAAGATGCTGCGCGCCTTCATTTAAACATAAAATCGGTGGATATGTAACAAGAGGATCTTCCGTTACCATTCATAAAAAAGACTGCAAATTATTTAAAAACAGCGATGTTAAAAGACATATATCGGCTGACTGGTATTAAAGCTTTAATACATGGATGCCTCCATAAGGTTGCGCGTCAGATCACTTAGAGAGTGCTCGTCGTTTTCGTTAACGGCAAGTCTTATTATTTCGCTGTAAGGTTCGTTTAAAAGGAATTTAAGCAGTTTTTTTAAATGTAAATCGGCTTTGCAGAAATCGGTTTCTTCAATGCAGTAAACATCAGGCATTATGCCGGTAAGTGAAAACAATTTTATTTTAAAAGCTTCAAAAATAAGACTTTCTTTTGTGTAATTTTCAATAGCTTTAAGTGTTTCGATAATAAGTCCGTAAATGTCTTCGCAGTTTTCGCTTTCAAACGATTTTAGTATTTTTGCGATTTCGGATGCGTAATAAAACTTGGTAAGATTTTCTCTGAATTTTGAAAAGGCCAGGCACAGGCCGCATTCAACAACTGTATTACTCTTGATACTCTTGTACACTTGAAAATCGCAGACATTTAATAAGTCCATATGTCCGGTGAATCTGCTGGAAATTTGCCTTGCCCCGTGAGCATGTACTTCTATTTTTCCGTACAGAGGGGTAAAAAGCGTAAGTATGTAATCTTTCTCTCCAAGAATTCTTTTTTTAATTATTATTCCCCGGGTTTTTAAATTTCTCATGTTTTAATCCAGTAACATTTTGCTTTTTAAGTATCTGTATACAGCAATATAGCTGCAGATAATTCCTATTACAATTGATGCGGCAAGTTCAATAAGGAATACCGATAAAAGAGGTATTTGTTTTAAGTACTCGGCAATGCTTATTTCCGAAATCTGAATCTGGGTAGCCAATAAAAGGAGAAGAAGCGTTGCAATAATCATTGCAAATACTCCGTAAAAAAGTCCTTCAAAAAGGAACGGAAGCCTTATGAAGTTTTTTGTAGCCCCTACAAGCCTCATAATGTAAATTTCTTTCTGCCTTGAATATATTGTAAGTTGAATTGCATTTGAGATTATTAAAATTGAACCTGAAATAAACACAACAAAAACCCAGAAAATAATCTGATTAGTTGCGTTTGAAAGATTGATCAGATTTTTGGTCACAGCTCCGGACGCAGAGCTTTGTTTTTCCGCGTCCGTAATAACATTTGCAAGCATGTGCCTGTATTTTTCCTGATTTAAAAACTGCTGAACCGCCGTATGCATTTCCGGTGTTTCGGTTGCTACGTTTATTGACGGCGGAAGGGGATTGTCAACACCGTATCTCTGCAGAAACTCAGCTGTTTTTGGATGAGTTTTTGATACTATTTCAAGAGCGTCCGATTTTGATCTGTATGTAACATTTGTAACTCCTTCTATTTTTTTAAGCTCGTTGATCATCTGCTGTACCTGGTAATAATCGGTGCTGTCCTTTAAATAAACGATTATATCAGCTTTTTGAGTCAGTTCATTAAGTGCTGTTTTAGTAACATAATTAACACCCAGAATAATATTAAAAATAAATATCAAAATTCCAATAACCAGAACTGTTGATATTGTAAGAAATTTATTTCTCCATATATTGGAAAAACTAAGGTCAAGCGCCCTTCCCGTCATTTCCAACACGGATTCTTTATGTTTTTTATTAGTTGTTTTCTTCATTAGCGCTTTTTATAAAAGATGATTTGTATAGATTTGGTTCAAATGATTCAAGCCTGATAATTTCCGTATCCATCTTCTCATCAATTATCATTTTATTCAATTTATAGGTAAACACAAACTGATCGTATCCGAGAGCGATGATGTTAGGTTTGATTTTTCTGATGATTTTATACTTGTCATCAATATTACCCAGAACAACTTTATCCGGAATGCCAGAGTTCTTAACGTTTTCCATGCGTTGTTTTTCGTTATGCTGAGGATATTCGCCTTTAACTTTTTTAACCGTTTTATCACGGGCTATAACAACAGTAAGAAAGTCTCCGAGTGCTTTTGCTTTCTTTAAAAAATATTCGTGCCCAAGATGAAATACATCAAAAGTGCCAAAAACTATAACCGATGCATGTGCTTGTTCTTCAGGATTCATTATATTCTGTCAGGGATAAAAAGATTAAGATAAACAAGCAGTGCAAAAAGGATGATTATTATCCCTATAAAAACAATATTGCTTAATTTATGCTGTTTTTCGGGAAGCTCCAGATCGATTTTAATGCTTACAAATCCATAAACGGCCGATGTGAGTATAAAAGGAATGTTCAGAATTTTTTTAACCGCCGCCGCAAGCTCCATATTGTATCCGTTCAGAAGCATTAAAAAAGCCAGGATATATATAGTTCCAAAAA
>Ga0265297_10008857_pt1 | contig 13251 bp, 16 predicted proteins | sample Munlanlwell13791_FD_192502 | JGI IMG/M metagenome (GOLD analysis project Ga0265297, IMG submission 192502) | Leachate microbial communities from a municipal landfill in Southern Ontario, Canada - Leachate well 137-91 | ecosystem: Engineered > Solid waste > Landfill > Unclassified | place...
GACGATAATGAAACCTCCCAGTCGAGCACACCCATTCTTTTCAACCGGCGTATCGGGCAGAATGCAAGGTGCATATACAGGCTGTTCAGTTTCTTAAAAGCACGACCACAGTGGTCACATTTCCATTCGTTGTGTACCCTAACCATGATTGATACCACGTTCGGGGTATAACTTTATATAATTTACCGGGTAGAGAGATTATTATGAATTACGTATCACCACCATTCGAGACGATGGATACTTCGATGTGTGCTCCGGTTACAATAACTGCGTCGGGTAGCATCATCGATGAAGAGAGCCTGAAATATATCGGGATGGCGATTGGTGTTATCGCCGTCGGCGCAATCGCCTGGTACCTTGGTAGCAGGAGGAAGTAGTCGTGGCAGCAGCATGTGCCACTTTGCTAATTGACGGCGGTGGTGGCGGCGGAGACGAGTTTAACGTAGTAATCGAGAGTTTTTCGTTATCTCCGTCGCAGATAACGCTCGGTCAGACGTGTAGTTTCACGGCTACCGCTAGGAACACCGGCACACTCGGTTCTCCAACTGGTCTTGTTGTCCAACTGCTCGTTGATGGCACGGTCGCAGCGTCTACCACGCTACCGTCTATACCAGCGGGTGGCGAAGTGCCCCTGTCCGGTAATATATCGCCAAACCAGGAGGGTGTTTTCAACATCTGTATACAGCTTCAGACCAAACCCGCCGACCGTCTCTGTCAGACGCTTACTGTGTCGGGTGGGTCTACTCCTGATTGTACCGAAGGCACGTACCGGTGTCTCGGGTACACCAGGCAGAAATGTGTTGGCGGCCAGTGGACGGATTACGAGCAGAACTCGCCTGATTGTGGATATCCGACACCGGAGTGCACTGACGGCGAAACACGGTGTGACGGTACCACACTCCAGCACTGTTACAACGGGACGTGGGTTGATATCGAGGAGAACTCGCCATCGTGTACTGAACCGGAACCTGGCAGTTGGCTTGATTACCTCAAGGAACACGCTGTTGGTATCGGTCTGTTAAGCATAGCAGCAATCGGTGGTCTCGGCATAATGATGACACAGAAGAAGAAATACTGACCAACCGAACAACAACTTTATATATCTTTTTTCCTAATATCACCATTGTAGTGTAGTGTTACAGAACAGAGGTAAATGAATGTCTATTGTAACGGACGATTATGGTCTTGTGAAGGATAACGAACACCTCGTGGTATTCGTTCCCGGAAGCAAGAAAGCACTCCCGTTCCGAGTGCTCGCACGGCACAACCGTGGTGGAGAGATTCTGAATTACGGCTCTATACCGATCACGTCGGGCGAGTCGTGGGGTTCGTATGACGGTGGTACAACGACCGCACCAGCGGATAACGTCATTCCCAACCGGGCATACACGATGACTAACAGTTCCAAACTGTTCACACCACCAGGGGATATGAGCAACACGTACAGCTCGACTGACATGTTCTACATCCCGGCAGACGATTTCAGGAACAGGATCTTCCATATATACATGGACTTGACCCCGCACTTCATCAGGTGTGGTATCCAGATCCCTCGTGGTCAGAACCAGCTCAGGTACCAGAACAACCGTGTTATCCTTGGCGTTGACAAGACGTCCGGGTGGCAGTGGGGTGGCCTGGAGCTTGTCCAGTTCCCGGAGATCAACATGGGGTACATGTTCGGCAACGATACCAACGTTGACTGGTACAACAGTGTTGTGTTCCGGTACGGCGAGTATATCATCGGAATCCCCGGAGACGCCGAGACGATCTTCGACCTGCTGAACAAGAACCGGCCTGCTCACTGGCTTGAACTCCCGATAGCGTCGTACGACTCGACTATCCGGGCGGGGTTCAACAAGACATACGCCGACGGTCGTGATTTCGACGGGTTCAAACTGTACTCGAAAGAGGACAAGGCATACGCGCTCAACGAATACGCGGCAGAGATTTCAAAACTCTCGCCGGAAGTCGTGATTAGCAAGCCGTCAAATACGAATGTTTCTCGTCAGAGGATGGTGAGATAGATGGCACCTCCGAGAATCAATCAGTCTGAGCTTATTACGTTCAGGGGAACGACCAACGGAGCCGATGTTGCAGAGACGTTCAGCCTCTATTCGACGCTGATGTACGGAACCGATGAGTATATCAGGATACCGAAAGGGATGAAACTGAAGATCCATTCCATCCGGGTGATGGGTAGCAACACCGACACGCTCGTGTCAGTGAAGTACACCCACGATATCACCGCCGCTATCCCGACATACGTCGATATCGATTACGAGTTGCAGGACAACGCGGTTGATATCAGGATATCGGAAGAGAAGAAGAAACCAATAATTCTCCCGGGGCTGACCGGCGATGAGGCAGTTGCGTTCGATTGGTTACAGACCGACGCATCCACCGCGTATCTTATCGTGGAGGTAGAACTTACCCCCGCGTAAGTTTTAGGTGCGGGGTGATTGAGTTGCCGGGAGACGTAAGACAGATACAGTTCAGGGAGACGGTATCGGACATTGGTGCTAACACGAGCGTTGTAGACCTTCTTCGAGAGATATCGCTGAAGTTAGACCTGTTGATTGAATTACAGGAGACTAACCTGTGGCGAGGGTCAGAACGAAAGTATTGGAGCAAAGTGTTCGATATTAATACTAACCAGTTCCGCATACCGATAAACCCGCCTGCACGGTCGATTGTTATCACGACTGACAAAAAAATGTCTATCTGGTTCAACAGCCGTGACTCGGAAGAGCATGTGATTGAAGCGTCGGAGTCGCCGTATATCGAGAGTGATATACCGGATGGGCTGCTGATACAGGACATTTACATATCGACGGATGCGTACAACGACCCAACGGTAAAGATACTCTGGAGAGGTTGATCCGATGACACAACAAGTCTCGTTTGCTGAATCAATAAACGCTGGTGGTTCAAGGTTGCTCCGATGGGGCAGAGATGTCGAACCAGAGTGGGAGTATGGTGGATTGTGGTATTCTTTACCTCCGGGCGGGGATTTGCTTACATACGAGATACCTACGGGTAAAGATGTCTACATATATGGTTACTTTATTTCAGCAGAAGAAGAAAACGAGTTTGTTGTTGGTTGGCTAAACAATGGAACATTCTATACAAAAAGAATACAGTTCCCGTCAAAAGGAACGCTGTATTTTGTAGATAATGTTGCTATAAATGAAGGATATCCTGCAAACTATCGACAGGGCGATCCGTATGATGGCATAGCTATTTACAACGTTAACGCCGGAACCGGGAACCCTACCGGTGGCGCCGTGTATCAGGCGGGATTGCTACACGCGGATATAGAGGCAGAATGATGCATATCGGTGGTGTTATAGATGAAGGCGGTGCAAGGCTGGTTCGGCACGGTCGGGATGTAGAACTCCGTTGGTCATATGGAACTGAGATACTTGCACCGTTGCAAGGCCAAACTGTGTTTGAAGATTACGTTGATGTAGATAAGTTTGGTTATATCTATGGCTACGAAATAACATCAACCCATGATAACTCAATGTTGTTGTTTTGGTCTGCTGGAACAACAACACAGTCCATACACATACCGTTACAGAGCAAAGGGTCAACATATGTTACCTTGCCGGTTGCATTGAACGAAGGTTATCCAATATCGTACAATGATGTTGCAACGGGTGGGTCTAAACCCGGTTTTTACGCCGTTGCTTCTTTTGGAACCGATGGGATTCCTGGTTCGAAATGTAATGTTTCGATACTTATTGGAGAGGTACCAAGATGAGTGGATATTCAACCTGTGGATGGGATGTCGGGGCGTTACGGACGCTTGATTGGCAGGAGAGCGTACTTGACAAGGATCTGGCTATACCGCCGGTTGCGCCAACCGCCGGTGATCGTTATATAGTGGCAGCGGGTGCCGTTGGAGATTGGGCAACTTATGATAATTATATTGCGACATGTACAAACTCCATATTCGGGTTCTGGCAGTTCGACGAGCCAGATGTGATGACATGTGTGGGTGTGGAAGACGAAGGGTATGTCTACATCTGGAACGGTTCGGCATGGGTGAACACCGGTCTGAGCATGGGCGGGTACGCCGACGGTGATGCCACGGTTGCTGCCTGGGCGACGTCTGTGACAGTAACCCACGGTCTGCCGTCTATACCGGCTATCGGTGATATCCAGTTGACGGCAGGTGACGATATCGGTGGTCGGACGGTCTACCCGAGTAACATCACCGCGACAACGTTTGACATCAACATGACACCGGCAGATGCGATTGATCATGTGATACTGTGGAGGATTGAGGTGTAATTATGGGAGCGTATCCAGCGTACAAAAAAGATTACGACGCGATGGTGTTCATTGAAGGTACCGATGTAGTAGCTATATCGGGCGACGGTGAGACAATATCTCATGGTACTGCCGGAACGGACGACGCTACGGTAATACAGGCGGCAATTGATGCGTCTGATTCAAAGACGGTAGTATCGTATGGCGTTTACACACTGCATGATAAGATAAACGTACTTAAAGAAAATTATCTAATAGATTTTGATGGGTCTACGATAATTGCTGGTGATAATATAGCAAATGTAGATGTTAATTTTTTACCAGATAGACTTGACAACCCACATCCACTTATTCAGGTTGCGCAATCAAGAAACGTTACCATAGAAAACGCGGTTGTAAATGTAAATAACAAGGGTGGTTCTATTGGAATTGTTGTTCTTGGAAATGGTGATTTTTCAGGTACTTGGACGTGTAGTAACGTTACTGTGAGGAAGTGTTGTGTATACAATGCTGCTGATTTAGATCCGCCCATATTATATGGTGGCCCAACAAACAGATTTGGTTTTGGAATTGCTTGTTATGGCGCTGTAAACACTTTGATAGAGGATTGTGAAACATATTCAAACAGTGTTGGAATTAGATCATATGGTTGGTGGTCTGATGGGCCAGATTCATCTCGTGGAAACACAATTCGAGACTGTAATGTGCATGATAATAATAAGAGAGTAGTATTTTGGGGTGGCGGTGGAATACATTCTTCTGCCGATCCTGGGTTGTTGATAGACTCTTGTAAAGTGTATGGAGAACACACGTATGGAATTTGGATTGGAGAGAATGTTCCCAATAGAGAGTTTGGAGTTTCGGTTGTTAACTGTAGGGTTACTGGTACATATAATAATGGGATACACTTTGCGGGAGAGAGTAAATATGGTCGTATTATTGGAAACATAGTATATGAATGCGGAGCACACGGAATAGCACCGGGGGCTGGTTGTTTGGTTATGGGAAACGTGTGTTATGATAACGGACAGAGATCCATGGCGGGTGCGGGTATATATATATATAGTGGGCAGGGTATAACCGTGGTTGGCAACACCGCATATGATTCGGGGGCAGGTACACAAGTGTACGGTTTGAATGCTATACCGAGTTCTGCGTGGCCAAGTAAGACAAAAGTTTCTGGAAATAATTTTACGGGGTGTAGTGTACCATATCTATTAATTGATGCGTTTGATTCACTTGATGAAACTGGTTTTATGGGTGCAATATCTACGGACACGTACCTTAAAAATTCATGTACATATGAAGTTGGTGCAGCATCACCTGTAGATTTATATCTTCCTGAAAATTCTTGGCAACATGACACAATTAAGGTTTACGGTGTTTCTAGTAATCTCTCAGATACTCAAACTATACATGCTGCTTCGGGGGATGTGATATATTTGGACGGTATCTCTGGTAGCAGTTTGACCATGTTTAGGTATTCTTCCTTGAAGATGGAAAATAAAGGTTATAGATATACTAGGAATTATTCTCTTGGTTTTAGCACTGCAACAACGTCTAATTTGAACGGGGGAACAGTTGATTGGAGTTCTGTTGGACGGGTGTTGTTGGGTGATGAAAAATATTCTACTGCTACATCTACATCAGACGCATTAACGTACAGAATAGTGTGTAAACGAAATATATCGAGTTATATTCCGAGTGATGCTACCATTATTGGTATAACTATTGATGTACAGAGAATGGCATCACACAATGATACTAACAACTATGTTGTAGATAACGAAGTTCGGCTTATAAAACCAGATGGATCATTAACTGCTGAAAACAAAGCCGATGCTGTATCAAAATGGTCGTTGCCGCACAATGGATATACGTATGATAGGGATTGGCCGGTATATGGATCATCTTCAGATTTGTGGGGAGAAACGTGGGGTCGGGCCGATATATGTAACGATGAGTTTGGGATCGTATTCGCGGCAGATATATACTCTGATGGGGAATCTGTTGTAGCTGCGGTTCATAGAGTTGCATTAGCGGTAAACTTTATAACAGGTCAAAACATATGGGTTGCAAAAATAGATTTTGGAAACTTCGAGGTGGTTTGATGAACTTTACAGATCCGAGAAAATCTAATGTTGGTGAGTTTTGTGTTGGGAATGTTGAAAGTGTTTCTGACAATTGGGTGGATTCGATTGGATATGGCGACTGGGAAAAGTCGTTAATAAACACAAGTACTTCGTCATATCCAGTGCATTTAACAAGTTTTGGCAACGGTGTTGTTATTGTCTATACAACACATGGTTTTGGTGGTGGTTTTGGTTCGTGTGTAGCACGTTCTGTTGATTATGGTAGAACTTGGACAGTAAGTATGCCCGGACAGGAATTTCCAACAGCTGCAATCATTGTTGGTGCAACTGGGAATGGAATCTGTTTTCTTGGAGAATCTGCATCTGCATATCGGTTGTTTCGAAGTGTAGATTATGGGTTAACTTGGAGTGACGTGGGTCGGGTTGGTAATGCTACCGGATATTCTAAATTTGTTGATATGGGTGACGGAAATTTTGTTATGCTTCCTTCAGGAGAAACATCTATAATACATTCTTCTGATTATGGACAAACTTGGTCTGTACAAACTACATATCCACTGACTATTGACAGCGTTCGAGGAATGTTTAAGATAAATGATTATTTGTACGTGGTTGGTCAATATGATACGTCGAAGCAGTATGTAATAAGAACCGAAGATTATGGCATTACTTGGGAAATCGTTTCAACTATTGATTTTGATATACAACGAGCATTTTATTTGAGAGATTCAAATGTTATGTTATTTACATGTAACAGCAATGTGTATATTACCGACCCAACTAATGATGGAATTAGTTTGATTGGATCGACAGCATCAATAGGTTATATTAATCCGATATATGATATTTTATATTTAGGATCGGGTGTTTTATTTGCAGGCGGTTCCGGTTATAACTTTGCGAAATCTATAGATTTCGGACGGACGTGGACACTTGTAAAAGATTTTTCATCGGACGGGGTAAGTCGTATATATTCTATTTGTTATGCAGGTAATGGCAATATATTGGTTTCTGTATTTCCAACTGGTTGTATATACAGATACCATTTTTTACCGGATAACTGCAACGTTGGGATGATACCAAAAGCAAATATATCAAGTATACTTGACTTGCTTGGAGATACACGTTTATTATGTCCGATCTATTTCACACCTGCAAATGATGGTTTAGTCGATAAATCACGTATATGGAAACATGCGTATGATTATTCGAAAAATTCTAACCATCTAGAATGTCCATATTTTTTGTTTCTTGATAATCTCATTGGGGAAATATTTATTGGAGAATCTTTGTATCTAAATTTTGACGGAACATCACAGCGGTTTTATCAAACCAACAACACCGACTTCGATTTCGGTGACGCAGCAACAGACGACGCTTTCTCAGTCGTCTGCTGCGTCAACCCGGACGACGTAACCTCCCGGTTCATCCTCGGCAAATGGGATGATAACAACCAGCGCGAGTGGCGATTGTTCTTTGACGCCAACGGCTATCCAACCATGCAATTGTATGATGAAAGTGCTGATACGTACATTGGACGACAAGACCAGACCGCGTTCACCACGGGGTCGTGGCAGGTGCTTGTGGCAACGTACGACGGGAGCGGTATCAACGCCGGTTGTAAAATCTACATTGACGGCGTACAACTAGACGATGCCGATTACGATAACGGCGTGTACGTGGCGATGGAAGCTGTGACTGCCAACTTAATGGTCGGTGCGTTAAAGAACGCTGCCGTGTATTCGGAATACTACGACGGGAAAATGACCTGGATCGGTGTGGCTGCGAAGGAGTTATCAGCGGATGAAGTGTGGTCTCTCACGCAGAGGCTCAAGGGGGTGCTCGGGATATGAGTTACGTTAAATCAACCGGTGGGAGCCAGGAAGGGAAATCGAGAAAACCGTACGATGTTTACATATTCACCGACGGTACAACGGTTTACGCCACGGATGTTGATACGAACGTCATAGCCGCCGGGTCTGCTGCCGATTCGACTGCGGTTCACGGAGTGTTCGAAAAGGCGATCACGACGTATATGGCGACAACCGGCGGCAGGGTGTACATATCACCGGGAGATTATTCGGTTGTTGCTGTTGTTGTGTTACCGGCAGACACACACATCGTCGGTGCGGGTGACACTACGATTATAACATCCGTTGGTGACAGCGACGGGGTTTCTCTTGATGACCGGTGCTCGTTAAAGTCGTTAAAGATAACAAACGGTGGTGTTGCTCATGTAGACCGGGAAGCGGTCTACGTTTTCGGCGACGATGTGGTTATCAGCAACGTGCGGATAGACGGGTTAAGCTCAGCCGACGGGTTTGCGTACGGGATAGCAGACAGCGTATCTGCAAACAACTTGCGTGTCTTTGAATGTGTTATTGAAGACATACTTGGGCCGGGTGTTGGTGTTGGGATATATCATACGTTAGGAACCCATTGTGTCATTGACGGGTGCGTGGTTGATGGTTGTACATACGGCATTTATTTTGGTAGCTCAACGTCGTCGTCAACAATTTCCAACTGTACTATTTCAAACTGCACCACATACGCTTTCTACCCCGCAAGCAGCGGTAACCGCATAGTTGACAACCATTTCGAGTCCAACGCACAGGACGTTTATATCGCCGCCGGTGACGTCGCCAACATCTTTGCGAACAATTATTTTGACGGCACTGTGCGGGTAGAAGACAACGCCGAATGGAACATATACCGGAACAACATCGGGTACGTTGACCTGAGCGAGATCCGTCAGCCCATGTCAGAAGTGTTGAACATTCTCGGGTCGTGCAAGTTGCTGTTACCAAACGTCGAGACGTCCGGGACGACGGTTTCAGATTATTCCCGACACGGCCACGACGGTACCGCAAGCGCAGACGTTACCGGTCTGTTCGGGTTCATCGGTCGGGCGACGTATTATGATCTTGACCAGGCATCAAGCCATACCATTGATATCGGCGACCACGCAGACTTCACGTTTGGTGACGGGGTTTCTGACGATGCGTTCAGCGTGGGTATAGTGTTAAACCGTGGCCTTCACAGCTATCCATCTGGTATCCTGTCGAAGTTCGACGATACCGGCGGGTCGGAACAACGCGAGTGGGCACTTGACCTGGACGCTGCACAGAAACTCCGGTTTTACACGTACGACGAGACAAATGATGACTATATCGGTCGGATGTACAACGGAGCGGCGCTTGCTACAGACACGTGGCATTTCATAATCGGCACGTATGACGGGTCGGGCACAACTGCCGGGTTCAACATCTACATCAACGGTGTGGAAGTGGACGACCTGGATTACGCCGGTGGTGGTGGGTACGCCGCTATGGAAGACACGACTGCCGGTGTTCGTATAGCCCGGTACGACAAAGCGACCGGCAACTATGTCGATGGAAAAGTGATATGGCCGTTTATTACCGCGAAAGAACTCGACGCCGACGAGGTGTGGTGGTTGACGCAACGTATTTATGGTCTCATGGAGATGTGATGTTATATGACAAGGATATTAACCCGGGATTTGGCGTGGGATGCGAAGGGAGACCTCGTAGTAGGCACTTCGGATGACCATGCAGACAACCTGCCGGTGGGTGCAAACGACACGGTTCCAATTGCAGATAGCGGTGAAACAACCGGAATCCGGTGGGGAAACGTAAAACCAACCACGTCTACGGTTACAACCGACACCACGATGGTCGCGAACACGAAGTATATCGTGAACAAGAACGCTGGCGGTGCGTGTGCGATGACACTCCCTGCAACGGCTAGCGTTGGCGATTTCATTGAACTGGTGGGAATCGGGACTGAAGGGTGGACGATTGTGCAGGGTGCGGGCCAGTACATACATGTGCTTGACGTGTCGTCAACAGCAGGCGCCGGTGGTAGCGTTTCGAGCGACGACTATTATGCGTCGATCATCATGGAATGTGTGGTTGCAGACACCGCGTGGCGTGTTCGGAACATAACCGACGAAGTGACGGTGGTGTGATACAATGACATTAAAGCGAAGCATAGTTGGAACCGACCCGGATTTCTATAACGCGCTCATACACGTCCTAGACGTGGTTTCTACACCGGTGATACTGTTACCTGGCGATACGATTACCGGGACTACCATATCAGACCGGTCGAGGCGTGGTCACGACCTGACGGCATCATCCAGCGTCGCGACGTGGTATGGTAGCGACGGCAGGGCACTCAACTACTACACAAGCGATGGTGCTGCTACCGGCATGATAGTAGCCGACCACGCCGATTTCTCGTTCAGTGGTGCGGGTGATACCGGGTTCAGTATAATGGCGATGGTTCATTTACCGGCGGCGGCTGCCGGGACTCTGCTTGCCAAGTGGGACGATACGGGTGGTGCGGAAGACCGGGAATGGATGGTAGATTTCGCTGCCGGTGTTATGACGTTCACCACATATGATGACACGAACAACGACAGCCTGACGTGTGCAACTTCTGCTGCTCTCACCGACAGCGTGTGGCACCACGTGGCTGTGACGTACGATGGCAGTGCGAGCTCCGCTGGAATGGCGATCTACGTTGACGGTGTTGCTGTAGCCGTTACACCGGTTACCGGCCCCGCGTATGCACAGATGCAGGGGGGTGCTTCGGAAGTTACCGCTCTGTGTCATATGTCCGGTGTCGGTACCTATGGCGACTACCTGGATTCGGGAGCACGTGTGTCGTGGCTCACGTTGATCGACAAGGAACTCGATGCCGACGAGGTTTGGTCACTGTACCAGCGTATGAAGTACATTGCAAACCTGTAACTATACTTTTTAGGGGTTGTTTGGGTTGGTCTGGATAGAAGTCGATGAAACGACAGCTACAATGAGCCAGAAAGAGTTCATTGTCAAGTATCTGCTTGAGGTAAAAGAAGCGTATGTCCACCAGATGTATGCGGCATGGGCAGATTTCGCGTCTAAAATCGGCAAAAAACCAGGCGATTACAAGAACACGCGCCGGGTTGTCTCTGACTTAAAGAAAGAGGGCGTTATAACGTTTTCGCGGGAAGAACCGATGCCATACCCGAAGTTTTCCCGGATATACTACAAGCTGGTGGTATAATTTGCCCCGGTCGGGTAGACCCCACAAGATAAACCATGCTGAGTTCGGTATACCCCCGACCATCAAGATAGAACGCGACAACAACAAAGACTGCAAACTCGGCCAGGTTGACGACCACGAGTTGAAAAACTGGGTTCGACGTCAGAAAGCAAGAGCTAAAAAAAGATTTGATTAAATGAAATGGCTCGATTTATCTTCTTTCGGTTTCTTGCTACTCTTGGCAGGCTTTTTCGGTTCTTTCTTTGACGTGGTTGTTGGGGCGGGTTTCGGTTTGGATTCCGTCTTCTGCACATACACTTCAGATCCACACGGACACACGTAGTGTGTGAATTCGGGGGTTTCTGATACCTGGTTGAGTTTGGTGTTTCCACACTCGCTGCATTTTACTACCATACAAAAGAATTGTGAACCACCAATATTAACCTTTCTCCATTCGGATAACCTTTTTATACGATAATACTAGAGATAGAATTGTCCCACTTTCGGGACTACTATACCTCCTCTAGAGGAAATCTGCTTTCCTACTCTGGCGGCTGCCGTATGGTTCAGCGGCGGTCGCCAAAACTTCGTTCTTAAAAAGGTGTTGTTCGTTGGTATCTACACAAAGATACACAGCGGAGCAACCGGGGCAAACTCTTGTGGCGGTGGGCGGTACGTCAGGTTCCTGGTAAACGACGATTCTATACCAAAGTCTCCGCTGAACGATATCCTCTGGTCGAACCGGTCAATGTGGCCGAGCGTGGTGGTGTTACCAATACCAGCCATAGACAGTGCGTTTACTGATATGGTACCGTAACCGAGGTTTGTTCCAATGGCTTCGACGTTGTGACCGATTGAAGCGGATGTCATACCAATCTCCATCGGTGTGATTCCAGTGAGAAGGCTGTTCTGCGTTGCAACACCGATAGATTCGGCAGCGAAGAAGTCGCTCGATACGATTACCGAGTCACATATCTGCTGTTCGAACGATTCGGCAGATACCGGGTACGGCCCGTACATTGTGATCATAGCGGTTTCTCGGGTTGATGCCGACCCCATTACATTGTCCTGGTTGAGGTTGAACCCGAAGGTACGGTCGGATGAGATTGCAGTAGGTTCGCCGAGAACGTTTGGTGCAGACATTTCAACCGTATTCATGTACAGGGACTCTCCATTTGAAGCGACAGTCCTCTCAAAATAGCCAGATTCGAAAACCGTTGACATACCGGACATCGTGTAGACGTTGTACTTTGTGCTTAAAGCACCGGTAGCCTGCACGTTGACAACCGACGTGGTGTCGTCGAACAGGATAGCACTCGCGGGAGCAACACAGGATGTTGATACCAGAGCCAGTATTATCAAGGCGGTTCCGACATTGAGGTTTCTCGATGTCATAGGTAGTGATATACCAACAACAGCATTATATATTTCGGCAATTTATAGTTGGGTATGACAGACTCGGTTCCTGCTATAATCGGTGTTGGTGCTGGTTTAGCAGAATATTATCTTCTGAATACCAGGTTCCAGGTTGCATCTAACATGGTTCTCGGTGTTATCGGTGCAGGTATGGTCTTTGCAAAAATTACCGGTATAATGGATTCTCTTGATCCGAGGATAAGCGACGGCATATTCGGAAACGTGCTTGCTCTGGTAACTGCCGCGATGTCGTGTGAATTCCTGTGTAACGGCGAACCACCGGGTGGTGTATTGCCTCCACCCACACCCGAATATATAAGTAGTGTAGGAACCGGAAGGGGAATGAGGTTAAGGTCGCCGTACGCATACCCGTGCAGCACACCGTTTGCAAGATTATGAGCGACCGGGTACCGTA
>Ga0265297_10008858_pt1 | contig 13250 bp, 15 predicted proteins | sample Munlanlwell13791_FD_192502 | JGI IMG/M metagenome (GOLD analysis project Ga0265297, IMG submission 192502) | Leachate microbial communities from a municipal landfill in Southern Ontario, Canada - Leachate well 137-91 | ecosystem: Engineered > Solid waste > Landfill > Unclassified | place...
GGGCAAACTCAACTACTGTCCTCATATATTCCATCTTGTTCCCGGTATCATAATATTTGCCGTTTTGAATCTCGCAGGCATAAATCGGCACTCCCTGGTCCCGCAAAATATTTATCCCGTCCACTAGCCATATTTCTCCGCCTTTTCCCGGCTTGACACTCTTTAAAGCCGCAAATATTTCCGGAGGTAAAATGTAAGCTCCGTGGGTAGCCAAATTAGACGGAGCCTCCTCCGGAGAGGGTTTTTCCACTATCTTTTTGATTTCAAACACCCCATCACTCACCAATTTGATATCCGCAATCCCATATCTTTTCAGATCCTCTTTATTCTCAATCCTCACTCCAGAAATAACTACACCGCCGTATTTCTCATGTACTTTTTTCATCTGGGCCAGTCTCGGAGGCTCGGCATATATAAACTCGTCTCCCCACATGGTTACAAACGACTCACCGTCAATCGCCGGTTCAGCACACAAAACCGGTGTCCCATTACCGTATGGTCCCTTTTGCCTGATATAAATAAAATTAGCCATCTCTCCGATCTTTCTTACCTCTTCCAAAATCTTCTCCTTCCCGCCATCCTGCAAATTCTTAACCAAGTCTTGATTTGGGAAATCAAAATGATCCTCAATTGTCCTTTTGTTTGCTCCGGTAATAATCACTATGTCCTCAATCCCCGAAGCAACCGCCTCCTCTACCACATACTGAATCACCGGCTTATCAACGATCGGCAGCATTTCCTTGGGAATAGCCTTGGTCTGAGGTAAAAACCTGGTGCCAAAACCCGCCGCCGGAATCACCGCCTTGGTTACCTTCGAGTTCATGCTTCCCATCATATAACAACTTTATCCCCTTTGCCAACACACACCAAAGACTTGACCAAAATGTCCTATAGTAGTATACTTGGCAGATGTCAAGCTGTGAATATCAACCCATAGACCATAACAAACTTCACCGCCTTATGGAGGTGACCAGGAGTTTCTACGCTCCAAACTTTGAAACTATTAAACTTATCTCTAAAGAAAATACTGAAATAGCCAAACTGCTTCAACCCATAGATGAAGTTGTCGCCGTTATAGGAACAGGATTCCCCTATTATGCAGTTGACCAGTCCGGTAATCCAATTCCTGTCACCGAGATAAATGATTTTTTAAACAATGTGGTACGCCTAGTTTCAAATGATCAAGAAATGAATCCTGAGGGATGGAAATGCCCCAATTGTCAACACGAAAATAACCTTCCTGATCTTAAAACCCATTGCAAACCCTGCACTCAAGTAGAATTAAAGCCAAGAGATCTATTCAAAGCACTACCAGATTTAGATATTACTGTAATTGCGAAAAACCCCTCACTTTGGACAGAAAAAACAATCCAAGAGTTACTCAAAAACGAAGGATATGTTCAAACAGATACTGCAATAGGAACAACAGTTATCAATACCGCAGACAGATTAGAAAATGTACAAAATGGTCATGGCCAGAAAACGAAACTTCCCATTGATCTTCATATTTGGTCCAGTTCCGAATTTCAGTCCAGACTAGATGGAATTGGAACCAATTCAAAACAGGTTTTAATTCCTACTCGTTCACTTCACACGAAATGGGAAGATGATGAAATGGATCTCCAATTTGACTTTCTTTTCTCACTTACTCCCATCTCCGCCACCGCAGAAATAAAGCAATTAATTAACACAACTCGTGTAAAATTATCTGAAATTCCAATTGAACAGTTAATTTCAACAGTATCAACTCCATCTGCTAGAGCCACAAGATTAATGGCTTGTCCGGAAGTGAGACAGGTTTTTATTGACAGAATTCAAAGCTGGAAAAACCATGAGCAAGTACATTGATCTTCATACCCACACTACAATTTCTGATGGTGTATTAACTCCACATGAACTTCTAACACTGGCGGCATCGTACAACCTCTCCGTAATATCTATTACGGATCACGATTCTATCTCAGCCTACACTCAAAAAACTATTAAATTCGCCGCAAAACTAAATATTGAGCTTGTTCCAGGAATAGAGTTCTCAACTAAAGATACACACGGCAACAAATATCACATCTTGGGTCTTTTTATAGATATTCGCTCTCAAGCACTCATTAAACTTACTAGAAAAATTCATAAACAAAGAGTAAACGAGATTAGAATTATGTGTAATAAGCTAGAAAATTTAGGTTGGACTATTGACGCCGACTCAATTCTAATCCAAACCAAATCCCCCACCAAAGCTCATGTTTCAAGATCCCTCATAAAAAATCCTAAAAACAAAGATCTTTTATTAAATACTTTCGAAACTACAACTCCGACCGAAGGCATGGTGACAGAATCCCTTCTAATCAGAGATAAGCCAGCATTCGTACCCACTCCAAATGACATTAATCCTCAACAAGCAATTGATTGCATTCACAAAGCAAAAGGGTTGGCAATTCTCGCCCATCCAAGTTTTTACATACTCAAAGGCAATAAAATAGAAGATTTATTTAAAAACTTTTTAAAATTGAATATTGATGGATTTGAAGCAATAAACATTCAATACGATAGATCTAACCACGATAAAGAAATCCAGCATATCACCCTTCTCTCTAAACTTTGTCAAAAAAACGGATTGTTAATAACTGGAGGATCTGACTTTCATAGTAATAATCAAAAAGACATGGGTAAATACATCGACCTAGGTTTCTATAACCAAAAAATTAAAGTGAATTCCACAATTCTCAAAGCATTAAAGCATAAGCTCCCTATGTTAAACTGATTTCATGTCCTTTCCGGGAAAATTAATCCAATTTTTCTTCACTCTTCTGGTAGTTGTCGTCCCCTTAATCTTTCTTCCCAACACCTCTGAACTGTTTGAATTCAACAAAATGATCATCACCTATATCCTGACTTTACTGATAGTCACTGCCTGGATCTCCCGCATGATCCTGGAAAAAAGACTTATCTTCAACCGTACCCTCCTCGACTGGCCAATCTTAATCTTTTTGATCACTCAATCACTTAGTTTACTTTTTTCCATTGATCCCCGCACTTCTCTTATGGGTTATTACTCCCGCTTCAACGGCGGCATTCTCTCCCTCCTTTGTTACTCCCTGCTCTATTGGTCCGCAGTCTCAAATCTTGATAAAAAATCCACATTGTCAATTGTAAATTGGTCATTGTTAACTGCGGCAGTCGTCGCTGCTTGGGGTTTTCTGGAACACTTTGGTATCGACTCCCATCTCTGGGTTCAGGATGTGAAAACCCGGGTTTTCTCCACTCTCGGCCAGCCCAACTGGCTGGCAGCCTATCTGATCGCCCTGATATTTATCCCGATTTCTAAACTCATTTCCAAAATCCGGTGGTGGCCGGCGTTTCTCTCGCTACTACTCTTTTTGGTCTTACTTTATACCAAATCCCGCTCCGGATTAATGGCATTTGCCGTGTGTTTTGTCATTTTTTGGATAGCATATCTAAAAAAATTAGGTAAATTTGAAATTAGGTCAATTAAAAATTTATTAATCATCTCCCTTCTCACCCTTACCCTTACACTTACCATAAAAAACCCTATTAGAGACATGGTTATAACCTCACCCCCCCAAACAACCTCTGCTCCCGCCTCCGGCACCTCACTCGAATCCGGCGGCACCGAATCCGGTACTATCCGGAAAATCGTCTGGACGGGAGCGGTTCGCATTTGGAAATCCGGTCCCAAAAACTTTTGGCTTGGTTCCGGACCGGAAACTTTTGCCATGGCATACTACCAATTCAGACCGATAGAACATAATAATACTTCCGAGTGGGAACTTCTTTACAACAAAGCTCACAACGAATTCCTAAACTACCTCTCCACCACCGGCATTCTGGGTTTTAGTAGTTACTTAATACTTCTTGGATTCATGTTTGTCACATTTTTTAAATCCCAAAAACCAAATAATCAAAGTTCGAAAAACAAAAATGTTGAAAATCATTTGGCTATTGATAATTGGTACTTGATCATTTCATTGCTTGCCGGATGGCTAACCATATCGATTACCAACTTTTGGGGATTTTCGGTAGTCATCGTTCAAATATTTTTATTTCTCTTTCCCGCTTTTACCATCACCTTAAATCACGAAGAAACTCCCCGCAAATCCATCCCCCAGTCCACCTGGCAATATCTGGCTCAGCTGATCTTGTACTCCTCCGCCCTCCTGCTCTTCTCCTCAATTTGCAATTACTGGCTGGCAGATGTTGCTTATGCCGATGGCCAAAAAGCTTTCAGGTCCTTCAATGCCACCCAGGACCCGGAATATATTCTTACCGCCTACCAGAAATTTTCCAGGTCTTACGAATTAAATTCCGTAGATTCCCCTATCAGCTCGGAGCTTGGCGTTACCGCCGCCTTTATGTCACTCCTGGTCTCCCAAAACGATACCGATGCCTCAGGTCAGTTCATAGAAATTTCTCAAATAGCCTCAAAAAAAGCCATAGAAAATAGCCCCTATCATCCCAACTACTACAAATCCCGTTCCCGGGCTTTGGTAGTTCTCGGTACCATGGACTCCAGGTATTTTAAGGAATCGGACGAAGCGTTAGCCCACGCTCAAACCATTTCCCCCACCGATCCCCGCATCCCTTATATCCGGGCCATAAACGCCAAATATGACAACCAACCGGAGCTGGCCAAAAAATACTACGAAGAGGCATTAAAACTAAAACCGGATTTTGCCGACGCCAAAGCCCAACTCCAACAACTTGCTACCCCCTCTTCAGTCCCCTCACAGTGACACCCAATGTCCACTTCATTGATATTTGTTAAAATACACCTATGGCCGATATTGTCGTCGCTCCCAATCAGGTCCTGAGGCTTCCTACCAAAACCGTCAAAACAGTCGACGATCGCCTGCTAAGAATTATTGACGACCTGATTTCAGCTCTAAAAGCCGCCGCAAATCCCCAGGGCGTTGGTCTGGCTGCTCCTCAAATAGGCATCTCTTTGAGACTATTTGCCATTAGACCGACTCCGGAAGACACTCCGCAAATTTTTATCAATCCGGAAATTATTGGTAAATCCCAACGCCAACAGTCTCCCACCGCCAAAAACGGTGTCTACGAAGGCTGCCTCTCCCTGCCTCATTTTTACTCTCCCCTAAAGCGTTCCCTGTCCGTCACAGTCAAATACCAAACTATACCTTCAAACATATCAACGCAGATTTTAAAGAAAAATCGCGCGCAGCCGGACCCCGGCAACGACCAGGGAGTCGAGCACGATTTTTCCAAAATCGGGTTGATTACAAAAACCGAAACCTTCACCGGTTTTCCCGCCCACATTATCCAACACGAAATGGATCATCTAAACGGTGTACTGTTTGTCGACCACGTTTTAATCCAAAACACCAAGCTCTACCACATCGAAGGTAAAACCTGGGAAGAAATTAACCTCTAGCACTCTTTTTAATACTCGCTTTTATTCTCTCCTTCTTTCTTTTTCTATTCTCTCTGCCCCTGTTTAATGCATTCTGTATTGAACAGCTTACTGGCTCCGTAGTTATTTTGTCTGCTTCATAAACCGTAATTGATGCCCCCATCCCTCCATCTACAGTAAAAGTTCCATTGGGACCATTTACCACCCTTACTTCAGACGAAACAGTATCACCCCCTGGCAATTTTCTTTCTCTACCCCTAACTACCCCCACCACTTGTGTAGCACCTGAACTAACTTCCGGTTCTAATGGTCCATATTTTGGCTCCAAGTCTTTTTGTCCAGCCATACTCAGTTATAATTATGCCATGACCAAGCAAATTATATTTTTTGGCTCATCTGCCTACTCTATTCCCTCCCTGCAAACCCTCTTAGATCACCAGGTAACAGTTTCCGGTGTTATTACGACAGAAGACAAACCGGCCGGCCGTCATCTCAAGCTCACCCCCAATCCTCTCAAACAATTTGCCACCGAAAAAGATTTAAAAATAATTGATAACTGTCAATTGACAACTGTCAACTCGGACTCCGTCGGTCTTGTCGCCGCCTACGGCAAAATAATTCCTCAATCTGTCCTGAATACATTTAATAATCAAATATTCAATATTCACCCATCATTACTGCCTAAATATAGAGGTCCGTCTCCTTTACAATTTCAAATCATAGATGGCCAAAAAGAAACGGGGGTTACCGTCATTCAACTGGACGCCAAAATGGATCACGGGCCCATTGTCGCTCAGGAAAAAGACATTATATTGGATACTGATACCCCCGAAACTTTGGGGAAGAGGTTATTTATTAAAGGAACGGAACTATTTCTAAGTACCCCTCTCTTTCTCTCCCCTAGTTTAGGGGAGAGAACCGAAGTGAGGGGTACTCTCCAGGACGACTCCCAGGCCACTTATACCAGAAAGCTCACCCGCCAGGATGGCTTTGTTCCCTACGATGAATATCAAAAATTTTTACGTCTTGGATCTTGTGACTTGGATCTTCCGCATATGGCCAGAGCCTTCGCTGGTTGGCCCGGATTATGGACAATTGATCCTTCCGACACCCGAATCAAAATTAAGTTACCTTAGTCCCAGAAACCCCATACCCCGACCTCAGTTTTGTTTTTAAATATTCAGGAATTGATGAATCCGTATCCACTTCATACGCTTTTTTTCCGGGATAAAGTATTGGACATTTAAAACCATGCGGAACAACGACTTTCCCAGTTCTTATATCCCTATGGCACCCTTCGCATGCGGGTGAAACATTATCTCTTGGACACAACGACAACGTCTCAACCATATCTTCAAGAAGTAGCTATAACAACCCCAGAAGATGTTTCCGGTTTTCCCTTTAATTTCCTCAGACATTTGGTACACAGTCTCATGCCCATCCAGGCATGCAAATTGGGTTTAAACACTTTCCTGGTATGCGGAGCTCTTTTTTTCCATCTTCCACCAGCAACCCCTCTGCCGTGGGTATGGGTCTCGCCGTATTGGATGGATCTGGCACAATTGTCACAAGCGTAAGCCATGTCTTGTATTTTACCATATAATGATCCTCATGCTAGATTTATTATTTTCTTCCCCCGCTGCTTTCTTCATAATCCTGATAGGCATAGTTCTGGCTATTGCTATCCACGAAGCCGCTCACTGTTACATGGCCGACTATCTGGGTGACCCCACCCCCAGATCCCTGGGCCGCCTGACTTTAAATCCTTTGGCCCACCTTGATCCCGTCGGCACCCTGATGATTGTCGTCACCGGAGCCTTTGGTTGGGGCAAATCCGCCCCCTACGACCCATACAACCTGCGAAATCCCCAAAAGGACTCCGCCTTAATCGGCCTCGCCGGTCCGGCATCAAACATCCTACTGGCCATAATATTTGCCATTGTACTCAAAATTACCGGCGTTTCTTTTGTTTCTTCCATCCTGGTGTTTATGGTCGGCCTGAATATTAACCTGGCTTTATTTAATTTACTCCCCGTCCCACCCCTGGACGGCTCAAAGGTATTTCTCAAAACCAATCCTTTTCGTGACCAGAATTCCTATTTACTGTTACTGCTCCTTATAATCCCCTTCTTCGGCGGCCACTCCCTGGCTTCACTCATCATCTCCCCCATCTCTTCCGCTATTCTCCGTATTCTGATATAATCCCGGTCTTATGGCAAAAAGTCCAGAAAACATCAGTCCCAATGACGGAAAGACTGCCTATACTCGTATGACTCTTGCTGAAACATATGCCAAACTTGCAAGAGAACAAAACAAAGCGGAGACCAAACAGGGAATCCATACTTTCGGAGCCGTAAATTCCCGGTTTCAACTTGCTATAAAATTCTGTGCATTATGCCATCATTGCGGACTCAACCAGTTACCCAATGGACGTATAGACTTGCAATGTTTTGAAGGCGAAACACCTTTACAAAAGGTCAGTGATGGTGCAGTAACAACCAATGATGTGAAATGCAGTTCTCGTCTCGAAGTTTAATATCAGCTCTTGTTTTATTGTGTATAATAAATGTGTCCTGCCAAGAAGGAAACCAGGGTCATTTTCCTTGACTATTTTTTCCTTAAGGGGCACAAGCTGAATTCTTTTCCGGTCCGAGTACCAAAAAGACGTCCCCGTCCACTATATTTATTGAACGGAGCGGCTAGCCCACTTTGAAACAACTTAAGGGAAACCCCTGCCAGTCCTGATTGGCGGGACATTTATTTGCGGTCTTCAATATCTATTTGATCCGGAATTTTGCCAAGGTAAAGAATGATCTATCCCCAACCTGTCCATGACTGTTAATATATAAGCAGCATCATTTCCATCTCTTGCTAACGTTTTTGAATTAAAAACTATTTCACCTCTTCTTCTTTTAAGAATATCTTGTTCAATTAATCCCTCCATCTGATCATACGCATCCTGATCCCCAACCCAAACTTTTCCCATTACTTTTTTTAATCCTTCTTCAACTTCCTTCCAATCGCCTTGAATATTCCCCAGTGTCAACTCAGCTTCGATTAAATTTCGACCATATTCATTCCCTTCTTTTAGTAAATTGTTCCTTTGTTGAGTGTTAAAGCCATCAAACCTACTTGATATATCATGTATCAAGTTGTCTTGCATCTTTTTTCTAAGTTTAGTGGCTCCCACTAACAAAGCACTATCTAATCCCAGTGCTCCTATTAACACTGTCCACTCTCCAAAATTCATTCCCGTTATCATTTGTCTCAATTCACTACCTACCAACAGCTCCAACATTCCCACCGAAGCCAAACCCACGGCAACAACAGCTGCTCCCTTTAACCCATTTGGATTATTCAGCTTATCTCTCACTTTTTCTCTTTTCAAAATTGATTTTCTATCAGGAGTCAGTATATTTTCAACCTCCCCATAACTATGGTTCCACACTCCAAAAAGTAAATCTTCCTTACGATATTCCTCACCCAATTCATGGTGTACCTGTTGCATCAATTGACTTTGAGTCATCCTTTCGGACTGCATTCTAGGCATAGGCACAGATTTTACATCACTATAAGATATATATCAACTAAAATGTCACCGTGTATTAATACTTAAGTATTTGGAGTTAAGTTTATTTAAGGTAAAATCAAAGTATTGCCACCTTATAGCGAATCCCGCGAAACGGGATGAGATATACCAAACACGAAGTGTTTAGGTAGCTCAGCGGTAGAGCAGCTGTTTTGCTTTGTCCTTCCGAAATCCGAAGGATGAAGGAGGATAAACAGCATTTGACAACTAATCTTTATGTGCCACCTTAGCTCAGCGGTAGAGCAGCTGTTTTGTAAACAGCAGGTCCTCGGTCCGAATCCGAGAGGTGGCTCAAATAAGCAATTTTTCAGATAAACAAATGTCTTTGGAATAAAATTGTTCACTTTTTTCCATGTAATACATCATTTGCCCTGTTCGTTCTTTGCATCACTTCAGTACTCCCTCCTCTGTCTGGATGGGAATTTCTTGCCGCTTCACGATAAGCCTGCTGTATTTGTTCCGGTGATGCATTTCTTTGTAAATTTAAAACGTTAAATGCAGTTGTTTCACCCATATTTCCATTCCATGCTTGTGGATTTCCCTTTGGTGGCGCGTCTCCTGGCCCGGGTCCGGTAAATGTATCTTGTCCGCCATGCGCATTGTAAGTATTATCTGTTTTACTTCCTGAATGTTTTCCGGAACTTCCCTGATCAGGTCCGGTAGTTTGGTTTACACCTGACCCGGGTACATTTCCCCTCCCATACTCCGGCCCGTCACCGGCACCTCCTCTATCGCCTGATCCGTCATACTTGGCCTGGAAACCTCCTGGAACATTGGTTGAAAAATTATGAGTTGCCCGACTTTGCCTATCTGGTCCCCCGTTGAAAAATGATTTAAGCATTAAATATCCCAATCTACCCCCTATGGGCACAACAAGACATAAACCACAATAATACACCTTGGGATCGATACCAAACTTTATTAAATCAGCCTCAGGAACACAGCCTGTTGTCAGGAGTCCCATGACAGCAACCGCAGCTATATTCTTCCAATTATTGCTCACCCAATTTTTTGCTTCAGCCAGTTCCTCATGATTAGTGTTCATCTTATATTCCTCCTGGCTCCAAAAGTTCCAAAATTTGTTTCTCCGGAATCTCTGTACAAAATATCATTGTTCGCAAGGTGTATTTCAGTTTGCCCCCTTATATTCCTTATTTCTGCCTCCAAATTTGCGTTTGCCCGGCTTCTTGCGGTATCTAGCCAAGAAACTTGCCTCAGTTCCTCGGTTTTACGACCAAGCATTCCCCAGGGCTTCTCTTTTGCCACTGCAACATCGACTTCCAACATTGCCATACCGGAGGGGTCATTATCTACCATCTTTTGCACCATAGTCCTACTATCACTCGTCAATCCATTTTGCCCATCCTTGTCCACAGCTGGCCTTACCTGACTTTCATTTAGTCCTTTCTCGGCAATTTCCGCTCCAGTAATAACCTGAACGCTCAATGGTTTACCCTTGTTATCATACCAAACCCCACCTCTTACAATTGCAAATGAATGAGAACCAAACTGTCCCTGATCATTTATCACAATTTCCCCCAGCAAACCTGAAATAGATTTCACAGAAGAGCCTTCTCCATATCTTTGTACCAACTCCCCGCTTCCATAACCAAACTCACAATCTCGACTCTCCCTACGAAACAATTCTCGAGCCAATTGCCATGCTTCCACAGACGTTCCGTTATCCGGACTCCTACTTGTGTTTGATTCTCCACGATGCCCCCCCCAGTCTCTTCCAATAAGCCAATAAACAACTCCCGCGCCGATTATACTCACCGGTATCCATACTCCTGTCGATTCTGGGTTTATATTATTAAGATTATTGCACGCCAAAGTCGCAACCGCATACGTACTTATTACACTCAATGGCCCAAATTTTTTTTCAAATTCTTTTAACTTCATATTTCCCCCTTAATCACACGGTCCACCAGTTACCAAAACAGGTCCAATATTCTCACCGTACATACCCCACATCCCGTATATCTTTGATTCCGCACAAATCGACTGCCTTTTAATCTGATATCTCAAAATATTTTCATCTACATGATTATCCCTAAAACCGATCCTGCCGATTGCCGGTCTCCTCATTTTTTTCAACATCCGTTCCAACATCTTTTCCGGATTTTCAATTACCCATTGCAACAACATTTGGTCCTCATTTTTTTTCAACTTTCTACTCCTGGCTTCGTTCGCTCTTTTTTCGTTCGCTCTTTCCCACCAATACATCTCACTCCCACTACCGGTCCTGTATGAATTAATAATATTGTAACCTTTTTCTCTGTTTTCTCTCCAGGACATATCGGCATACGCCGGACAACCGTCCATCAACTCTTCGGCTCTCTCAAATTCTTTTTTACTCAATCCCCCTTTCCTTTTTGCTTCCAAATCATCTCTATCTTCTGGTGCGATTGTTTGTATAAAATCAGGCTTTACAAACTTTCCGGGTCTTTTACTCTGTGACATTTGACCCAATAAACTTGTAGGATCTTCACCCCCATATCTATTGGCTTGTGTTCTACTGTCAAAAACATTCACATTCACTTCCTGCTCAATCGGTTCTGCCATCTGCCTACTCGGTCTGTTACTAAACAGTCTCTGTAGGCTCTGTAGTAATCCCTGTCCTTTTGGTTTTTCTTCCTGTCCCTCGTCAGGTTGCACAACATTTGCACTCCTGGCTTTCTGAATCCGATCATACTCTACTTGGGTTATTTCCTCTCCATTAGACCGTATAGGTTTTTTGCCTGTTTTTCCATTATGTACATCACTTTGCCATTGTCGATAATCTCTGGTGCTGGGTGCAACCTTAACTGGTTTACCATCAATTGTAAACTCAATACCATTTTCGCCCCCACTTTGTTCCCCTAACCTCACTGGAAACACGGAATTATTAAAATTGACTTCAGTATCCTTATAACCTGACATACTATGGGATTATATATCAGGATTGCGCTCCTGTAAAGCAAGCCTGGCTTCTGTTAAAATTCATTTATTGCCGAGGTATCGAAGTGGTCAAACGAGCCTGACTGTAAATCAGGTGGCTTCGCCTTCCCAGGTTCGAATCCTGGCCTCGGCACAATTCAGGTCTTTACATAATAGACCTATAGTACTATACTGGGGGTTATGAATAATTTAACCAAAACAGAATTTTCCAATTATTATCATCCCGATAGGCAAATGTATCGCTCTCAACGGGAAAGAAACGGATTAAAAAATACTACCTATGGACTACTAGTTATTGGAGCTTTGGTTTTGGCAGATTATGTCGGTAAACACCCTGAACTAATTAACCAAGCATCAAGCTTATATAAAAGTATCTTTGGTTAACACACTTACCTTCTTACCTCCCCTCTTGATTTTTCCTACACTTGAATATATTCTGTAGCAGTGCAAGTTCTGACAAAAGAAACTATTTCAGATCTTTACTCTTCCGGAAAATCAATGTGGGAAATAAGCCAAAAATTAGGTTGTTCTGTGCACAAAATTACCTACTGGATGAAAAAATATAATATCAATAAAAGAACGCGTAGCAACGCTATGTACGTGAAATTAAACCCCCATGGAGACCCCTATAAGATAAAATTGAAACTTACCAAAAATGAACAAACTTTATTTGGCTTGGGATTAGGCATCTACTGGGGTGAAGGCAACAAAGTCACTCCTCAAGCAGTTAGAGTTACAAACACAGACCCGCAGTTAATTAAAACTTTCAGATCCTTTCTTACAAACATATGCCAAGTGCTTCCACAAAAAATTCAATACAGTATCGTTTGTTTCCACGATTCTAATCCTTCAGACGTTATTCAGTATTGGTCAAAGCAACTTGAAATATCCACCGAAAAATTTGGTAAAATCGTCCAAATACCCACACAAGGAAAAGGTACCTATAAAAGGAAATCCCAATTTGGGGTATGTACTATCACAGTTGGAAACGTTAAACTTAAAAGCTGGATAATGCACCAATTGAAGGTCCAATCAGCCCGGATAGTTCAACGGTAGAACGAGCCCTTGGTAAGGGCTAGAAAAGAGTCCGACTCTCTTTCTGGGCTCCACAAAATTTATTTTGCATCATACATCGTCCGCAAATACTCCTTGAGGCTGGTCACTCCCTCCGCCACCAACCCTACCCCCTCCTGGTTCATACCCACAAATCCCCTCTTTCCCATCTCTTCCCTAAACTCCGTCTCTCCGGCCCCGGAAAACACCAATTTTCTCACTTCATCATCCATCTCCAATAACTCATATATTCCCACCCGGCCTTTATACTTCGTTTGATTA
>Ga0265297_10008859_pt1 | contig 13249 bp, 11 predicted proteins | sample Munlanlwell13791_FD_192502 | JGI IMG/M metagenome (GOLD analysis project Ga0265297, IMG submission 192502) | Leachate microbial communities from a municipal landfill in Southern Ontario, Canada - Leachate well 137-91 | ecosystem: Engineered > Solid waste > Landfill > Unclassified | place...
TCCTTCACAACACTGGAAGGTCTTTCAACGACTTCGCCCGCAGCGATCTGGTTTATTAATTCTTCAGAAAGTAATTTTATTTCAGACATGGCAAATGATAAATTTATCTTTTTATACCTAAAAAGATTCAAGTAATCAACTTATCTGCTAAACGTCACAATTCCGTTATTTTCATCCTTTGTATAAAATCTTGAAGTCATATGCAGATCTGTAAAAACCATCATATTTATCTTTATTCTTTCAATAAAACTCTTAAGTTTAGGATATCCGTTGACTATGTCGATAGGGTATAAATACAATCCGTAATTATTTTCCGAGATATTTATTCCGGCAATCATTCCGGAAGAATTTGATGTCAATTCATTTGCAAGTTTGCTATCGGTAAGAAAATCTCCAAGAGAATAAATAATCAGGCTTTTTCTATAATATTCAATAGGCAAAACTTCACTTATTCCTCTTCCCACAAAAATATCAACTCCGTTATCTATAAATTGTCGGGCGATTTTTTTTCTGTCATTTTCTTCCTCGGAACCGCTGAAGCCATAAAGTAGATATATCAAACTTTTATCGTTTCTCAGTTCACGAATAGTTTTTAATTGATCTTTTAAAACTTCACTTTCAGATGAGGAATATTTACAAAAATTTATATCAAAATTTTCGTATATTTTCTGAATACATTGTCCATCGGGTACATCGAAAACTATAAAATCATTTCCCAGGAAAAAGTTATCGTTTTCACCTCTGATATCGCGAAATTGTTTTAAATTTACCGAATCAAAACTGTCAATATTTGCAAAATTCCAGCCCGCCAATACCCCCAGATCAGCATCGCTCTTGATATTACCAACAGATAGTATATTAACGCCCGCTTCAGGCTTGCTTAGGTTTGATTTTTTTACACTCGTAGCTTCGCTGACAGGATCTTCTTTGTTAAAAGTCCAGAACGAAAAATACGAAGTTTTTTCCTGAGGATTAAGCGAAAATTTTTGCGAACTGATATTAAATACCAAAGATGTTTTTCTGTTTTCATATTTTTCCATCATGCTCATGAGCATATACAAAGCGGGTTTGCTATCAACATCCAGATTAAAAATATTTTTTAATGAAAATTTTCCAAGTTCCTTTGTTGTATATTGATCATGATAGGCTGAAAGAGCGATCGGAAAACCTGAAGAAAAATTTGTGCTGGCGATAAACAATACGTTTTGACCGATTATATCGGAGTACAGAAAATCTCTCAGTGTTAATAATTCCTCTATGCTGGTGTCATCTTTTATTATTATCGGCAATAATTCTGCATTTGGGAAAAAATGTTTTAAATAAGGAGTATGAACGAAAACAGACTCTTCAGCCTGAAAAGTTGACAGTTCATCGCTTGCAATATTTCTGGAAATCAGACTGTAAATTTTATCATTCGAAAGATTTATTTCTCCATCAATGGATTTAAAAATGCACGATCTGCATGTCTGTATATTCCCGTTGCCTGCATTTAAAGAATTTCCGGCCAATAAAACTATCAAAACCGGAGAGCTGACATCCCGTAAGCCTTCATAAAATCTCTCGAGTTCCATAGCCGGTAGTATACTGCTTGGGACGATCACACCCATGGGATTGCCATCAATTTCCATCTGATTTTGTGTGGAAAAAATATGTGACCACATTTTTGTGTCACCCTGAAAAAATGATTTTATAAGATGTGTATTATCTACCGTACTTATTTCAACCGGTCTGATCAACACAAAAACGGCGACAAGCATAGTCATAACGCAGAGTACAATACTGGTCCAAAATATTTTTGATAGAAATTTTATTGTTCTGTATCTCATTTATTAATATTTATCCGGGCTTATAAAATAAATTACAATTTTATCACTCTTCTCTGTTCCATCCTGGAAAAAAGCCTTAAACTCATACTCATTTGTTCCCGGGGATAGATTTTCAAAACTTCGCATAGCTTTGAAATTAAATTCACTGTCTCCTGTCTGAAAAGGTTGCAAAATCTGTTCAACCGTTTTAGGTGTATCTACTTCTGAACTCATTTGAAAATGAGTACTATATACATTGATTTTTGTAACATTTGGCGAAACAATACCTCTTATTTCAAGCGGTTCTTCATAAATAGAAACCTCATCTTTCGGATTTGAAATCGTAATATAGTTTTCTCCTTTATATGGAGTTTCTTTTTGGGTTTTTGTGATTTTCTTTGTATTTTTTTCGGTAGTTGAACTCGTATCTATGTCGTTTACCTGCTTGTTTTCAAGTTCAATAAGACGCTGTTCCAGGACCAGATTCTTTTTTTCATAATCGCTAATTTTTTTCTCAAGCTCGGAAACATCTTCATTTGGAAGTGCACAGGAAGGCAAAGTCATAATAAAAATCACTCCCAAAACTATTATAAATATTTTTCTCATCAAAAATGCTGTTTAACTGCATGACAGTCTATAAAAATCGAACAAAATTGACAATAGTAAATTATTGTTGAGAATTGAGGTTTTTTTTGATATCGCTGAGCTTCTCCAAGGCATTTAATGGAGTAATATTGTCTATATCCAGTTCTTTTATACTTTGAATAATTGAATTGTCAGAATCTTTAATTGAAGCATGATTTCTTTCAGGAGCTTCCACAAAAAGATTTGGCTGCTTTGGATTTTTTTCAATATATTCAAACTGTTTATTTTCCAGTTCGGAAAGTACTTCTTTTGCACGGGAAATAATTTCAAGTGGAAGCCCTGCCAGCTTTGCGACCTCAATTCCATAGCTTTTATCAACAGCACCTTCGATAACCCTATACAAAAAAACAATCTCTCCTTCGCTGTTTTCAGAAACCTGCACTGAGAAATTTCTGGCTTCTGCCAATTTTTTTATCAACTCAATCAGTTCGTGATAGTGAGTAGCAAAAATTGTTTTTGCTTTAATATTTTCATAAATATATTCGGTGATAGCCCAGGCAATACTTACACCGTCATAAGTTGATGTTCCTCGGCCAAGCTCATCAAGGATTATCAAACTTTTTTCAGTGGAATTATTTAATATGTTTGCCGCTTCATTCATTTCAACCATAAAAGTACTTTCACCTTTCAGCAGGTTGTCATTGGCTCCCACTCTGGTGAAAATTCTGTCAACGATACCGATTTCCGCGCTTCCTGCGGGTACAAAACAGCCGGTTTGTGCCATCAGTACAATCAATGCATTTTGTCTGAGATAAGTTGATTTTCCACCCATATTTGGGCCAGTAATCAATAAAAACCTCACTTCGTCGGAAAAAATACAATCATTTGGAACAAAAGTGTTTGCATTCCCAACTTGCTCTATTACCGGATGTCTTCCGTTTTTTATATTAATATTTCTTCTTTCAGTGATAAGAGGTTTTTTATAATTATATTTTTCGGCTATATAAGCAAAATTCGACACAATATCAACGACTGCAATAGCTTTTGCACAATCCTGAATTTGCAGAAGATATTTCAGGACTTCAATTCTGACTTTATAAAATAAATCATATTCAAGTTCTTTGATTTTTTCCTCGGCACTGAGTACTTTTTCCTCATATTCTTTTAACTCGGGAGTAATATATCTTTCCGCATTCACCAGAGTCTGTTTTCTTATGTAATCGCTTGGTACCGCACTTAAATTGGATTTGCTGATTTCAATATAATACCCGAAAACCGAGTTAAATCTGACCTTTAAAGAATTTATTCCGGATCTTTTTATCTCTCTTTCCTGTAATTCTTTTATATAACTTTTTCCTTTTCCGGAGATGGATCTCAGATCATCCAGCTCAGAATTAAATCCGTCTTTAATTATATTCCCGTCACGGACAGATAATGGAGCTTCATCAACTATTGCACTATCAATTAGACTGCAAAGATCTGAAAAATCTATTAGTTTGGGGACCAGATCCTCAAAAATATTTTGTGACAATAACATGTTTTTAATATCGGGAACCTTTTTTAATGAAAAATTTAAAGCAACAAGATCTCTGGCATTTCCTGTTCCCAGAGAAAGTCTGCTTAGCAATCTTTCAATATCAAAAATTCGGTCCAAAATTTCCCTGACTTTTCTAAGTTCAGAAGAGTTATTTGTAAAAAAATCCACACGCTCAAGTCTTTTATCAATTTCTGCTTTATCCTGAAGTGGCTTTCTAATCCATTGTTTAAGCATACGTCCTCCCATTGGAGTTTTTGTTTGATCCAGAACCCATATTAAACTTCCCTCCAGAGAGCCATTTCTATTATAAAATATTTCAAGGTTTCTGACCGAGGAATCATCAATCTGCATAAATTTGTCATCACTAAGAATTGAGATTTTTCCGATATGTTTAAGCTCGTTTTTTTGCGTTTCTTTTAAATAGTCAATCAGCACAGCCGATGCGAAAGTCGCATCATTAAGATCCGATAACCCAAAAGCGGAAAGAGACTGTACAGAAAAATGCTCCAAAATATATTGAGCAGGATCCTTTGTAAAATTTCTCCTGCTATAAACAATATTTTTATATTTATTTAAAAGTACATTGTTTATATTTATATTATCATTTTCGGAAAACGTCTGATAAAGACATTCTGCCGACTGCAATTTTATAAATTCACTTTCAAAACTTTTTATATCTGAAAACTGTGCAGTTTTAAATTCTCCGGTCGTGATATCACAAAAAGCAAAACCTACACGCCCTTTGTTAAAAAGCACAGAAGCAATATAGTTATTTGTTTTGTTTCCTATGATATTTTCATCAAACGTGGTCCCCGGGGTAATAACACGAATTATTTCTCTCTTCACGATGCCTTTTCCATCGGGTTTTGTAACCTGATCACATATCGCTACTTTTTTCCCGGCTCTGATTAGTTTTGCGATATATGAATCTACAGCATGAAAAGGTATTCCACACATGGGAATATTGGAATTTTTCTTGTTTCTGCTCGTAAGGGTAATTTTTAAAATATCGGATGCAATTACAGCATCTTCATTAAACATTTCAAAAAAATCACCAAGTCTGTACATAAGAATACAATCCGGGCATTGGCTTTTTATCTCATTATATTGCGACATCATCGGTGTTTCACTCATATGCAAAATTATTGCAAGCAGAGCTTATAATATCAAAGACAAAAATCCAAGAAAATTAAATTGCTTTTATGCAGCCATTTGAGACACGCCTTCATCCACTTCATATTCAACAATTTCGAGTTTATCTCCGTAATATATGAACGGATAATAATCAATCAGTTCAATATCTTCCACGGATAAGATAATTTCATGTTTTTTATCCATATTTCTGAACCTGTGTAAAATTCTAACCATGTCATATTCACTAAATTCGTAATCCCGTCTGGTCTCAAAAATAAATTCAGGATCAAATTTTATTACCCGGCCCGACTCCAAAATTTCTTCAATATATTCATCCAGTTTATCGTCATCGCAGGTTTCAGTTTTAACAAATTCTTCGGTCATAACGTATTCAGCACAATATTCAAGGTATTCGGCGGAAATTTTCTTTCGTGGAATTCTTTTTTCTTTTGATTCGACTTTGATCTCGTCGTTTATTTGATCTTCCGCTTCAGGAATTTCAATCTGCTCTTTTAATCTATAAGCAACAAAAACAAGCGGTATAAATCTCGCAAGATCATTTAGATCCAGGGTTAATTCGGTTTCCTCCTCTTCATAAATTTCAATAATTTTTAATATCAATGCAAAAATATCAAAATCGGATAGTCTGTCGCTTTTTATGGATCGACGAACAAAATTCTGATCAATTTTTCCTTTTCTTTCTGAAAAAAATTCTTCAGCCAAAAAATCAAGATGTTCATCTGTATGTATTTTTTGTGCGGGAAAAGCTGCACTAAGTACAACACTCTGATATTTCTCGATTAGGGCCTGATCATTATATGATTTTTCATCAAAAATCTCAGAAACATAAGAGGTTTCTTCTTCTTCATTGTTTTCGCCAGCAGGTGAATCGTTTTGAAGAACGGCACCCGAAAATACAGGACTTACATCTTTGACTTCCGATTTAACGGTCTCAGAAACCGAGACAAGATCAACATAAAAATCTTCACCAGTGTCTTGATGATCAGTCGCTTCTATCTTGGAAATGGTATCAATTGGATTGAGGAATTCAGTTGTATTTAACTGACTATCCTCATCCGGAGGCTCTTCGTCGTTAGTAGACATTTTAAAATAAAAAATTAATAAATATTATTACGACAACAATCATTTAATATCTATTTGTATAATAAATCAATATTAATTATTGTTATAAATAAGCCAATTCTAGATAAAAAAACAATTATTCGCTTTCTACAACATGGCTATTTGTCTTCCAAGTTTGTAGCAACTGCCTTTTAAAGATCTTTTTAGTCCTCTCATACCGGAATAAATCTTTTGGAAAAAATTTATCGCTTTAGCGTTTAGTGGCCTTTTCCAGCCTCTCAAAGCGTTCAATCTTTGTTTTCGGAACTTGATAAGCTGTTTTTTTTTGTTGTTTGTATCAATTGTGATAGTTAGAAACATATTTATAAGTTTAAAAATTAGACAAGTTTAAATAGGGAATAAAATCCCGAGAAATAGAACTCCTTTCAATAACACTTAGTATTTTCTTATTAATCCCTTAACTACACCCTGTATAACTAATTCATTAACCGGGTAGAGGTTTTGATAATTTTTATTTTCTGCCTTTAAATAACTTTTACCATCTTTGTTTATAAGTCTCTTTAATGTATTTCCATTATCTATAAGTGCAACGACGATATCTCCGTTTTTAGCTTTTTGTTTGGAATCAACCATAACCAAATCTCCTTCAAAAATACCCGCATCAATCATGCTCACTCCTGTAACTGTAAGCATGAAGTATCCATCCATTTTATTACTCATAATATCTCCAACGTCTACCCAGGAATTAATATATTCTTCTGTCATTACGGGTCCACCGGCAGGTATAAAACCAAGCAATGGAAGCTTGTTGACAGCAGAACTGAGTTTTTCTTTTACACAATTTAACAACTTAATACCGCGGGGAGTATCATCTTTCTCAAGATAGCCTTTTTCAATCAAAGCATTGAGATGTTTTAAAATGCTATTGTCGGAAGTTACATTAAAATGCTCACGCATTTCTTTTAATGTGGGAGACTTTCCAAAACTTAATTGATATTCCTCAATAAATTTTAGTACCGCCTCCTGTTTTTCTGTTAATATTTCATTCATATTTTTATTGGTAAGTGTATGCTCACCCACAATATAGGTGAGTGGGGACTCACCGTCAAGAGTAAATTATAAAAAATTCATTATCAGCAGGATTTAGACCTCAAACTCAAATATATTTTTTTCTTTGAATGAAAAAATCAGTGACAAAAGGATCAGAAAAATCGATTTTCTGGTGCTATTATATTTTCTGACAGCTTCGTTAAATAATTTTGTGTTTTCGTCGGTGCTCTTTTCCAGCTCATCTATTTCTTTTCTCAGTTCCAAATAAACAGAATCATTTAAAAGTTCTTTTACTGAAATTCCAAGATAAAATAATTGATTTATCACCTGCGTAAGATTGTGTTCGGCTTCAAGTTTTTCCGCATCGGGATAATATTTTAATACTGCCTTTTGTCTTAAAGCTATACAGGTGGATATCATATCTTCGGCATCTTTTTTATAAATCCGGATTGTCTCAATCAAAAGCGGCAATAAGTCATATCTTTTTTTCAGTTTAACATTAACGTTGTTCCAGACTTGATCGGTATTTTTTGATAAATTACTTAGATGTTTAATTCCGATAACAGTCCAAAGTATAATAATAAATACAGCTGTACCAATCAGAATTAAAATATTTGTGGAAAGCATAATTATTTTATTAATGTATATATAATTTTTTTATATTTCTTCGCTGACTCCGACCACGAATAACCTCCAACCATAGACTTAAGATCTTCCGCGCATTCAGCTCGAAGATCTTTGTCCAGCTTTGATATCAAATATTTCGCCACCTCTCCGTTTTTCTCAAGATCAACATATTTTGCATTTTCTCCGGCAATTTCCCTATGTACCGGAATATCGGATACGATCAAAGGTGCACCTTGATTTGCCGCCTCCAGTATCGGAATATTAAATCCTTCTTCCTTCGACAGATGAATGAACGCAAAACACGCAGAATAAAAAGCTCTCAATTCATTTTCCTCAATAAATCCGGTCAAAATCACATTTTCTTTATTTTTAAGGCCAGCCAGATCAAAATACAATTTGTTCTTATTTAAATTTTGTCCGGCCAATACCAATGGATAAGGTTTTATTTCCATTTCCATGCACAATTCCTGGTATAAATCGTATTCTTTAATGAGTTTTTCAATATTTTTCCTAACCTCATAACCGCCGCAATAAAATAAAAAATTATTTCTTTTTAATCCGAATTTTTTTAGCACAACAGCAACAAATCCATCGTCCGGTTTTGTTTTAAATAGGGGATTCACATCATTGTACACAACTTCGATATTTTCGGATTTTAGCCCGCAATATTTTATCAGATCGTTTTTTGAACTCTCGGAAACTGTAACAACTTTATCGGCTTTTTTTAGAGCTTTTTTCGTTTGAAAATGATACAATTTGGACAATATACTTCTCTGATATTCAGGAAGTTTCCAGACAATAGCATCATGTACTGTTACAATATTTATTCCGTCTTTAAAAATAAAATTACTCCATGGGTTTGCGGGATAGGTATATAAAGCGTTTTTTATACCTTCCTTTTTTAAATATTTTGGTATTGAGACTTGTTCAAAATAAGTTTTTGCAAGGCTTTTAGGTATATATTTTTTCTCCGGAATCAAAACGCATTTTAAATTTTCCGGAAATTGTTTTTTCAAAAACTCCGGTACATTTTCAGCAGTTATCAAACTATATTCATTTTCCTGATCGATTTTTGCCAGTTCACAATACAAAAATCGTATATGTTGACCGATTCCGACATAAGGATTTGCTAACAATCTTGCATTTACCCCGATTTTCATTGGAATTTATTTAATTACTGACATTATAACATCCGATATCAATTTTGTCGGATTAATAAAGTTTTCTTTTCGATGCGTCTCTGAAAGATTTATTGTTAAATTCACAACCCTCATAAAATCTTCATTCGAAACCGCATCATCCAGTACCGGCCATCCATATTTTTTTGAAAATAATCTGGCATTTTGTATTTGATCCCCTCTGCTTTGTTCAAGACCAAGAGGCATGAGTATGGCATTTTTAGATAGGGCCGCAATTTCACCGAGAGTATTAGCTCCGGCCCTGCAAATTATCAGATCTGAAATCGCATAAACATCTTTAAATTGCTCATTTAAAAATTCATATTGCTTATATCCGTCTTTGTAAACGCTAAAATCAAGTTTACCCTTCCCGACTAGATGAACTATTTGATATTTTTTTAACAATTCTGAAAGATTTCGTTTTATCAGGCCATTCATATTACTCGATCCCTGACTTCCGCCGATAATCAAAACTATTTTTTTCGTCTTTTTTAACCCGGTAAATTTATATCCTTCCTCCTTTGATCCTTTGAAAATCTCTTCACGCACCGGATTACCGGTAACTATTATTCTTCCGGAATATTGTTTTAAAAACTCTTTTGTTTCAGGATAACTCACACATATTTTTCTGGAAAATCTGAAAACCATTTTATTTGCCAGTCCCGGTTCAAGATCGGATTCGTGGCTGACCACAGGTATTTTTAGTAGATAAGCCGCAATACTCGGTGGCAGACTTACAAATCCTCCTTTGCTGAATAATACGTCAGGCTTGAATCTTTTTAGGATAAAGTATGACTGAATCACACCAACCGGTACTTTAAAAATATCCACAAAGTTTTGAAAAGAAAAATATCTACGCAATTTACCGCAAGATATAGACCGATAATTAATGCCGATTTTTTCAATCAAACTTTTTTCAATTCCGTTTTTTGAACCGAGATATAGAAATTCCGGATTGTATCTTTTAAGCTCTTCGATAACGGAAAGATTGGGAATTACGTGCCCCGCGGTCCCCCCTCCTGTTAGTGCTATTTTCATAAAATGCGTCACTTTTAGATATATTTAATAAAATTCCGATACCAATTAAACAAGTTACCAAAGAAGATCCTCCATAGCTTACAAAAGGCAGGGTAACCCCTGTGACCGGCATCAGAGCTGTATTTACGGCAATATTGATAAAAGCCTGAATCGTGATCCAGCTGGTTATCCCGACTGCAACATAAGTTTCAAATTTCCCCTCGGCATTATTTGCTATCATAAACCCTCTATATGCAATAACAAAATATGCCAGAACTATAAAAATTATTCTCAAAAATCCAAGTTCTTCCGCCGAAGCTGCAAAAATAAAATCATCCGAAGCTTGTGGTAGCCAGTATGATTTTTGAACCCCCTGCGCCAATCCTTTTCCCAATACTCCACCGCTTCCAACCGCAATATTTGCCTGTTGCGATTGCCAGCAGGAGTTTTCAAGACATTCCTGATCCACCAGAAGATAACTCATAAAACGGTCCTTCACATGCGGGACTGCTGAAATTACAATAAAAATACCCAAAAAACCGACTAAGGTTAGAATCGCAAGATGTTTGATATTTGCTCCCGCTACAACATAAATTGCCAGACAAATCACTCCCAACACCAACGTTGAACCAAAATCATTTTGCATAATTACCGGAAACAACACAAAACTGCAAATTATTAAAAACGGAAGAAATCCATCGTAAAACGAGCTTACGGAAGCAGTTTTTTTACTAAACCAATATGCAAGATATAATACAAGACCAACTTTCGCAATTTCAGACGGTTGAACAGATGTGTCAAAAATTCTCAGCCAGCTTTGCGCAATTGTATTGAAGGAGCTTCCCATGATTAACACAATAAATAAGAGTAAAACAACCACCAAAAAAATAAATTTCGACGATCTGAACCATATTTTTAATGGCAATTTCCAGGCAATAAAAAACGCCCCAAGTCCGAACAATAGCCTGAAAATATGTTTTTTAAACAGTAAATAACAATCCACTCCTTCGTCACTGCAATTTGGATAAAGGACATTTGGAGCGGAAAGTGATATGGATTTTGGCACCCCGATACTTGTAATCATCACAAGTCCAAAAACGACAAGGAAAAAAACCGTTAAAGCCAACACTGTATCATATTTTTTCAGACGTTGCATAAAAAGTATTATTCATGCCAAAATAATCTAGAAAAAATTTAAACTGAAAAGCCCTTAAAATCAAATAAATAACAGTATGAAAATAAAAAAAGACATTATATTAAAATACACTCTTTTTTCATCAATATTTCTCTTAATTGATCTGACAACAAAATTATTTGCCGTATATAATTTTCAGACGCCTTTTTCACTCATAAAAAATCTGTTTATTTTAAGATATACGGAAAATATCGGTGTGGCCTTTAGTATACCGATTCCGGCTTACATAAGCATTCCGTTAAATTTAATTTTACTTTCATTTTTGTTGATTTTTGCGTTTCAGGAGCTAAATACAAAAACAGTTACAATTCTGTCTGCATCGATGATAATCGGCGGTGGACTGGGGAATATCCTTGATAGAATGTTAAGGGGCTACGTTGTGGATTTTATTTCAATCTGGAAATATCCGTCTTTCAATTTTGCTGATATTTTCATTGTAATTGGCATATTTGCTATAATAGTTTTTTATAATAAAATGAAATTATCTCTAACCCCGAAAAAATGACAATTGAATCACAAACAGAAATTCAGTCTGACCAAAAAACGGGAAATTTGTCCCCGGAAAAAATAATTATTAAATTCGTCACAGCTATTTCCGGAGCAATCATTGGAACCGGAATTTTAATTGGAATATCAGCGATATCCTGGAAAATTCTTGCACCAATTACAAGCGTTGAAAAAGTGGAATATTCGGTTGTGGGATTTATATTTTTCATCATGATCCTGGTTTTTATAGCCTCAACCGCGGGAAATTTATTAAGTACATTTTTTCTTCTTTTAACGGAGAAAAGCTTTCCAAATAAAGGAAAAATTATCATTCAAAATTTGGTTCTGAATATTCTGGTATTTGTTTTATCCATTCCGGCATATATTGTCCTGATTTTTTCAAATCCAAAGCTTTCAATTTTCGCTGCAGCCATTCACATGAGCATCTCATCGGCAATTTCGGCTGTAGTAGTGTTCCATTCGATTCATAAGGAATATAAAAAGTTATTTGCAGTTTCGACAAATCTATCTTTGATTATCAGTGCAACAGTACTGATTTTTATAAACAATCTGATTCCAAGTTCCACGATGATTTTATTTACGGCGTTACCCATTATCTGGGGATCAATTATTGTTGTCAGCTATATTTTTTTGGGAATTTATTCCTCAATTTACGGGATTTATAATTCTGAAACAAAAACAGTTAATCAGGAAAAAACAGTCTCCGATTCAAATTCAAAATAAATTCAATATTAAAAAAGGAATTAAAAAAGGCCGCCTTTCGGCGGCCCTTCAGTTCTCTATTTTGCATTCTTTTTCATATAATCACCAAATGACTCGATAGCTCTAAGTGCTTCAATCGGTACCATCCATATAGTTGTATTTGATTGATCGGATGAAATATCGTTAATAGACTGAAGTGTTCTTAGATGTAATGCGCCCGGAGCTTCAGCAAGGGTTGTGGCGGCTTGTGCAATATTTTTTGAAGCAAGAACCTCACCTTCTGATTGAACGATGACTGCTTTTTTCTCCCTCTCTGCTTCGGCAACTTTAGCCATAGTTCTCTTTAAGTCAGCAGGAAGGACGATATCTTTTAACTCAACGGATTCGACATCCACACCCCATTGTTCCGTAACTTTATCAACAGATGTTTGAATTTTTATAGCTATTTCATTTCTGTTTTTCAACAAAACATCAAGGGTTGCTTCACCAACTGCATTTCTCATAGTCGTTTGAGCCAGTTGCGAAACAGCATAGAAAAAGTTTTCAACTTCTATCACTGCTTTTGCAGCATCTGAGATTTTATAATAGATTACCGCATTAATAGTTACAGAAATGTTATCTTCCGTAATAGCTTCCTGATCGGCAACGTCTACCGCTTTTGTACGAATATCAACCTTTGCCATCTTTTGAAAAATCGGTATTACCAGTCTCCATCCGGGCATTGCCAATGATGTAAATTTACCAAGTGTAAATTTTACACCCCTTTCATACTGTTTTACCTCCCTAATGCTTATCAGCACTATGAAAGCCAAAAAGATAAAAAACGGGA
>Ga0265297_10008860_pt1 | contig 13248 bp, 13 predicted proteins | sample Munlanlwell13791_FD_192502 | JGI IMG/M metagenome (GOLD analysis project Ga0265297, IMG submission 192502) | Leachate microbial communities from a municipal landfill in Southern Ontario, Canada - Leachate well 137-91 | ecosystem: Engineered > Solid waste > Landfill > Unclassified | place...
GTAGTAGTCGAACACCATGTACGGGTCGCTTGTGGTGCCCGCCGTCGATACCGGATAGAACGCGATGGACTCGGCCCCGGTCGGCACGTTCCCGGCCTTGTGGCGCGAGGAGTAGATGAGGTACTGCTCGGTTGTGATGACTGCGGGATAGGAGCCCTCGAAGGTGAGTTCGAGGTGCTGGTCCACCACGGCGGCTGAGCTTTCGGCCGTGAAGAGGGTTGACGCTGAGAGGCTGGCCCCAGCGACCCAGTCGGCGGTGGTGATGTTGGGCTGCCAAACGTGGCTGTACGCCTTCATCGTGAAGTCGGTCGTGCTGGAGTCCGTCTGCACCTTGAGGAACATGCTGACCGCCGTAGCGCGGAAGGCCGCAGGCAGGACGGCGGAGGTATCGAAGACGACGAATCCCTCCAGGCAGTGGTAGTCCGACCCGACGAGGCTCTGCCCGACCTGCACGCCAGCGCCAGCGTAGGCCGTCGAGGCCGTCGAGCGCGCAGTCGTGTAGGTGGTCGACGTGCCGTCAACGTAGCCGTCTCCGCCGCCTGCGTAGATGGTGACGACGGTCATCGGGGCCTCGCAGCGAACGCGACCGCCCGCCCGACCATCTCGCGGAACGCGGCGTCGGCGTCGTCTGTGCCGTCCTTGACCTGCGTCGGCGGGTTCACGAACAGGAACGGGCCGCGCACGGGGACGGAGGCCGTGAGGTCCACGCGCAGCCCGTCGCGGAACACGGACACGGCGTGCACGGTGATGTGGACGCCTTCATAGGTGAAGCGCAGCGGCAGCTCGCGCTCGGCGTCGGCGTGGACGTATGCCTTCGCCGTCCGCACCTGCGCGTGCTGGTCCATGTTGGCGACCGCGCCCGACTTGCGCAGCTCGGCCAGCTTCTTCTCCACGAGGTTCATGAGGCGGCCCCGAGCTTGAGGTCGACGGTGTTCGCGGGCGAGGACGGCGAGAGGCCGGTGCTCAGGTTGAACAGGTCGTCAGAGACGGCGTTGAGGTAGAGCGTCAGGGTGCGGTCTGTGGTGCCGGTGTAGGTGACGGCCGCGAAGTACCAGACTCCGGTTGTCAGCACGGCGTCGTGGATGGCCATGTCGTACTTGGCCACGGAGCCGAGCCCCACGTATCCCGCGCACTGATTGGTCGACGTCACGATGAGTTCGTATCCGATGTAGTTCGCCGCGTCGTACTTGCAGAGAAGCGTCTGCGCCGCGTCGACCACGTTGAGCTTGAACCACACGCACGCACTGAACGCGCCGGTCCCGAAGTCGACGGCGTCAAGGTCGCCCCACGTGACGAAGTCGTTCGTGCCGTCCAGCACGAGGCAGGTCGGGTCGGTCGCGATGTTGTCGCCGTCCCAGCCCGAAGCCGTCGTCCACGCGCAGTTCGTGACCGTCCCGGCCGGTTGCCCGGGGTAGAGCTGCGAGTACGACGAAGTCGGGTCCGCGTTGTTCCCCGCGCTCATGCCGCCGTCGGCGAACTCGGGATGCACGGCCCACACGGGAGTCGGCGGGATGTCGTATGTGCCGGTGCCCTGCAGCAGGTTCGCGCCCGCCGCCGTGGCCGCCGCGTCAGAGAGGATGAGGCCGGAGAAGTCCAGCGTCTGCATGCGCACGTCGGCCGTGTCATCCGGCGCGTAGGGGACGTAGAGGCGGCGCACCCAGCCCTCAGGGTAGTCGGGGTCGTCGGAGTTGCCGAAGTACACGCACACGAACTCGGGCACGTCTTCGGCGTTGTCGTCGACGTCCCAACTGACGAGGCCCGGGTTGCCGCCGCCGACCGTGACGACGCGGTTCGGATTCGAGGGGCGGCGCTCGAGAGGGCGCGCGTAGAAGGTGCGGTTGTTCCAGAAGCCCCAGTCGAAGGGCGCATCGTGGAGCTTCGCGAGTGAGCCCAGCATGCTGCCGGCCGACATGCGCTCGAAGTGCAGATCGTGGCGGGTCTGCCCGACAGCGGAGGAAACGGAGGAGGTGGCAAGGCCGGTGCGCGTGGCGACGTCGACCATGGCCTGGTCGACCCTGACCTTCGCCGTCTTGCTGGAGCCGTAGACGTCCATCTCGGTGAAGCGCACGTAGTGGTCAGTCGCGGGGGGCGGAGTGCCGCCGCCGGTCAGGGTGACGCCGACCCACTTCGTGCTTGCGGCAGGCGTGTGCGTGTCGGCCGTACCGGTGGACGACGAGTTCGCCTCCGTCAGCGCCACGGCGTCGCAGGTCAGCGACCACGTCCACGTGGAGGAGGCGTCATTGAGCGTGTCCCACTCGGCCGTCCATGCGACGTGCGAGATGTAGTCGTCGGAGAGCAGGCCGTCTATCACGTACCACATGCGCATCGGCGTGGTGAACACCTGCGCGGCACCTGCACGTACCAGCATGCTGAGCACGCCGTCACTGCCGACGACGTACTCGCCTGACCTGTTGGCATCGGGATGGATGAGCCAAGCCGCGCCGCCGCGACGGACCCACGTCTTGGAGAGGTCGCCGCGCTTGGCCGCGATGTTGAGCAGGCCCGCGCCTTGCACCTTCCACATGTGCTGCCCGCCGATGGACACGACGGGCTTGACGGATACGACTCCGCCCTCCCACAGCTCGTGCGCGTCGTCGTACAGCTCAATCCAGTTGCCGACGCGCAGGGCATGGTGGGGCGCGAGGTAGGCGTTCGCGCAGTAGACGTCGAACGAGCAGGCCGCGTGGCCGCCCGGCATGACGCCCGTGAACTGGATGTTGTAGGCGGTCGCGGGACCGGCCGCGATGCCGAGGTCCCATCCGTCGACCTTGAGGATGTGACTCACCTGCCGACCTCATACGCGGGCCGGTACTTGAGAGTCACGTGCACCGGATGGACGAACGTAGCGACGGCCCCGCCCGCGTCCTCTGCCACGACGATGAGGCGCAGCGGGCAACGGCGCAGCACGACGGCGGAGAAGGCGGCGGTGAGGTTCGCGCCCGCGCCCGCACCGAGCTTCACCTGCGCGCGCGCTGCATGGGCGGGAGCTTTGGCGTAGACGGTGATGGCAGTCGGCGAGGCGTCGGTCGTGGCCGTCGTGGAGAGCGTGTCGGTCCGCACGGTGTTGCCGTCGACGTCCTGCCAGACGATGATGCCGACGGCCGAGCCTGCTGAGCGCGCCGTGACGTTGCGGGTGAAGCCGAGCTCGTACCACGCGCCCGGCACGACCAGCGGCGTCGCGGCGTTGGTCGCGGCGTAGGTGGCGTACTTGCTGCCAGTCGTGGTTGAGACCTGGAACAGCAGGCCGGTCGCGTCGCTTGAGACCTCGCCCTTGGTAGAGAGTGAGCCATCGGTCGCGCCGACCCATGCCGAATCCGGCATGGAGCCGTGGAGGAAGGCGGTGGGAGTCGCCGCCTTCTCCACCTGAGGATGGCGGAAGCGCAACGTTATCGTGTCGCCGGCGACGCCCGTGGAGTCCTTGATGAAGGCGCGGACGAACCACAGGAACGAGGTGGTCCCGGCCGCGAGTGAGGCGATGTTCAGTTCCAGCGCCGTCCACCCGGCCACCCCGAATGCCTCGACCGTCCAGTCGCCAAAGTCCTCATTGCACACCGTGTGGTCGCCTGCGTCGCAGGAGCGGGCGTTGCTGACGGCGAGCTGGTATTCGAGGGTGCTGGTGAGCGCGTCACCGGGCGCGAACGAGTCCGCCGGACCGGTGAAGAGGAAGCCGACATTGTGCCCTGCCGCAGCGAGGTCGTCGGCGACGACCGTGTACTCCACCTGTGCGTAGTTGGTGCCGTCGCCGTTGTCCCCCGTGGTGAACACCGGCGTGCCGTGGCAGCCCGAGCCATCCGCGAACAAGGTCGGGACTGCCGCCCCGGCGAGACGCGGGTTGGTAACGTAGTTCGTGCGGTCGCCACTGGTCCGTCCCCAGTCGCTCGGCCACGTGGTGCCGCTCGGCTCCGGGGTCGCGATGAGGGTGCCGACGTGGGTCGCCATGATGCGCGGCACGAGGATCCCTCCGCGCAGGTAGGTCGTGTCGCACGCGCCGTCCATGAACACGCCGCTCGGACCCACGTCGAGCTGGTCGATTTCGCTGGTGACCGTGTCGTGGTGCCAGCGGAACATGCCGTAGTCGAGGGGGATGAGCAGGTAGGCGTCGACCGTGATCGTGTTCGTCCCGTCCGAGCAGACCGACAGCGTGAGGTTGGAGGCGGTGCCGGACGCGGTGTCGGACACGGGAAGGTCGAGGTCGCCTATCTCCATGATGTGCATGACGGTGCGGGTGATGGCCACGGCGGAATCGTTCTGAGAGTCCTTGACGTAGCCGGTGCCCGCCGATTGCTTCACGTGGACCAGGAGCTTGTACTTGCCTTGCGGGTACGCGGCTGTGTCGAGCGGCGCAGTCTGATAGCTGGCGGACGTGGTGTAGCGAGTGGTTCCGTCGACCCACGAGTCGGTCGCGCCGGTGCCGTTGCTCATCGTGGTCCAGGTCAGCGACGAAGCCTTGACGCGCCACTTCGCATCCGAGACGGCCGTGGGAGCGAGCGCGCACCAGACGCTGTGCATGTCGTTCCCGGAGTCGTCGTCAATCGTCACGTCGAGCGCGGTCGGATGCGTGCCGAGCAGGGTCGCGAGTGAGAGTGAGGCGGGGGAGTCGACGTGCTGGGCGCTGTAGAGGGTGGTGAGGGCGCCGGCGGGCATGGCGGAGAGGGCGAGGGTGCACGAGACGGAGGCCCAGAACGCGAGCGGCCCGGCGTCCTCGTCAATGGTGATGTCCGAGACGCCCGCGATGGTGTAGACGACGTGATTGGTCGCGCCCGGGAACAGGTAGGCGTAAGTGTTGCCGAGCCGCAGCTGAGCCGTGAGTGCGTCGACGGCTGCGATCATGGTCGCGTAGGAGCTGCCGTTCGCATGCACGACGAGGCTGGCCGTGCCGTTGCGGAAATCGCGCGAGACGAGCTGGTAGGTGCTGCCGGACGTCGACGGCAGGGTCAGCGGGCCGAGGTAGTCGGTCATCCGATAGCCCCTCTCCGGCTCATGCGGCGGGCCTGTGCGAGTGCTTTGAGAGCGCCGCGAGTGGCAGCCGCTTCGATGGCGGCGGGGTTGACCGCGCCGCGTGCGTCGACGTGGATGACGAGGCCGCCCGATGCGCCGATGGGCTCAGGCCTGCCGGTCTTGTTCACGGCGATCGAGACGCCGGGAGGCAGCCACCCGCCCTGGTCATAGAGGTAGGAGCGGACCTGTGCGTAGCCGGAATCGAGGGGCCTGACCTGCACGCCGCCGGACGTGGACTCGACCGTCTTGCCGTGGCCGGCGTACATCTTGAAGTGGCCGAAGGGGACGGTGCGACCTTCCTGCACGGCGTTCGGGTAGTAGAAGAGGACGTCGGCAGGCTGCATCTGGCCGCTCGAAATCTGCTTGCCGCCGTAGGTGGGGATGCGCGGGAAGTCCTTCTTGCCCGCCTGCTGATACGCCCAATAGATGAGGCCGGAGCAGTCGAACCCTGCCGGCGAAGTGCCGCCCCAGAGGTAGGGGACGCCGAGCATGGACATCGCGAAGTCCACGATCTTCTGACGGTCGCCGCCGCTGGCGAACTTCTTGAGCAGGCCGAGGATTGCATCCTTCGCCCAGCCCAGCATCACCTTCGAGGTGTTGCCCAGCAGGCCCGTGACGGGACTCGGCAGGTGGTTCCAGATGTCGAACTTGCTCCAGAGGTCGCCGAGCCAGCCGCCGATGGAGCCGAGCACGCCTCCGCCGCTACCGCCCTTGCCAGCCTCCGCGCCCTGAGCCTCAGGCCCACCCATGCCTTCGTTGTCCATGATGCGCGGGGTTGAGACGGTCGGGGTCGCGGAGCCGCTCATCATTGACGAGAGCTTGCGACCGCCGCCGGTGTAGCTGCCCTCGCCGCCTCCGCCCGTGTTCAGCGGCTTTATCTCGTCGACGTTGCCCTTGAGCCCGGGGACGTTGCGGATGACCCAGTTGATGCCGCCGATGATCTTGTTGATGAAGCGAGCGATTGAGTCCCACGCGCCGCCGACGATGCCGACGATGAGGTCCCACTGCGTCTTGGCCGCCGACTTCACGCCCTTCCAGATGGCCCCGGCCGCGTCGACGATCTTGTCCTTCCAGTCCACGACGGTGTCACGGGCCTTGGAGAAGGCGTCGCGCACGAAACCGACGATGGCCGAGATGCCCTTGACCACCGTCTTGATGGCCTCGATTTGCGTCTTCACGACGCCGGAGATGAGGCCCCAGATGCGCTTTGCGACGGCGAGCACGTCGTCGAAATGGGTGCGCACCCATCCGACGATGACGGCGATTCCTTTGACGATGGTCTTGATGGCCTCGATGTGGACCGCGACGATGTTCTTCACATGCGGCCACGCCCACTGGAAGACGGCCACGACTTTGTCGAACGCCGTCTTGATAGCCGACCACAGGGCTTGCGCCGCGGCCGTGATGGTCGGACCGGCCCAGTTCCAGAAGGCGAGCGCCTTCTCCTTCACGTAGTCCCACACGACGGAGGCGACGACCTTGATGCGCTCCCAGAGGCCGATCCAGAACTCGCGGAACCACTCGCACTTTGTCCACAGGAGGATGAACACGGCGATGATTGCCGCGATTCCAATGACGATGAGGCCGAGCGGGGAGGTGAGGAAGGTGAGGTTGAGGAGCTTCATCGCGCCTGAGACGCCGTTGATGACCGTCTTCGCGGTGCCGAACATGGTGAGCATCTGTCCGACGACCATGAGGACTGGGCCGATGGCAGCGACGATGAGACCGACGACGACGACGAGCTTCTTGCTGCCGTCCGAGAGGCCCTGGAACTTCTCCACCCACTTGCCCACGAAGTCGACGACCTTCGTGACGATGGGGATAAGGACTGTGCCGATGTCCTCGGTGAGGTCGGCGATGCGTGCGCGCAGGATTGCGAACTTTCCCGCCGTCGTGTCGGCCGCCGTAGCAGCGGCGCCGCCGTAGGTCTGCGCGGCGTTCTTCATCACGCCGTCGAACGAGAGCGTCTTGCCTTCGGCGTCCTTGGTCGCGACGCCGAGACGGGAGAGGCCGCCGACGTTGCCGAGGTACGCCTTCTGCAAAGCGAGCGTGACGGTCTCCAGCGGCTTCCCGGTGGCGGCCGAGATGTCCATCGCTTGCTTGAGGATGTCCTGCGCCTTGCCCGCGTCCTTGGTGGCCGCGACGAGCTTGGCCAGGGCCGGTCGCAGTTCTCCGTCCGCGATGCCGGTCGCGTTCTGCTGCGCGGTTATCCAGTCCTCGGTTGCGGAGATGGACTCTTTGCTGGCGCCGGCGTTGGTCTCGAGCGCCTTCGCGAGCAGCGCCATTTCCTTCTCTTCGTCGGCAGCCGCAACAGTCGCGGCCACCATGCCCGCGACGATTGGCACCGTGGCGAAGGTGGTCATGGACCTGCCCACGCGCTGCATGGACTTGCCCACCAGGTCCATCTTCTTTTCGAACGTGTCGGCCTTCTTCCGGACGTCGGAGAAGGTCTTGCCAGCCGAGACGTCGCGCCCGAAGATGCCTACCTTGATTGCGGCCTCAGCCACTCTGGCGCCTTTCCTCTTCGCGGTATTTGCGGATGAACGCGAGCGCCCCCATCACGTCGCGGACGCTCATCTCGTCGACGTCGCTCAGGCTGCCGCCGAAGAACTTCCAGATGCCGAAGCGGACTTCGTCCGGGACGACTTCCTCGCAGGCGGAGTCGGGGACTCCTCGAAAGGGTCGGCCTCGCCCGCCGACTCGGTCGCGCTCCCGTAGAAGGCGCGCATGAGGGCGCCGGTCGGGATGGTGTCGGCGTAGTCGTCATAGGAGAGGTGCGGGTCCGAGCGCCGCGCCACCACCCACGCGAACCCGAGCAGGTAGCCGGGGTCGATGTTGAGCAGGGACAGCGGCATGTAGTCGGGAGGCGGAGGCTGCGCGCCGAACTTCGCCTTCGCCTCCACCGCAGCCTCCTCGGCTGCGCGCTGGAGGGTGCCCAGCGCGAACTCCGGGTTGACGCCGACGAACTCCCGGTACAGGCGCGTCTCCTTGACCGTCCAGCCCATCACGTCGATGTCTATGAGGATGAGTCGTTCCTCCTCGCTCACTTGCCTTACCCCCTCGTCGGTGGCGGGAGCTCTTCGATGTCGAGCACGTCTGACACGATGTCGAGCGTCAGACCGTTTCGCATCGCGATGTCCCGCAGGTTGTCCATGTACTGTTGGCCGATGCGGCTGCGCAGGCGGAAGGCCACGTTCCAGATGAAGTAGCCCTGCCGTTTGCGCGGCTTGGTGTAGATGACGTGGCCTTTGGTGCCGGAGAGCCCGGCCGCGTCAGTCACCGAGCGGTGCGCCCGGTTCGTCTTACGGATGCTCCCGGCTCCCTGACGGTGCCAGAAGGACTTGCCGCCGAACTCCTGCACGAAGATGTACGGAGCCTCGGCCGTGACCCACGCGCCGGACTTGCCGCCGCTACCCTTCGTGTGCGCCTGCAGGTAGCCGTCCGGGAGGCGGGATTTGCCAGCGCGGTCGCCCCAGAAGTTCGCGGGCATCGGCTCGTGCGTCCGCACGTAGTCGCCCGCCATCTTGCCGATCTGACGGTGCGCCTTGGAGAGGTCCTTGATGCCGCGTTCGGTCCCCTCCAAGGCGCGCTTGAGTTCGTCGGCGCCCCTGACTTCGAGTGCGTAGCCGCCGACTGCCATGAGTTATGCCGCGAGGTCGTAAGTCGCAGCGCCATCCCACGTGAACGTCACATCGAGCGTGTCGTGACCGTCCTCGGGGATGCCGAGCGCCCACTTCGTCACCTTCGCGGTGCCGGTGATGGAGAGGCCGGTGCCGAGGGTGATGGTGAGCGTCGCGCTGGTGGACAGGGCGCACTTGACGGCCGGGCCGGTGGCGGTGCCGTCGAGGATGAACTTGATACCGACGTCAGCCGGGTCGAACTGGCCGGTGAGTGCGGTCGTCTTGCTGACTGAGCCGGGAGCCCGCCAGCGCGTGGTGATCTCTTCGATCTCAAGGCCGCTGATCTCCATCACGAACGCCTTGAGGTCGGTGGAGTTGAACGTGCAGGCAGAAACATCCTTGCCAGAGTAATAACTCAAGGTATGCACCCCCTATTTGTGGTATACTGAGGCAGCCCACCGAAGGAGGCTGTGTTGGATGAGTTGTGTGCGTGCGGCTGCGGAGAGCCGCTTGATCCGGTGAAGCACCCGCATCTGAGGAAGCGGGGGAAGGGCTTCAAACCCGGGCATTGGTCCCGTGTCCACCCGCGACCGGCGAGGACGCCGGATCCCAGTGAGATACCGTCAGGTATCTGTGAGTGCGGATGCGGCAAGAAGACCGCACCGTGCACCCAGACGAACCGCAAGAGGCGGCATTTCAAGGGCTACCCCGCCCCCTACTGCCACGGCCACGGGCGTCGTGCTCATGGTCCCGAACACCACCTGTTCAAGGGCATACGTAGAACCAACGGATACGTCTACGAGTACGCGCCCGATCACCCGGCTGCGACAATCGGCGAGGACATGAAGGGTTTCGTCCTTCAGCACCGTCTCGTCTGGGAGCGCTCCAATGGGCGTCTACTGCGAGATAACGAAGTCGTGCACCACATCAACGGCGTGCGCGACGACAATCGTCCCGAGAATCTAGTCGCCATGACGAATGCCGCGCACATGAGCGGACACAAGAAGGGCTGCCATCTGTCAGATGAGCACCGTCGCAAGGTGTCGGACGGCCTCAGAACTGCGTGGCACGAAGGGCGGCGACAGCCGCGGGCAGATTAATCCACAGCGACCCCCACGAACGCGCTGAACGTCTGGTCTGAGCCCGCACCGTTCCAGGCCCACGAGATGCTGAGGTACTTGTTCACCTGCGAGGCGAGCGCGAGCGACTGCCCGCCGACCGCCGTGACGTTGGCGAACGCGGTGTGATCCGCGAAGGTGACGTGGTCGGTCGAGTGCCTGACCGTGACCGTGCACGAGGTGGACCCGCCGAGTGACAGTGCGGCCACGTGCATGAACGCTGTGCCGGTCGCGCCGCTTGCCTCGGTCATCGTCGCGTATGTCGCGTCGGTGTTGGCCGCGGCGGCACGCTCCACGTAGGGTGCAGCCACGTAGCCGATGTTGGCTTTGCAGTCGGATGTCATGAGGACCGGCTCGAATGAGTCGAGGTCGTCGTCGGCCAATCCGACCTTGGCACCCGCGACGTAGACCGTCTTGAAGCCCGCGAAGAGTTGACTGACGGCGTTGCCGCCGAAGAGGACCGAAGCGACCTTGGCATCTCCGGTCAGGTCTGCGAGCTGCGCCGTGGTGTTCGTGTCGAGCCAACCCGTGATGCCCAGCTCGCTGTCTATCTGGCCGGTGAGGAACGCAGACTTTGATGCCTGCCCGAGCGGGCGACGTTTGGGGCAGACGGCCTCTGACGAGAGGTTGACGCCGTTGTTCGACACGGCCACGTCGACGCCGTCCACGAACAGGTAGGCGCAGTCCTTGCCCGAGAGGTAGGCCACTACGCCTCACCCACTTCCGTGAAGCCGTTCGCGAGCCACGAGGAGATGACTTCGGCGTAGGGTGCGGCGATGGCCTTGCCGGCCTCCGCACGCGCCCAACGCACCTTGTCCATCTCGCCCGCCTTGGCCCGCTTGAAGTCCGCCAGCGTCGCCGGATACGCGGCGCCTGCGGATGGTCTGAACATTCGTGGCATGGGCGCCTCCTTACGCCGGAACAAATGTGGCTTCTGCGTCAACGGTGAACGTCAGGCGACAGTCGCGCCCGCCGTCGACGACGAACTGCTCGAGGGTCAGCGCGCTGATACGGCAGTCGCCGACCGTGAACGCGGCGTAGGTCGCGACCCGCGAGGTGTTGTGCGCTGCGAGTTCGTCCACGACGTACTCCAGCAGGGCCAGCGCCCGGTCACGCGCGGCCTTGATGATGGTCTCGCCGCCGCCCGCCTTGACGATCCAGATGCGGCCCTTGACGCGGTAGGTCTCGAACACCTCCACGTGCGGCAGGGTGCGGTAACGCCAGTCGCATTCCACCGGGTCGACCGCGAAGCAGATGGCCTCGTCGCCGATGGAGAGGTGGTCGACCGGACCGGTGTAGATGGCGACGCCGGAGAGTCCCGCCACGCCGGTGAGCTGCGTCACGAGGGCATCGAGGAAGGTGCCGACTGTGGTGACTGCACCCATCAGGCGATGCCCGGCAGCGAGTGGTCGTACATGCGGATGACCTTCATCACCTCGGAATCGCGGTGCCAGTGGCCGTTGAAGCCGTCCCCGTTCGCGAACGAGACGTCCATGCCGCCCGCCTCGTAGGAGCTGGCCGCGAACGGCACGTTGGAGGTCGGCAGTTCCTGGACGCAGATGCGCAGGGCGGCGCGCTTCACGAGATACGGCACGGCGGCGTATCCGGCCGTGTAGGTGATGAGGACGTTGGACCAGCCGGCCGTGAACGTCCCGGAGCGGCGCGTGACGATGCCGTTCTCGTAGTCGAGCCCGAGCCCGATGCTGTAGTCGGTGGAGCTCAGGTACGCGGCGTCGACCGACACGCCGTCGATAGACAGGGCCGTGACCGCGGTGATGAGTGGCCAGCGCACGTGCAGGTAGTCCGAGCCGTCGCCGTCGTAGGTCTCGGCGTGGCTCGTGGGGATGAAGTTGCAGCCGCACACCTTCTCAAGCCACTGCCGGATCTCCGCCTCCTTGTCCGTGATGGTCAGGTCGGGGTAGTCGGTCGCGCTGGTGAGCTGCGCTTTGTCGAACGCGCGGGCTTCGGCCACGCTGAAGAGTGCGGTCGGGGACGGCATCAGTGCTTCCTTCCACCCGAAGTTGCTGGTTTGCGCATCTGACCGTCCCTTCCGCTTCCGCGTCCCTGTGCCCCGCCGCTGACTCGCCCGCTCGCGCCGCCGTAGGCCCGTCTGCTGCTGCCGCGGTGGCGTCCCGGGTAGCGGCCCGGATAGACGGCCTGCGCGTCGCATTCGGTCCCGCTGACGACGTAGACCGTGCCGGCGGCCGGTGACTTGCCCTTGATGAACGGGTCTGCGCTCGCGCCTGATGCGGCGGCTGCGATACCGGCTGCGACGCGCAACGCCGTACTGGCCGCGATGATGGCCGCGGCGGCCGAGACCGTGCCGGACGCCGCGCGCTTGACCGTCACGGCGCTGGCGACGCCGCAACGGGCGTTCGCCACGCCCGCCACCACGCCGGACACGGCGATACTCTGAGCGGCGACGCTTACTGCCCCGGCGGCCCCGGAGACGGCGTCGACCTGACCGCTGACCGGGTAGGTGCAGAACACCGCTCCGTCGACGCCTGAGACGGCCGCTGCCGTTCCTGCTGCCGGCCTACTGGCCGTGACGCTGCCGCTGACCGTGCTCTGGCCCGCGACCGTTCCCGCGGACGGGAGCGAAGCCGTGACGGCCCCTGCAGCTCCCGAGACACCCGCTACGCTGCCCGCGGCAGCGTAGGAGCGTGCGACTGTGCCGCCGACGGCGGATGTCCCTGCGACCGTGCCGCTCGTGGGCAGCTGCGCCGTGACGGCCGCGCTGGCCCCACTGACGGCAGCCGCTGCGCCTGCCGTCACACACTGAGCCGTGACGGCGGCGGAGGCCCCGGAGACCACGGCCGCGGCGCCGGCCGCGGGACGCTGCCCGGTGACGGCGGCACTCACTGCCGAGCTGGCAGCCGCCGCGCCGTCCACCGCGTAGGTCGTCCCGCTGGCGTCGACCGTGCCGTTGACCGTGATGTCGTCGAACCACGACGAGTAGCTGCTGTCGGGGCCGTAGACGCAGAAGCGGAACGTGATGCTGGCGAGGCCCTGGTATGCCTCACCCGAGAGGTCTATCGAGAGGTCGGACCACGTCGTTTTCGCAGTGGCGAAGTCGGCGCCGCCGATGTTCGCGGCGTAGGAGTCGACCGAACAGCGCATCGCCCAGCCGCGGGCACTCGCGCCGTTCTTCGCACCCTTGAAGGCGACGCTCGTGAGGTTCAGCACCTTCCCGGCGGCGGACGAGAGGGCGAACTGCACGTAACCGCCGGCACCGTAGGCGTTGGCCGCGCTGGTGGCGCCGCTGACGGGATAGAGCTGCAACGCCGGGTCTGTCGCGAATCCGCCGTGGGTCCGGTAGTTCTCAGGGTCGGGGTTGCCGGCCGTGAAGTTCAGGGCGGCCGTGCCCTCCACGTCCGCGCCCACCGTCGTGGGGTTCGTGTTCGATGTGAGCGCGTACTGGAGAAGGACAGCCACGGCGGCCTAGGGTCTCAGGTGAGCGTCACGTCGATTGCGCCGGCCGCGATGCTGAGCTTGTCCCCGGTATCGAGCGT
>Ga0265297_10008861_pt1 | contig 13246 bp, 7 predicted proteins | sample Munlanlwell13791_FD_192502 | JGI IMG/M metagenome (GOLD analysis project Ga0265297, IMG submission 192502) | Leachate microbial communities from a municipal landfill in Southern Ontario, Canada - Leachate well 137-91 | ecosystem: Engineered > Solid waste > Landfill > Unclassified | place...
AGCGGACGATCACGATCACCGACAACGGCATGGGCATGACCTACGAGGAACTGGTGAACAACCTCGGCACGATCGCCAAGTCGGGCACGCTCGAGTTCCTCCAGAGCCTGAAGGACAAGCAGGCCGCCTCGGCCGACCTCATCGGCCAGTTCGGCGTCGGCTTCTACTCCGCCTTCATGGTCTCTTCGAAGGTGGTCGTCGAATCGAAGTCGCCCTATTCCGAGAAGGCCTACCGCTGGATCTCGGAGGGCGAGGACACGTTTACGATCGAGGAGTGCGACAAGGTCTCCCGCGGCACCGAGATCACGCTCCATCTCCGCAAGGACGAGGACGAGGAGAAGTATTCGACCTACCTCGACGACTGGCAGCTCGGCCACCTCGTCAAGAAGTACTCCGACTACGTCAAGTACCCGATCCGGATGGACCGCGAGAAGTCGGTCCCGAAGAAGGACGCCGAGGGCAAGGAGATCGAGGGCAAGTTCGACACCGTCGTCGAGCGCGAGACGCTGAACCAGATGACCCCCATCTGGAACAAGAACAAGTCCGAGCTCAAGGACGACGAGCTCGACCAGTTCTACAAGACCCAGTACGCCGACTACGACGCCCCCGCCTTCACGGTGTGGACCGACGTCGAGGGCGCGATCACCTACAAGTCGATCGTCTACGTGCCCGCCAAGGCGCCCTACAACCTCTATTCCGAGAAGTACGAGAAGGGCCTCCAGCTCTACGCCAAGGGCGTCTTCGTGATGGACAAGTGCAAGGAACTCGTCCCCGACTACCTGCGCTTCGTGAAGGGGCTCGTGGTCTCCCCCGACCTCTCCCTCAACATCTCGCGCGAGATCCTGCAGCACGACCGCCAGCTCAAGAAGATCGCCCAGAACCTCGAGAAGAAGATCCTCGCGGAGTTCGAGAAGGCGCTCAAGAACGACCGCGAGAAGTACGAGAAGTTCTGGGGTGAGTTCGGCGTCAACCTGAAGTACGGCGTCTACGACCAGTTCGGCGAGAAGAAGGACCTTCTCAAGGACCTGATCCTCTTTTCCACCGCGAACCAGGAAAAACGCGTCACCCTCAGGGAATACGTCGAGAAGATGCCCGAAGGCCAGAAGGAGATCTACTTCGCCTCCGCCCCGAACAAGAACCAGGTACGGGTCATGCCGCAGATGGACATCCTGAAGAAGAAGGGCTACGACGTCCTCGTCCTCTCCGACGACGTCGACGAATTCATGATCCAGATCCTGCACGAATACGACAAGCACGAGTTCAAGTCGATCAACCAGGGCGACCTCGACCTCCTCGACGAACAGGAGAAGGAAGCGATCAAGTCCAAGGAGGACGAATCCAGGGACCTCCTCGCCGCGATCCAGGACGTCCTCAAGGACGAGGTCAAGGAAGTCAAGCTCTCGACCCGCCTCTCCGACTCTCCCGTCTGCCTCGTCTCCGGCGAGGGCCTCTCCTTCGAAATGGAGAAGGTCATCAGCCAGATGCCAGGTGACAAGGAGATGAAGGCCGACAAGATCCTCGAGATCAACCCGAACCATCCCCTCTTTCAGGCGATCGGGAAGGTCCACGCGAAGGGTGGCGACCTCCTCTCCGACTTCGCCTGGATCCTCTACGACCAGGCGCTCCTGATCGAGGGCATCGCCGTCAAGGACCCCGTCGGCTTCGCCGAGAAGATGGTCCGCCTGATGATCAAGGCGGCCGAATAAGGAATCGAACGCACCGCGACCCCCAGGGGCCGCGGTTTTTCCTTTTTTCGAGAGAAGCGCGTGACGGCGGCCGCCCGGATGCGGTATAATGACGTCGAGCATCGATCCGGGAAAGCGGGGGATCCCATGTCCGACCTCTACGAAAACGCCCGTTTCTTCACCGGCGAAGGGTTCGCCGAAGCCGTCCTCGTCGAGGACGGACGTTTCGCGTTCGTCGGCTCCGGAACCGAAGCGCGCACCCGTCACCGCGGGGGCGCGGCGGTCGACCTCGGCGGCGCCCTCGTCGTCCCCGGCTTCAACGACAGCCACATGCACCTCTACGGGATGGCACTGATGAACGAACGGCCGGGCCTTCAGGGCGTGCGATCGGTTTCGGAACTGCAGGAGCGCCTTCGCGCGCATCTCGCGTCGCCCCGCTTCACGGGCGGATTCCTGCTCGCCCGCGGCTTCGACCAGAACCGGTTCGACGTCGTCCGCTTTCCGACGCGGGCCGACCTGGACGCGGTCGACGACCGGATCCCGATCGTCGTCACGCGCGTCTGCGGCCACGTCGCCGTCCTCAACACTCCCGCCCTGAAACGATCGGGGATCGACGCATCGACGCGTGTCGACGGCGGTTCGATCGACTTCGCGGACGGGATCCTCGCGGAGAAGGCGCTCGACCTCGTCTTTTCGAACCGGCTTCCGACGACGAAGGCGGAGGTGCGGCGGCTTCTGCTTGCGGGGATGCGCCTTCTGAACCGCGACGGGATCACGACGGTCCAGACGGACGACCTTTCGCACGCCTTCCCGGGAGACTACGAACGCATGATCGAAGTCTACCGCGAACTGGCGGAGGAAGGCCTCCTCACGGTCCGGATCCGCGCGCAGAGCCATCTGCCGACGCTTGCGATGCTCGCGGACTACATCGCGAAGGGGTATCCGAACCGGCGCTACGGGGACTTCCTGAAGATGGGTCCGCTCAAGCTCCTGCTCGACGGGAGCCTCGGCGCCCGCACGGCGGCGATGTCCGCACCGTACGCCGACGATTCCGGGACGTCGGGCATCCTCACCTATTCCGACGAGGAGCTTCATGAACTCGTGGCGACGGCGCATCGCGCCGGCATGTCGGTCGCGATGCACGCGATCGGCGACCGGGCGATGACGCAGGCGCTCGACGTCTACGAACGGGTCCTCGGCGAACTGCCCCGTCCCGACCACCGGCATGCGCTGATCCATTGCCAGATCACGACCGACGCGATCCTCGCCCGGATGGCGCGCCTCGACGTGTACGCGGCCGTCCAGCCGATCTTCATCGACGCCGACATGGCCGTCGTCGAAGCCCGCGTCGGCGCCGCGAAGGCGGTGAAAAGCTACGCCTGGAAGACGATGCAAGACCTTGGGATCAACGTCGCCTTCGGCACCGACGCGCCCGTCGAGGACGCGAACCCCTTCGAGAACCTGCGCGCCGCCGTCCGCCGCACGGATCGGGCGGGCCGGCTTTACCGCCCGGACCAGAAGATGCCGGTCGCGGACGCGATCCGCGCCTATACCGTCGCATCCGCGCGCCAGACCCGGGACGAACGCGAACTGGGATCGATCGCGACGGGGATGCGGGCGGACTTCGCCGTGCTCCCGCCGGACGCGTTCGAACGGATCGAAGGCGGTGGGAAACTGCCGGCGGTCCGAATGACTTTCGTCGGAGGAAAACGCGTTTTCTGATTGAAATCGGGTCGACGTCGACGTCGGCCTTTTTCTTACGTCGGATTCATCGCAAGAAAAAGACCGCCGGTGGGGCGGTCGTCGTCTTTGTCGATGCTGGAGTTTCTGCTTTTCGTCAATCGTGGGAATGCTTCCGCCACGCCGCCCGGTGCAGGCGGTCGAGGGAAGGCATCCGGCGGATGCGGTCGATCACGCGCAGGATCTGGTCGGGGTCGTTTCCGGGAATCACCAGGTCGGCGACCGCGCGGGCTTCGGGATCGGCGCTCTCGAGCGCGATCGCGTAGTCGGCGATCTGCATCATCGGGACGTCGAAGGCCTTTCCGCCGACGGCGACCACGTTCTGTTTCCCGAACGAGGTGACGAGGTGGCAGACCGCCTGTTCCTTGGAGGCGGAGATGCCGTTGATCTTGAGGAACCAGTATCCCTCGACGTCGTCGAAGGGGTAGACGTTCATCACCACGTCGCCGCCGAACGCCTGGGTGCGGATGTGGTCGGCGATCGCGCGGACGGTCTGTTCCGTGTCGATCAGGATGAAGAACACGACCTTCGCGTCGGCAGCCGGCCTCCCCTTCACGTGGTTCTTGAAGAAATCGAACTTGCGGTCGTCGTAGAACCGCTTCTCGGCGGGATTGGCGAAGCCGCCGTGGTAGATCGCGAGGAGGTCGTCGACGATCGCGTAGGCGAAGCACTCGCGCCCGATCGAATCGAGGTAGGCCTCGATGCCGTCGCGCGCGGCGGGAAGAAGCGCCTTGACTTCGGAATAGGTCTTCGTCCGGGCGTCGTAGACGACGGTCCCGTTCATGAGGATGAGCGGCATCCGGAAGTCGATGCCCTGAAACAGGGAGAAGAGCGAGGCAGGCGTCCGCGTGGTCGCGATCGTGACGTCGACGCCTTCACGGAGCAGATGCTTCAGCTTGTACTTCGAGAACGAGTCGAGCTGGCCCTGCGGGTTCAGGATCGCGCCGTCGAGGCCGCAGACGAACAGAAGGTCGTGGTTGACGCGGCGGCGGGAGAAGGAGATCGAGTCGATCAGGAATGCGAGCATCGATCCGATGATCGTCGAACCGATGCGGTTGACGGCGAACTCGAACGGCGGAAGTCCCATGTTGCGGGTGCTGACGGTGACCGAGAGGTAGGTCAGGACGACGACGAACGTGGCGAGCGTCTGCTTGGTCACGACGGTGAACTGGATCAGGGGGACGACGGCGAGGGTGACCACGAGATAGAACACGGCGAGGTTGGCGCCTTCGCCGATCGCGGCGGTGACGGGTGCGGCGCAGAATCCCTCGTAGAGGAGGACGATCGCGAGGCCGTAGAAGCCGCCGATGACGGAACCGACGGAACGGATCCGCGCCTGGCGGAAGCTCGCGTCATGGTCGCTTTGGACCGAATAGGCGGCGGCGATGCCGGCGAAGAACGGCGAGAACCACGTCGCCGCGAAGTCCTTGTCGATGAGGACGAGGACGAGGTTGACCAGGAGGCAGGCGGCGATCGCCGCGGCCGTCTTGATGTTTCTGAGACCGATGTGAAGCATGGATTCTATCCCCTTTGATTCAAGCCGTGAACGCCCTCCGCGGACTTGCTGTAACGATTATACAACGAACCCGTGCGCGCGTAAAGCGAAATCGATGCGGTCTCGATCGGAGCGTGCGCGATCGTTGCAACTTCCCGGGGACCCCATGAAAAAACGCGTCGAAACCTTCGTCGTTCGGCACCGCCGGAGGTCGGGACGCGTACTTCATTCCGCTTCCCGAAAAGGTCGGCGAAGGATGTTTTCGAGATGGTCGAAGAGACGATCGGCGATCTGCTGCATGCCATGGATGGAGGGATGGACTTCGTCCGCCGAGAGGAGCGACATGTCGCCGAGCAGGTCCGTTCCGTCGGCGTAGTGCACGTTCGGGTCATTGCGCTCGGCGACGATCGCAGGCAACAGGCGGCGCCAACGGGCGGCTTCGACTCCCTGATGGAAGTCGTTGCCGGAGAAAAACGGCGAGATGACCACGATCGGCTTCCGAGGATTGCGCCCGGCGATTTCGGACAGGGTACGCCGCACCCGTTCGCGGATCAGGGATTCGTCCCAGTCGAGCACGTTGATGCCGAGTTCGAGGACGGCCATATCCCATGCGCCGGCTTCTCCGAGAGCGGCGATGTAGTCGACCATCTCCGGCTCCATGCGGCAGCTGCCCGCCATGCCGAGATTGCGCAGATCCATCCCGAGCCGGTGGGCGACGACCGATGGCCACGCGTAGGAGATCGACAGGGCGTTGGATCCGTGGGTGATGGAGGAACCGTACGTCAAAAGGGTTCGGGACGGCAGCTGGCGCTTTGCCGGCGGAACGACGTCGCCTTCGACGTCGAGGATGCGGATGTCGCCCCGTTCGAGGATCACGCGGACGACATCGGGATTCCACTCCGATCCCGCCCGTTTCGAGACGTCCCGCAGGACATCGACGTTGGCCGGTCGGGAGAAGACGAACTCGGTCGGCTGAACGGGGATGTGGCTGTTCATCTCATGCCCGTCCCATCCGGCCTGCACGCCGCCGTAGAACGTATGGAGGGTGGTCAGGAACCGGGGGTCGGAGAGCGACTGAAGGGTGATCTTCGCCTGCCCGCTATGGATGACGAACCGCAGTTCGACGCCGATGGCGTTTCTGGCCATGGATCGACCCATGTCGGTCTCCAGCGCGTCGTAGACGTGCCGGGGGACCCTGAGCCAGGTGATGCCCCGATCGTGATGTTCGATGTGACCGATGTTGTGGATGTCGATGTTCCTGTATTCCATCGCGAGCGACTCCTCATGGAGAATGTGGCTTCATGGCATAGGGCGAAAATCCGATTGGCGGTCCGTCGTTTCCGCAACGCGTCCCCATGAACGCATCGGATCCTAGCGCCTTGATCCATCATAGCACAAGTCGGGCTCCGAAAGCAACGCTCCGCCGTCAATCCGACCGGTCGGTCGAGACGAAAAAGAATATCCTGACGGATATTCCTTCGTTTCGGTTCATTCGGCCGGTTTCGGGAAGTAGTATTCATCCACGACCCTGAGGTAGTCGAGCCGCTTGACGTATCCTTCCGGGATCTGCCGTCCCAGTTTCTCGAAATCCTCGAGCGCGATCGACCGGCGACCTTCCTCGCCGCGCTTCCAGAACGCCGTGACGTACTCGGCGTCGAGCAGGAAGACCTTTCCGAGGAGGGTGAACTGCACGATGATGAAGCCGATGCCGCCGTGGCGGCGGATGCTCTCGAGGTGCTTCACCTGGTGTTCGTGCATGTTCTTGAGCGGAAACGCCGTCTTGGTCCGTGTCTCCTTTGCCTCGAAGTCGATGTAGCGGCCGCGGTAGATGCCGTTGTAGTCGGTGGTCGAGGGAATCTTGTAGTACGCCTCGGAGATCCGGGCGGCGCTCCGGCGCTCGTAGTCCACCTTGACGACCTGGATCGGGATCGGCTTCTTGTAGATGTGGGCGACGTCGTTTGCGACGTAATATTCGTTCGTCTGGTTGATCGCTTCCTCGAGGTCCATACCGCGGTTGGCGACCGACACGGTCGTCTTCTGCGGCGTCGCCTTCTTGATCGGGTAGTTCACCATGGGCATCACCGATCCCTATTCTACCACATTCCTTCGGGTTTTCGACCCGTGCTCCTTGAAAGAGCGGACGGTTTCCCGAACCGATCGTGAAAAAACGACTTTTCCGTTTTCAAAACGGCCGTTTTGGCGTATAATAATCCCATCGGACCAACCGCATCGCATCATGAAAGGAGACACCATGAGCCAGATCAAGTTCTATGCGCTGGGCGGTCTCGGGGAAAACGGCAAGAATCTCTATTGCGTCGAGGTGGACCGGCGGATCGCCGTCCTGGACGCGGGTCTCAAGCACCCGTCCGGCGACCTCCTCGGCATCGACGCGATCGTGCCGGACATCAGCTATCTGGAATCCCGCAAAAAAGACATCGTCGGCGTCTTTCTCTCCCACGCCCACGACAAGGCCATCGGCGCGCTGCCGATGCTGCTTAGGCAGATCCCGGCGCCCGTCTACGGAACCAGCTTCACGATCGCGGTCGTGAAGGACATGCTGAAGGAGAACAGGCTGAACCCCGAAGACTATGCGTTCCACGTCGTCGATCGCGACCAATCGATCGACTTTCCGTCGTTTTCGATCCAATTTCATTCCACCACGCACGCGGTGCCGGAATCTTCCGGGATCGCCGTTTCGACATCCGACGGCGTCATCGTGTACGCCACCGACTTCACCTTCGATCAGAACGTCGGCGCCTTCTACCAGACCGACTTCGCGAAGCTCTCGAAGTATGGCGAGCAGGGCGTCCTCGCCCTCCTCTGCGAATCCTCGGGTGCCCTCACCGTCGGCCACTCGACTTCCGACATCAATCTGATCCGGACGATCCGCGACACCCTCAAGGTCGCCGCGGGGCGGACCGTCGTGGCGATGTACTCGACCGAGATCGCCCACATCCAGCGCGTCATCGACGAGGCCTTGAAGATCGGCAAGAACATCTCGATCATCGGCCGCAAGGCGCAGCGGATGGTCGACATCGGCGAGACGATGGGCTACATCCGGATTCCCAAGGATCGCCTCGTCAATCTGAAGTACCTCGACGAAGAGAACGAGAACGACCTGCCCGACGTCGTCTTTCTCGTCACCGGCGAGCGCCACGAGCCGTTCTACATGCTGCAGCGGATGACGAAGGGGTTCGACCGACTGCTCCATCTGAACGCCAAGGACACCGTCCTGATGCTCTGTCCGCCGATCGTCGGCACCGAGAAGATCGCGGCGAAGACCTACGACGCGATCTACCGCCTCGGTGCGAAGCTCGTCAAGGTCGACAAGAAGGTCCTGCCGCCGTCGCACGCCTCGACGGAGGACATCAAGCTCCTCTACACCCTCCTCAAGCCGAAATATGTGATCCCGATCAACGGCGAATACCGCTATCTCCAGGCCCAGGCCGACCTTGCGGTCGAATACGGCTTTCCCGCCGAGAACGTCCCCGTCATCGACAACGGCGAGGTCGTCACCTTCGAGGGCGGCGTCCTCGAACTGAAGCACGACACCGTCATGAACGGCTCGATCATGGTCGACGGTTCGTTCGACGCCGACGTGAACGACGCCGTCGTCAAGGAACGCGAGTTCCTCTCGCAGGACGGTTTCCTCCTGATCATCGCCAACATCGACGCACGCGAACGTCTGATGCTGAACAAGCCGGAGATCGTTTCCCGCGGCTTCATGTACATGAAGGACAACGAAGAGGTCATCAAGCAGATCGAGACGATCTACCAGAACATCACCGCCAAGCAGTTCGCCGCCAAGTACATCGACTGGCGCGTGTACAAGGAATCGATCCGCGACCAGGTCGCCGACTATCTCTACAAGGAGACGAAGCGCAAGCCGGTCGTGATTCCCCTCATCATCGACACCCAGAGCGACAAGATCTGCAAGGTCCTCTGATCCGTCCCGAAACCGAATCAAAAGCGCCGACGCCCGGTTGACCGGATGTCGGCGCTTGTTTTCTACTTTCTGGTTTTCGGCATCAGGACCGTGATCCCGCCCATGAAGGGGACGAGCACGTCCGGAACCCGGACCGATCCATCCGCCTGCTGATACTGCTCGACGATCGCCGGGAAGATGCGCGAGGTCGCGAGCCCGGAGGCGTTCAGGGTATGGCAGAAACGGGTCTTGCCGGTCTTTTGATCACGGTAGCGGATCTTTCCGCGGCGGGCCTGGTAATCGCGCGCGTTGGACGCGGACGACACTTCCTTGTAGATTCCCATCGACGGGATCCAGACCTCGATGTCGTAGGTGCGCGCCATCGAGTGGCTGCAGTCGCCGGCGGCGAGCTTCGACGTCTGAAAATGGAGCCCGAGTTTTTTGACGAGGCTCTCGGCCTTCCCGACCATCTCCGCGAAGGCGGCGTCGGAGTTCTCCTCGGTCGTGTACTGCACGAGCTCGACCTTGTTGAACTGGTAGCCGCGGATCATCCCGCGCTCCTCCGTGCGGTAGGAACCCGCCTCCTGGCGGTAGCACGGGGTGTATGCGAAATACTTCCGCGGAAGATCGTCCGCGGCGAGGATCTCGTCACGGTGGAGGTTGACGAGCGCGGTCTCCGCCGTCGGCAGCATGAACTTCTCGGGATCGCTGCCCTTGAGCCAGAAGACGTCGTTCTTGAACTTCGGGAACTGGCCGGCGGTATAGCCGCTCTCCTCGTTCAACAGGTGCGGCGGCAGGATCATCGTGTAGCCGTCGGCGAGATGTTCGGAGACGAAGAAGTTGAGGAGCGCCCATTCGAGCCGCGCGCCGAGGTCGGTGTAGATCCACGTGCCGGAGCCGGAGATCTTGGCGCCGCGGGCGTAGTCGACGAGACCGATCGACTCGCACAGTTCGACATGGTTCCTGACGGGGAAGGAAAACGCCGGCTTCTCGCCGTAGGTGCGGATCGGCATGTTGTTTTCCTTTCCGCCGGGAAGCAGGTCCTCGTCGGGGGTGTTGGGCAGGGCGGCGGCGAAGGCGTCGATCGTCGCCTGCAGGTCCTTCAGTTCGGCTTCGGCCGCGGCGTTCTGGGCGGAGAGTTCCTTGACGCGGGCGAAGATCGCCTGGACGTCGCCGCCCTGCTTCTTGACGGCGGGGACGGAGGCGGAAAGGCGGTTCTGTTCGGCCTTGACGGATTCGATCGAGACCAGAAGGGTGCTGCGGCGTTCGAGATCCGCAAGCAGCGGGGCGAAATCGGCGTCCCAGCCCTTGCGGGCAAGCAGTTCCCTGATCTTCTCGGGGCTTTCCTTGATGCGGTTCAGATCGAGCATGACGATTCCTCCTTGGAATAGAAACGTCCCTTACCATGGGGTAAAGGACGATGTGATCGCGGTGCCACCTTCATTCCGGGGAAGTCCCCGGCGCTTGGGTCCGATAACGCGGACGGCGGACGTTTTGACGTCGCTCGGGAGATGGATCGGAACCGTCGCGCGCCGGCTCGCATCGACCGCCGGCTTTCTGAAGCGTCTTTAGATTCCCAGTTCTCCGTCTTCGTTTGGTATCATTATACGTGCGCGCGGCGTTCTTGTCAAGCGACGCCGGCGAATCGCAGGTCAGAGGATGACGTTCTCGCGGACGCGTTCGTGACCGGTGACGGTTTCGATCAGGTTTGCGAGCTGGTCGGCCGCGGCGATGTGGGTTCCGGCCTGCGGATGGTAGTCCGATCCGAACGGATACGACGTCCCGGCGGCGACCATCTCGAGCTCGTGGACGCGGCCGCCCAGGACCGCGTTCGCCTGCGCGACGACCGCGCGGCAGCTTGCGCCGATCCGCCAGGAATCGGCCATGATGCCGTAGCCGACGATGATCGGGACGTTCGGGTAGACGTCGTTCAGATGCACGAGGAAGGCGACGTAATCGGCGACGAAGCGGTCTCGGAGGGCCGTCTTGTCGGCGTCGGTCATGGTATCGTAATAGGGGGCGTTGAAGTCGTTCGTGCCGAGGGTGATGACGACCACGTCCGGCACGAAGTCGGTCGTGTCGTAGCGGCCCCAGTCGGTGCGGACCTTGTTCGTGCCGTCGATCGCGAGATAGTCGAAGGCGTTCGCCATGTTCTCGACCTCGTCGATCGCGCCGCCGGGCGTGTTCCAGCCGCGCGAGACGCCCCAGCCGCTCGAGGCGACGATCGAGAAGGCGGCGTCGTGGATGTAGGCGGAGAGGTAGGCGAAGTCGAGGAGACCGTCGGAATTCGAGGTGGTCTTCGCTGTGCCGACGGAAGTCGCGAGATTGCCGTAGCCGGTCATCGACGAGTCGCCGATGTAGAGGATCTTGAAGTCCTTCGTCTCGTCGGGGGATGCGAAGCGGCCGTCGGTGGAGATGCTCTTGAGGGCGATGTCGCCTTCGAGCGCCTCGCTCCGCTTGAGCACCTTGACGGTATGGTATCCTTCCGTCAGCCCCGAGACGAGCGTGACGGTCTGGGTCGCCGAACTCAACCGCACGACGCTGCCGGCGTACGGGTTCTCCTCGCCGTCGACGAAGATGACGAGATGGGGACGTTTCGACAGGATGTCGGTATTCTGGGCGGTGAACACGGCGGTCACGCCGGTGCCGTAGAACCCGACCTCGAAGCCGCTCGCGGTATAGAACATGGCATGGGTCTTGGAAAGATCGTCGTAGCGCGTGCGGCCGATCCAGGTGATGTAGCGGAAATCGTTCATGGCGTCCTCCGATAACAGGCTGATGGCGTTGATGTCGACGAGTTCGGCGACCACCGGGTCGCTGTATTCGGAGGCCGAGTAGCCCGATGAGGCGGCGACGCGGATCCGGAAGGTGTAGGTGCCGTAGTCGAGGATCAGGGACAAATCGAAACCCGACGCGACGAGGTACTGGCGGACGACGCCGTCCGCATCCTCGACGGACAGCTGATACTGGCTCGCGTTCTCGACGGCGTCGAAGGCGACGACGTTGTCGGTGACCGAAAGCCCGGTCGGGGTCGGATACGGCGGATGCGTGACGGTGGTCGTGACCGACGTCGAAGATGCGGTCAGGGCGGTCGTCGTGGTCGCGTCGCATGCGGCGACGGCGAGGAAAAGCAGAATCAGGGCAAGGCTCAGAAAGAACTTCTTCATCGTGAATCCCTCCGGCGGAACGTCTTCAGGCAAAGCGCCCGGGCGTGGCCGGGCGCGCGTTTCACATTGGTTCGCTAGATATACTGTATATATTATATTATATAGATATTATCTGTCGCAAGATGTTTCGACGTCATTCGGAACGTTTTCCGCGGATGAGCCTGAGATTGGCCGCGTGCTGTTCGGCGAAGGCGGCTTCCATCTTCGTGTGCGTCTGCGGCTTGTAGTAGACGGCGTCCTTGAGCGCGTCGGGAAGATACTGCTGGGGGGCGACGTGGCCGGGGAAGTCATGGGCGTACCGATACTTTTTCTTGTCGTCGTAGGTCGGATTGTTCACGAGGTGGGACGGGACCTTCGGGGTCTTACCGCTCTTCACGTCGTCGAGGGCAGCGTTGACGGCGAGATGGGCGGCGTTCGACTTCGGCGAGATGCACATCTCGATCGTGATCGCCCCGAGGGCGTTCACCGCTTCCGGGAAGCCGATGTGTCGGGCGATGTCGCAGGCGGCGGCGACATGCGATCCCATCGCCGGGTTGGCGAGTCCGATGTCCTCGTAGACGATCGCGCTGATGCGGCGCAGGAGGCTTTCGAGGTCTTCGGCGACGATCAGACGCGAAAGGTAGTGGAGGGCGGCGTCGACGTCGGAACCGCGCACCGACTTGTGATAGGCGGAAAGGATGTCGTAGTAGTCGTCGCCGTTCTTGTCGACGGAGACGGAAGGTTTCCCGACGACGGCGACGGCGAACGCGGCGTCCACCGCCTGACCGGGTTCGGCCTGGATCGCGATCATCTCGAGCATGTTCACGGCGGTGCGGATCTCGCCGTTGGCCGCGGTCGCGAGGTAGTCGTAGGCGTCCTTCCCGATCGTCAGTTCCTTTTCATAGAAGGAAAGGTCGATCTTCTCGAGATAGACGCGGATTTCCGCGGAAGAAAGCCGTTCCAGGCGGAAGATGGTGGCGCGGCTGCGGATCGCGGGATTGCAGGCGATGTAGGGGTTCTCGGTGGTGAGGCCGAGCATCACGACCCGACCCGACTCCACGAACGGCAGAAGGTAGTCCTGAATGTCGCGGTTCATGCGGTGAATCTCGTCGATCACGAGCAGGATCGACCCGTAGAGCTTCGTCGTCTCGACGATCTCCTTGAGCGTCGCCTTGGTGTCGGTCGAGGCGTTGAACTTGTAGTTGTTCAGCGGGAAATGCTCGGCGACGAGCATCGCAATCGTCGTCTTGCCGGT
>Ga0265297_10008863_pt1 | contig 13242 bp, 10 predicted proteins | sample Munlanlwell13791_FD_192502 | JGI IMG/M metagenome (GOLD analysis project Ga0265297, IMG submission 192502) | Leachate microbial communities from a municipal landfill in Southern Ontario, Canada - Leachate well 137-91 | ecosystem: Engineered > Solid waste > Landfill > Unclassified | place...
TCTTCGATTTGGGTTCTTTTCAATGCAGAACTGATTTCGATGTCACCAACAGAAACTGATTTAGTGAATACGTCAGGACCGATGATACCTGGATAAGTTGTTTCGTCTTGTAATCTTGGCATTGAACTAGTTAAGTTCCAACCAGCAGAGAAACCAGGAAGGTGATCTTCCATTGTGCTTACTAATGATAATGAAATGTCAGCAACAGGACCGTAATCTACATAAGTTGTTCCAGTTGTTGAATCAGAATCTAATCCCATCCAAGTCGAAGCTTGTAATATACTTTGAACTGAAACTGCACTATTTGGGAAAGTGTTTCTTGTTGCATCAAAAGACCAACCATTGTTAGTAGCTGCGGTATTATCTTGACGATAAGTTCTAAACATTGGTAAACCATCTACTTTAGAGAAACCTAAAAATTCAAGTACACCTAATTTAGAGTTTGTTCCAGGGTTTGTTTTTGAAGGATTTGCATATAATACAGCACCAAAATATGTAGCACTTGAAAGTGAAATCCATACTCTTTGATCTAAACCACCAACTGTTTCAGTTACGTTTAACAGATTAAGTGAATTTTTAAGATTTTGGTTAAAAGTTGTACCTGATGCAGCAGAACTTAATTTGAAAACTAATGGTCTTTCGTCAGCAGCTTCACCGTGACCTTCAGGATTGTTATCATATTTAAAATCGATGAATAACATCTCAATTCTTGGAGAAGAAGCTGGTTTAACAGCAACTAAATCAAGACCGATAGTCTGAGCAGCGATTTTCATTGATACTGGTAACAAGTTCTGAGCAACGTCACCTGAACCTTGTGTTCCGTAATTTGTTGGTGAACCATTACCTGTATAAGTCATTACCTGACCTGTGTTATTTGTACCGGCTTGTGGAGCAGAAACTGGTCCCATACCGTACATATTACCCAATGTGCCATAAGCAACATTTTCATTTAACTGATGCATTTCTGCATATTCAGCCATCCAAGTTCTTTTGTCTATGTCAGAAACATTTAAATGTTCAAGAACTGGTGTCCATTTTTTTAAAGCTTTAGCTTTGTCAACTATAAAATTCATAATTTATGTTTTTTTTATTATATATTAACTGAAAAATGTCATTTTTTTCTATTTTTCAATAATACATATATATTATCCTAAATTTTTAATTTTTGTAATAAATGAATCGATTTCATTATCACTAAGAGTTGTATTATCTACTACTCTATTAACATTCAGAGTTTGTTTACTTTCGTTTATCATATAATTCTCTAAACGTCTGCTTTCCCAGAATTTTTCGATTTTAGCGTTTGAATCTAAACCAGGATAAAGTTTAGCTGTGCTAATAATACTTTTTTTGTGATTTTCATTTACTTTTGCCCAGATAGGTTTAAGTTCTGATGGCATATTTTCCAATAAAACATCTTCAAATGAAATTTGTACTGTTAAAGCGTTTGATATTGCATTTAATAATTGACCTTCTGAATAAATTTGTTCTTTGCTTTCGTTTATAGAAAAGATAACTTTTTCTTTGTCTTCGTTTGCAAGGTCATACCAAGATTTTTTGTTTTTTTCTGTTAAGAATTGAACAAAATGAGGTTCTTTTGTTTCAGATGCTTTACGTTTTTTAGCTTCTGTAATAAGATTTCCTATATAAGATTTTAATGAGTCTTCTGTTTCCATGATTTTGTCACCAATTAAATTAGCTTTACTTTCATGTATTTCGACTAGTTCATTATTTTCAGCCATTTTAACTACTAAAATACCAGTTGCTGGATTTGTTGCTAAAACTTCGCCGGTTTTATCACCAATAGATACAGTTGCACCAGGAACGAATTGAACATCAGAACCAATAGGTTCATTTTGAACAGATGTCATTTCTTGTGGTTGTATATTTTGTGGTTGTGTTTGAAGATTTATTTCACCTTGAACTGGTTCCATTTCACCTTGAATTGGTTCCATTTCACCTTGAACTGGTTCCATTTCACCTTGAACTGGTTCCATTTCACCTTGAACTGGTTCCATTTCACCTTGAATTTGAACTGGTGCTTGTGATTGATCATCATCATCATTTATTTGAGTTTCTGAATTAATTTGAACTTGAGATTGTGGTGTTCTTTGAACGAAATCATCTTCTTCATCATAATATTTACCAATATTATCAATAGTTCTCATATTTGTCATTTGTGCCTGACCAGCTTTTTCAAATAATTTAGTAGCTTTAACGGCTTCAATAGTATTATCTAAACCTTCGGCAATATAATTCATATAAGCCTGTGTATCAGATACATTTTCAGCGATATATTCTGCATAAGCGATATTGTTATCAACATGTTCAGCGATGTATTCAGCATAAGCGATATTGTTATCAACATGTTCAGCGATGTATTCAGCATAAGCGATATTGTTATCGATGTTTTCAGCTAAATATTCAGAATAAATAATGTTATTATCTACATTTTCTGCAATATATTCTGCATAAGCAATATTTTTATCAAGATTTTCAGCAATATATTCTGAATAATTGATATTTTTTTCAAGATTTTCAGATAAATAATCTGAGAATTGAATGTTTTTATTAACATGTTCAGCAATATATTCTGAAAAATCAATGTTTTTATCCAGTGTTTCAGCGATATATTCTGAATAGTTAATACCTTTTTCTAGTTCTTCTGAAAGATATTCAGAATAATTAATAGATTTTTCTAATTGTTCAGCTAAATAATCATTATGCTTTGCTAATTTAGATGTTGTTTCTTTTAATGAAACATTCTCATTAACAACGATCTGAATTTTATCAGCTAAATAATCAAGGTACTGACCAACTTTTTTCTGTTGTTCCATTAAAGTGTCATATGCTTCAGCTAATTTATTAATTTGAGCAGGTTCAACGTTTCCGTTTTTAATGCTTTCATTTAATGTCTGTCTAACATTTTCTACTTCTCCTTTAAGGTAATCAGAATACTCTACTAATTGTGTTTTTGTTACAAAATCATTTGTATTCATATTAAATAATTCGTTAATTTTTGACTCGTCAGATACATCATATATCCTAAAGTTAGTTTCTTTTGATTTGAACCCTAAAGATTCGTTTAATGTCATTATTGCTGATCCGAAACCAGGATCCGCAACAGCGTCATACGTAAATAATTTTTTTACTGATACAGTACCATCTGACTCTGTGATACCAGCGGCTCTTGATGAAACAAAAAGAGGACAATTATCCTCTACTAATGCTTTTGCTTCTTTACCCCAATGAGTATTTAATAAACGAATTTCGCCATCAACTCTATTAGCTGCTTGATTAAAAAAAGCATTTTCAATTGTGTGGGAAATTCTTTGAAGTGAGGTATCAAAAACATCTGGGTGGTCAAACTCACCATATACTGCCTTAAGAGTTGCTTTACGTTGCATTAATTCGTTAAGGTGTGGGAGAAATTTGTTTGCAGTATAAATTCTTTCGTTTCTATTCATAACATCAAACTCCGTAAAAACACCTGACAATCTGTATTCTTTTTTTCCTTTTTCGTCAAATGTTACTGCCTCGTTTAATTTTAGACTATTAACGTTTTTTTCTACTATCAAAACATATTTACTGTTTGCCATAGATAAAATATTATTTTTTATTATATATTAACTAAAAAATGCGTTATTTTTCTATTTTTAAAAACGCTGAAATTAAATGAAATTTATGGTGTTTTTGACTACAATATTTTAATATATAAAATATGATAATAACTGAAACGGTGAGTATAGAAATCAAATCTGGAAATATTAAATATTTTGATAATGTAAAAATTGGTGATATAATTAATGTAAAAATAAATGATTTAAATAAAGGATCAAAATCCATTATTCGAGTAAAATGTGATAATTGTGGTATTGAAAAAGAATTAATGTATGAACTACACACAAACTAAAGATTTGTGTGTTTCGTTAAAAAGATTATTCTTTTTAATAACACTTGAAAAATCAAGTGGCTCGTTCATAGAAGCAATGTGATTTCCAAACCATCTTTTCATTATATTTATGGCTGAGTTTATATCACGGTCTATAATAATGATGTCTGATAATTTAACTTCTCTGTCATTTAATTCAATTCTTTCCTTAAATACTTTTCCTGTTAAACAATTTAATTGTGTTGTCCATTTCTCATCAATCTTTGTTAGATTAACATTATTTGATTGACATTTATAAGCAAGAAATTGTAGAAACATTGTTATGTTTGATTTATAAAATGATTTTCTAATTCCTTTCTTATTTTTATTTGAGCCTTCTTTAGACATTAAATTTTTAACGGTCAGATCACCAACTACAATAGTATTGTAGTTCATGTTCGCTAATTTTTTACTTTGAACATGTAAAGTTTGTTTTATTTGTTGATTCTTTTTATGATAACATTTATTTAATACTTTCTTTAATCTTTTATTCCTTTTTGATCCTTTAATGGTTTTACTTCTTTTGTTTTGTATTTTTGATATTTGTTTTTGATAATAATCATTTATTTTCTTTGATTTATTTTGTAATACTATTATATTGCCTTTATTATCAACTCCTGTTCCTAATTTACTTAAACCTAAATCAATTGCTAACACTTTTGTTTTTATATTTAATTTATCTTCATATTTTATTTCTTCTTCAACAATTATATCACATAACCATTTATTTCTTATATATTTAATCTTTATTTCTTTTATATTTAACTCTGTTATATCTATTTTGGATTTATATTTGAAAGGTAATTTATTAATGATTATTTCATTGTTTTCTTTTATCATCCAACCTGATTGATTCCAAACAATTGTATGAAAGTGTTCATTGGTTTCTATTTTTCTTGGTGGTCTTGCATTTTTATCTTTTTTAATTAAATTGAAGAATGATCTATAAGAACCAAACAATTCAGTAGAAATAGTTTGAATTGCTTTTGAATTTAATTTTTTCCACTCTGAATATTTTCCTTTTAGTTTTGGTAGAAGGTTATTTAAATCGAATTTATTTAATATTTTTTTATTTGTTTTATATTCATTTTCTTCTATTTCTAAAAGTTTATTCCATATATCATTCCTTATAGAAGAAAGTATTTTTAATTCATCTATTTGTTCTTTTGTAGGAAATAATCTTATAGAAAATGTTTTTTTCATTTATACAACTTAATTTATATAAGTATATATAATTAAAAAATAATGACTTTTTACCATTTTTAGAATGTCAAATTCATCACAGAAGCTAAAGACTTCTGTGTTTTCTTTGACGAATCATATAAATTGAATTTTAATTTTGATGGTTTAAGTATTTTATTTAAGTATTTCAAAGAAAATTATATTTATAATAAAATAAATGTATTAATCAATAATGATTATTCATCTGGTAATAAATTTAAAAAATTGGGATTTGTTAAAGATAAAGAAATAAAGCCTGATTATTTTTATATAAATACGAATAATTATATTTATAATTCTGGTAAAACTAAATTAATTTTTTAAATTGATAATTTCTTTTATTTCGACTGGATTTTTCATTATAATTTCGGATTCATCACCACCAACAACAACTAAAACATCATTAATATTTATTTCGGCAATGAGTAAAATTTGTTTATCTGAAAGAATTGGACCTTGAAACATTCCAGTAAATACATATTTAGCGAAACGTTCACCTTGACTTCTGCTAGTAGTCCAACAACTATATGTATGGTTGTCAGTTGGAACATAATCATCTTTTAGTCCTCTATAAATTGTAATTTTTTCTGGAATTTCATTAAACATTTCATATATTTTCATTAAGTTCCATTTTTTTAAATCTCTGCTACTTGCCAATTTTTTAATAATTCTTTCAATAGATATTTGACTATTATAATGATCTGTTATTCTATCTCTTATTCTATCAAAATTTTTATCTACATTTGGATATTTTCTTAGGTATAATTCACGAGGAATTCTCGATATAGGATAACTGGAATAACCTGGCATATCATATTTTACTAAATCTTTTTTTAGTTTTAATGTTTCTTCAAATGTTTTCGCAGAAAAATATTTATCTATAATTTTTTCACATTCTGGACTTGAAAATATCATATCATCTGTTATTGTTACGCAATCAAATTTTTTCAAAGAATCTAAACAATTAACTCCCGTTCGTTTATCATTTTTCCAAACTTTCATTGGTAATTCTCCATCATAAACCCAATGCAAAAAATATAACCAACTAACATCTGGAACAGTTATATTTTGATTATTTTCTTTTATAAAGGTTAAAAAATTTTTCATTCCTTATTTCTTTTTTCATTATATATTAATTTTTATAAATAAAAAACCACTTACAGGTAGCGACACTTATAAGTGATTTTAGTAGTTTGTAACTACGCCCGGTCCTAAGTTCCGTATATTTTTATTTCGAATCTTTAAAATCGTTAAGAATTTTTCCTAATTTTTCCAATGATAATTTATCGACAGGTTTATATTCTTCAATATTTTTAGCTAAAAAATCTTTATTTTTATAATTCATTTTTTTAGATATTTTTGTGATATATTTTTTATAATCATCTATTGTTGGAAATCTTTTTTGTATTCTTTCTATTTCATCCAATAATTTCTCAGCTTTTCTTTTTTCAGTATCAGTTAAATTTGCTTTTTCAATATCACCTATCTGTTTTACAATTTTATCTAAATTATTATAAACATCTAAGTAATTAGAAAACAACTTAAATATTGACCTACCATTTACCATATTAGTTAAAGGTAAAGTAATAGCAAGAAGTGGTAGTGTAATTGGTAAAGTTAGAATACTTTTTAATTTTGATGTTCCACCAGGTATACCAAGCTTTTCATCTATTTTGTCAAAATTTTCGTATGATTTTAAGTGTTTCATTTTTAATTTATTTCATTTTTTACCATTTACTTGGTAGATTTAAATATTCAGCAATTTTATTATGAATTTCTTCAAGAGCATTTTGCATATCTTCTGTGGATTGAAAATTATCATAATCAGTCATTTCATAAATTTCATTTAATAAAATATTCTGATCATATTCTTTATCAGTATTTAAATATTTATTGAATTTTTTAATTTTCATTTCACCAAAATTATTTTTTGAAATTATCGAATCTATAAAGTTTATTTTCTTTGATACTTTTTCTTTTTCTTTTTCTTTCTTCTTCCATTTTCTTATATGATTCAACATCACCAGCAGGTTCTTTTGCACTATCACCGATAGAAAAATAAGTTAAATGTGATTTACCTTTTTTATAATATTCTTTTATTATTGATTTTACAATTTTTGCATTTCTAAAAATATGATCAATTACAGCTAATGCTAAATCCCAATTTTTAAATTCTTTATTTATTAAATCAATAATTTCTTTTCTATTTAATTTAATTTTTTTCAATTCATCAATAGCAATTTCAGCAGCTTTTTCTATTTCTTCTCTACTAAATTTTAATTTTTTTGGTATAAAATCTGATTTTTTTGTAGCATCTGATTTTTTAGCTTTAAAAGCTTTTTCGTTTAGAGTATCAAATCTTTTAAGTTCCATGTATTTAATTATTTTTTTTTCATTTTTTGGTAATTCTTCTGATAAATTACGAAGCAACGGATTTAGTTCTTTTATATTGATATAAACTACAGAACCAGGTTTTATCATACTTATATCTTGATTTCCAGCATCACCATCAAGATCTATTTGTTGTATTGAAATATAATCCTTGCTGCGACTATAATTACTATATCTATTTTCTCTTGTAATATAAACATCTCCATCATCACTTGTAATGTATAACCATTGAGTTTCATCATCACGAACAGTTTCTAATGCGGATATAACATATTCTACATCTTCAGCAGAAAACATAACTTCATTTTTTTCATCAATTATATAAATTATTTCACCAATTCTTTCAACTTTCATAATTTTTTTATTTTTATATATTAATTAAAAATATTCATTTTTTTTAAAAAATCATTTTATTTCATAAGGATCTAAATAATCAATACCATTTTTAATTAATTGTTGATAAACATTATAATCATCATCAACAAGGATTTCAATATTATATTTTAAACAAGTATCACCTTTCCATTTTTTATATTCTCGTCTTAAATATTCACCAAAATTATAATAACCTAAATCTACTAATTCTACACCAATAGATTCTAAATTAAATATTTCATCTGGTATACTCAATATCATATTTTTTGAAATTTTTAATCTGTATTTATTCCATAAAATTTGTGATATAAAATCTTGATAACCATGACTACGAAATGTAACTATATAATATGTCTTATTTAGATTTTGTTTTATAAAAGATATTAATTTATTTGAATTCGGATTATTAATTAATGTTTCATCAAAATCTAAACCTATGATATTATATTTTTTCAAAATATTTATATCAATTTTATTGTAATAATTTTCGTCAAATTTTCTCATATATTTCATAAGATTATATATTAATTTGTAATGTTAAAAATTTTTAGAAAAAACTTTTAAATCTTATTAATATATAACAATCAAAATTAATTTTAGTTAATGGTAAAGATAGAAGATAGATATAAAAAATTATCACCGATAGAACATGTGTTGCAAAGACCAGAAACTTATATAGGTTCAACAACAACCGAATCAAGAAAAATATTTATATCAGATAATGATAAAATTATTTTAAAAGAATTAGATTATAATCCAGGGTTTTTAAAAATTGTAGATGAAATATTAGTTAATTGTACTGATCATTATATAAGAACGAATGGTGCGGTCAAATATATTAAGATAACTATAAATGATGATCATATTATTGCTGAAAATGATGGTCCAGGTATTCCTATAGTGATACATAAAGATGAGAAAATGTATGTACCAGAAATGTTATTTGGTAATATGCTTACATCAGAAAATTATGATGACACAGAAGATAGAATAGTTGGTGGTAGAAATGGTATTGGTGCAAAAAGCACTAATATTTACAGCAAAAAATTTATTATTGAAACTGCTGATGGCAAAAAGCAATATATTCAAGAATTTTCAAATAATCTAAGTGTTACTTCTAAACCAAAAATCAAAAAATATACAAAAAATTACACAAAAATAACTTTTTATCCAGATTTGGAAAGATTTGGTTTAACTTCTATAACAGATGAAATTAAACAAATACTTAATAAAAGAGTGATGGACATGGCAATTTATTGTCCTAATGTTAAAATATATTTCAATGATAATCTAATTAAGATAAAATCTTACAAAGATTATATAAAAATGTTCACTGATTCAGATGAAATCTTTTGTGAAAAATTAAATGGTGATTGGGAAATTGGTGTTATAAGAAGTTTAACTGATGATTTTCAACAAATATCTATGGTTAATGGTATACAAACAATTCAAGGAGGAACTCACGTAAATTATATCATTAATCAAATAGTAAAAGAAATTACAGATCAATTACAAAAAAAGAACAAAAACATAAAAATAAAACCAAATGATATTAAATCAAAATTATTTTTATTTTTAAGTGCTAAAGTTGTTAATCCAGTTTTTGATAGTCAAACCAAAGAAACATTAACTACTCGATTAACAAAGAGTCATATAGAAAATATTACAGTATCAGATAAATTTATAAAGCAATTAATCAATTCAACTATCATCGAAGAAATATTAAATGATGTCGAAAATAGAGAAAATGCAGAATTAAAAAAATTAAATAAAGGAAAATCATCAAAAGTCCGAATTAAAAAATTAGATGATGCAAACATGGCAGGTACATCACAAAGTCAAAAATGTCATTTGGCTCTTACTGAAGGTGATTCTGCAAAATCTTTTTGTGTGAGTGGATTTGAATCAACTGGTAGAGATTTTTGGGGTTGTTTTCCACTTAAAGGCAAATTATTAAATGTTAGAGATATATCAATACCAAAAATGAAAGAAAATGAAGAAATAAAAAATATTGTTTCTGCAATAGGTTTAGAATTTGGTAAAAAATATACATCAACAAAAGATTTAAGATATGGAAAATTAGTTTTAATAACTGATGCGGATTGTATTGATGAAAATTCATTAATAAAAACTGATAGAGGTTCTATAAAAATTAAAGATTTAACATATGATGATAAAGTATTAACACATACTGGAGAATATAAAGGGATAAAAAATATTATACAAACCATAAAAGATAAATATTTGGAAATAAATTGTAATAATGAAACATTATATGTTAGCGAATATCATAAATTAATAGTTAAACGTGATAATAAAATTTTAGAAATTTGTGCAAAAGATTTAAAAAATACAGATCTACTTCCATTTAAGAAAATTCTGATTTAAAATCTTAATATATATATTATAAAAATGAATATATAAAAGATATGATGTTAGGTAAAAAAGAACGATATTATTGGAATAAGGAACGTTGCGGAGAAGAAGCGTTAAATTTTAAAAATAAAACGGAGTTTCGTAAAAAATCTAAAGGTGCTTATGAAAGTGCAAGAAAAAATGGATGGTTAAATGATATATGTTCACATATGTACAAATTACTTGATGATGTTTGGACAAAAAAACGATGTTTGGAAGTTATACAAAAATGTGAAACAAAAAAAGATTTTAAAACTAATTTTAGTAGTGCATATCAATCTAGTATTCGAAATAAATGGTTAGATGAAATATGTGCGAATCTAAAAGAAATATATAAACCTAGTGGTTATTGGACCAAAGATAAATGTTTCGAAGTAGCAAAAACTTGTAAATCTATAAAAGATTTTAAAACAAAATATGCAACAGCATATTCAAAATCACTTAAAAATAAATGGTCTTCCGATATATACAAAGAATGCAATTTTATAAAAAAAATTGATAGAAATTGGATAGTATATTCTTATATAATTTTAAACAAATATATTTATGTTGGAATAACTGTTAATGAAAAATCAAGAATAAGTAATCACTTAACTAATAATAATAGTTCTGTTTATAAATTTATAAAAAATAATAATATAGATGATAGTGATATAAAATATAAAAAAGAAAAAGAAAATATAGTTGACGATAATGAAGCAAAAATAATGGAAAAATTATTTTTAGAAAAATATATTAATCTTGGATATATAAAATTAAATATTAAACCGACTGGTAATTTAGGTAGTAATATTTTATATTGGACAAAATATCGCTGTGAAGAAGTTGCAAAATTATGTCGTACTAAAATAGAATTTATAAAAACATATAATAGTGCATATAATTCTGCAAGAAAACATAAATGGTTGGATGATATATGTAAACATATGATAGTTTTAAAGAAACCAATTGGGTTTTGGAAGATTAAAGAAAATTGTAGAAATGAAGCAATGAAATATAAAACGAAAAAAGATTTTAAAAAATCATTTATTGCGTACAAATCAGCATTAGAAAATGATTGGATGGAAGAATTTTTTCCTACATTATTTAATAAAGAAAATTGTAGAAATGAAGCAATGAAATATAAAACAAAAAAGGATTTTTTAAATAATAATAAATCATTATATAATATTGCATATAAAAGAGGTTGGTTAGATGAAATATGTGAACATATGATTAATAATAGAAACCCTAAAGGTTATTGGACAAAAGAAAAATGCTTAATTGAAGCATTAAAATATAACAATAAAAAGGATTTTAAAATAAATAATGAAACATGTTATAATAAAGCAACTACTAAAAAATGGTTGGATGAAATATGTTCACATATGATTAATTATAGGAAACAAAAAGGTTACTGGACAAAATATCGTTGTCTGAAAAAAGCTTTAAAATATAATAAAAAAACGGAATTTATACTTCATGATAATGCCGCATATTTAGGTGCAAAGAAACTTGGTTGTTTAGATGAAATATGTTCACATATGATTATAGTTAAGAAACCAAAAAACTATTGGTCAAAAGAAAAATGTGAAATTAAAGCAAAAAAATATAAAACAAAAATTGAATTTTTGAAAAATGATAAAACAGTATATGATATTTCATATAAACAAGGTTGGTTAAATGAAATCTGTAGTCATATGTCTAAAAAAAGTAAAAATATATGAATAAAATTGATATAAATATAAATGATTATGATTGGAATAGTATTCAATCTATCAATGAGAAAAATGATATAAAAAATTTTTATGATATTGAAATCGAAGATGATAATACATTTTTTATTTGCTATAAAGATAATATGTTGTTATCACATAATTGTGACGGAAATCATATCAAAGGTTTAATTTTAAATTTTCTAGATGTATATTTTCCTGAATTGATTCAACCAGATATGAATTTTTTATACGAATTTATAACTCCTATTGTTAAAGCAACATATAATAAAGATGTTAAATATTTTTATAAATTAGATGACTATAGAAATTGGAAAAAACAACCAAATTCTAAACATTATACTATAAAATATTTCAAAGGACTAGGTACATTAGAACCAAAAGAAGCAAAAATGTTTTTTAAAGATGTTGATAAACATTTAATAAAATTTAATAATGATAATATACAAGAAACTAGAAATATTATAGATTTATTATTTAGACAAAAAAGATCTAATGATAGAAAAGATTGGTTATTAAATTATGAACCAAATCAAATAATAGATAAATTTGTTGAAAAAACAACAATTGAAAGTTTTTTTAATAAAGAGTTTATTGAATTTTCAATGTATGATAATATTAGATCAATACCTAATTTAATTGATGGGTTTAAACCAAGTCAAAGAAAAATACTTTATACCTGTTTAAAAAATAATATAAAGAATGATATAAAAGTAAGTCAATTGACAGGTAGTGTTATGAAAGATTCTGCTTATCATCATGGTAATATTTCATTGGAAGGAACAATAGTGAATATGGCACAAGATTTTGTTGGTTCTAATAATATAAATTTGTTGCAACCTATGGGACAATTTGGTACGAGGTTAAAAGGTGGTAGTGATGCTGCATCATCAAGATATATTTTTACGAAATTATCTGATATAAGTAGAAATATATTTAATGAAAATGATGAACCACTTTTAACATATCTCGATGATGATGGATTTTCAATTGAACCTATGTACTATGTACCTATTATACCAATGGTTTTAGTTAATGGTTCTAGTGGTATTGGTACTGGTTGGTCTACAGATATACCAAACTATAATCCAAATGACATTATAAAATATTTAGTTAATAAAATTAAGAATCAAAAAGTGCCACAATTACATCCATATTATAAAAATTTTTGTGGAGAAATTATTTTTGATTCTG
>Ga0265297_10008864_pt1 | contig 13239 bp, 14 predicted proteins | sample Munlanlwell13791_FD_192502 | JGI IMG/M metagenome (GOLD analysis project Ga0265297, IMG submission 192502) | Leachate microbial communities from a municipal landfill in Southern Ontario, Canada - Leachate well 137-91 | ecosystem: Engineered > Solid waste > Landfill > Unclassified | place...
ACTAAAGCATAGTCACCAGTTGAGGCAGATGCCATTGTTCCTAAAGAAAGAGCCGAAGCTAAAGTTCCCCCATTTATTGTTGGTAGATTAGTAATTTCAGCATCGGTAGTCCATACTTTAGTAAGTTTTCCAGCACCAGTAGCACCAAGAGAGCCTGTCATAGTTAAATTATTTGCCCCCAAAGCCAAATTACCGCCAGAAAGAGTCAATGTATCAGCACTATGAGTTAAAGCAATATCTGTTACTCCTGCACTTGCTTCAAAACTTATTTCACTACCAGATGATAAAGCTAGTTTTGTTTGTGGACTCGTCGTCCCGATGCCTACGTTGCCGCCTTTAAAATATACCCCAGTCGTTGAACTCGGTCCTATCCAAGATTCGGCTAAAGTAGTGAGAGGATTTACTGAAGTTGAGTTTGTAATACTGCCTGTCATTGTGCCACCAGCGAGGGGGAGATAAGAAGCAAGGGCGGTCGTATCTGCTTTTAATCCTAATGCCGTAAGCCCTGCCAAACCACCAGCGGGAACAGCTAATCCATTTTTAAGAGTTTTAGAGTTTGCTCCGTCCCATTGAGGGATATAATTGGCTGTATTGGCTAAGGGAGAAAATGTTATCTCTGTATAAGCGACACCGCTATCTTTTATTAGTTTTCCAGTAGTTCCATTAAAAACAGCTAGTCTGTTATTTACAGCATAATCCGGCCCGACTACATTTCCAAAACCAACTTCGGTGGGTGTGGCGTTTTCAAAAGTCAAAGCACCAGTCTTTCTCAAAAACTGGTTTGTTCCAGAAATGGACAGCTCTGTCAAATTAGTCAGGGCGGTTATTTCTGAAGATGATGATTGATCACCCAGGGCTGCGATTAGGCTCATTTTGTTTAGGTTAAATTAATATTTGGGTTTTGTTTTCTTATTCGTCTTTCGTAAATCTCCAAATCATTGTGTCGTCTGGCTAATATCTTATTCTCCAGAGTGTTCTTTTCGGTGATTTCCTTTAACTCGGCTTTAGCTACGGTTAGCTTTTCATCAAGGACATTAAACTCTTTATTGCTTTCTTCAATTTTTTCACGAACTCTATTAAGATAGATTTCGCTATTTTTTTTATCATTGTTATATCTTTCAATAGTTTCATAGATTTCTTTTTCTAATTTTATTTTATCTTGTTTTAATTCAGGAATAACGGACAACAAATCTTGTCTTAACATTATTAAAGAAGACACCTGATTATTGATGTTGATTAACTCTCCATTTTTAATGTCAAATTTATCTACAATATCCAGATATTCATTTCTGGCTTTATCAATCTTGGCAAAGTGTTCTTTTTCTATCTTCTCGCAAGACTTATAATCAAGATTAAGGCTTCGTCTTTTTGAATCCAAAGATTTAGACGCTTCCCGATTATCTCTTTCTAATAATTCTTTTTGCTTTTTAAGTTCGGCCACAATTAAAGGACTAGCCTCTAAAGGACTAATATCAATATGAGATATATGTAATATCTTTTTTTTGTTTACCCTCCGTTTTCCCTCTAACATAAGTTTAGATAACAACCCGATACCGACAAAATCCGCTCACCTGAACGGCGACATCGGTATTAATAACAAAAGCCTCACCAACACTTAGGGTAATAACACCTTTAGGGTTAAGATAGGCGTTCTCAATAGTGTAGGCTTGATTGTTCAGATAATAAGCACCGCCATAAGCAGTTGAACCATCTTTTAATTGAATGGTTGCCGCTGATGTCGGTATAAAATTGATGTGGTCAATAGCAATATAGCCATTGTCGGGGGCGGCAATAATCGTGTGGTCGCCACTTGTGGCAAAGTTAATATCTGCCTTTAGAGAATTAGTCTCGTACATAGTTTTATTTTAAATTAATAAGCTAGTCCCAGAGGGGATTATCTCCCCTCCAGAGTAAATCATCAATATTTAATTAAGCAGCGATTATTTTACTAACAACGTGCCATCCTGTACCATCGCAGACAAAAGTTGCAACGTCATATTGGGCATCAATCTCGGCGAATGTTGCAGCGCCGTCAATTAGCTCATCGGCGTTACCATCAACAGTTACAGCGGCGGCATCGGCACTCGTCTTTTTAATCGTGTACCAAGCACCAGCAGAAGTAGCAGCGGCCGGAAGAGTTAATGTTCTTCCGACAGTATTACCAATAGTATATAGACCGACCATTGCAATAGTGAGGGTGGCAGCGCCATCAGCACCAGCAGTAATCTGACCATAAGTAGGAGCGGTTAATTGCACCTGACCAACACCATTTGGAGTAAGGGCGATGTCGCCATTAGCACCATCGGTGATAGTAATAACACCAGAGTTAGTCCCACCATTAGTTTCAAGGGTTAAGTCATAAGCACCTTGAGAAGAAATAATGGCAGCAGCAGCGCCAGTACCAACTGCGATACCAGCTAAAGTAGCGCTATTTACGCTATCCCAACCGATAGACAGGTGTCTAGTGTTTGTGCCAGCCTTATCAACGCTAAATATCATTTCAGCGTCAGGGTTGGCAGCGGCAGCATCTCTGATAACACAGTCAACTGTGCCATAAGTTTCAGCGGCGTTAGCATCATCTTGGGCAGTAAATAATATACGACCCATAACATCACCAGCGGCAGCCGAAGAAGCAGTCTGGTCTAATTTTAAGACAGCACCTAAAGCTCCAGTAGCGGTAGAGTTTAATTCAACCAAACCACCAGCCATAGCACCTGAACCAGTTACTTGTAATGAAGCAGCGGTAGAATCTTTGCCGTTAATATAAACAGCAACAGGATTATTTGAGCAGGTCGCACCAGCGTTAGTGAATACAGCTAAGTAAGAAGTAGCGGCGGCAGGAGTACCAGTCTGAGAAACTCTCAAAGCAGCACCACCAGCGGCGGTTGCTCCACTTGTCGTAACTTCTAAGGCTGCTTTAGTAGAAGCCTTAACGCCAGAACTTGTGATTAACACATCGGAAACCGATGTAGCGGCACTTACGATATTAAGAGCCTTACCGCCAGTTGCGGCGTGAGTAACCTTGATACCATCGCCAGTTCCTAGTGTATCCATTACAATTTCAACACCATTGGCGGTGTCGGTAACAGTACCAGAGGTATTGGTAACCGCATTTTCAATATATAACACAGAACCAGCAGCACTCATTGCCCCAGCACCATTGATAATGTCTGTTCTGACTAATGATAATAAATCAAAGTCATCAGAGACAGTACCAGTAGTGGTGGTTCGGTTAGAAGTCATAGAAACACCAGAACCAATCTTATTAACTGTTCCTGTAATAGCAGTGGCGGTTAAATCAAACGAAGCGGCCATACCACTCGTTATAGCATCATTAGCTCCAGTACATTGAACATTCAAGATAGTACCAGTAGTCATTGTGGCATCAGTAGCTAAGTCAACTAATTTACCAGTCGTTAAACCAGCCCCGATAGCATATAAACCAGTACCACTGGTTAAACCAGACGGAGTTAATGTCATCCAGGAAGCAGTAGTTGAACCAGTAAATACACCAGAACCAGCCAACGCAACAACCGTTGCGGAAGTGGCGGTGTCGTTAGTGACAGAGAATGAAGCAGCATCGTCAGCATCAGTAATAGCTAAAGAACCATCACTCATAGTCATATCGCCAGCGGTATAAGTAAACGCACCAGCAGTGATAATTAAAGCACCATCAGTTAAGCGTAAATCACCTTTGGTTAATGTTAAGGAGTCAGTCCCCTCAGCGTTTCCGGCAATAGTAGTAGCACCATATCTTCCAACGTGGAAAACAGGATTAGTACCATCAATGAAATGAAGATAACCACCTTGACTAGCAAACGAAGCACCATTATCAGAATCAATATAAATAGCGGCTCCGGTAGTTAAGTCGTCGGCGGTAATACTGATACAATTTGAAGTAGTGGCAGCAGAAGATGGAATAACCAAATTACCTCCCTGTGTGGTGTCATCACTATCCAATGACAGAATGCCATTAGCAATAGTTACGTCACCAGCAGTAACTGTAAGTTTGGTGGCGTCAGCCGAACCAGTGATAGTTAAAGAGTTGGTAATTGTTACCGCTCCCCCACCGGCACCAATACCGATAGCACCACTAGAAGTTCCGCCAAGAGTAATCGTACCAGTCCCAGTGGCTTCAAGGGTAAGGTTGGCCGCAGCAGTTAAGGCGTCACAACCAGTAATAGCTGTGAAAACCGCCGCACCAGCAGCAGAAACATACCAAGTAGATGATGTTCCATCAATATCTTTACCAGAACCAGTATTGGTTAAATCAATTAGATTTCCAGTACCAGAACCAGTGACCGAGATGGTGTTATTGGTGGCGTGTGTACCCGTTAGAGTGACAGCAGCACCATCAACGGTCATTTCCGTGCCGTCATTGTATGCGTCATCTAACGAATAATTTACCATACTTCCAGCAGTTCCTAAGATACTGGTAGAAGACCCATCCCAATAAACGAGCTGATCTGAACTATTAATATATAGTCCATAACCATTAGAATCTAGTGAAAGAGGATTTGAAGACCATTCCTTATCAAACCTAACGATACCTTGTCTTAAATTGATATTCTTAGGGCTTGAGTAAGTTCGTCCTTTAATTGTAGACATAATTTCTAAAGGGGAATTGTTGTATAGAGTATTGCGTTAGCTCACCCACTATAATCCCCCTTATTATTTAGTTATTTACGTAGTTACCGAATCTCCAGCGGAAGCTACCCAAGAGCGGGCAGCATCATTGTGACCTAAAGCACATAAAGCGTGACCAAACCAAGACAAACCTCTTGTATAAGGATTGACGTGAACCGGGTCAACGTTGTTAGCTTCGGATTCAACAAACTGGAAGCCATACATATCGTTCTTCATTGAACTATCAAACATATACCAATAAGCATCGGATGTAAGATAATCAAGTTCAATAATCTTGAACGCAGGAGCGCCAGTGCCATCGTTATCATTAGACTCTGGAATCTTGCCATCTTTAATAGCCTTTAAGATTTCCTTCGCCTTAAAAGCAACAGAAGAACCCTTTTTACAAACAAGGGTATCAAGATTGGCTGGCATCGGGTTGCCACGAGGGTCAACGAATAACGAAGCCGTGCGAATAGCGGCCTTATAACCAGCATAATCAAACGGTAAAGAATAAGTAGTACCATCATAAACAACATTGTTCATATTAGTACCGCCATCTTCACGAGTATGAGCGGTTGTAAAAGCCTCAAGAGAATCACCACCAGTGATGGTAATGGTTCGGTTACCACTCAATAAGTCATAATGACTATAAGTAGCGCTAAAACCATTAACCAACCGTTCGGCGGCTAACTTCTCCTTTTTGCGATTTAAAGAGTTATTAATAGATTTTACAATATTAGTAACATCTCTTTTCTTGATAGCGAATTTCCAATCTAGGTAAGTAAACGGAGCTTCAATATCAATCTGTTCCTGAGTGTAAACCTTTTTATAGGTTTCAATCGGAACATCTTTTTTAATTGTAGCGTTTTCAGCGGTGAAAGACGCTTCGGAAAGTCCAGAAACACCAGCATCTTTGTCATAGTAATCAGTAGTCGTTCTAAAGTTAAAATAATTTTTTAACTGTAATTCGGGAGTAGATTCCTTAAGAAAATAACTCTGTACTGATTTATCTATGGCGTTTGCGGATGCTAATACGTTCATAGGTACTGCGACTGCCATATAATTTTGTAATTAGTTAAATTAAGAAATCTGACGGACAAATTGACCGATAATCTTTTTGTCTGTGTTCACTCCGACTACCCCTGTTTGAATGAAACAAGGATTAGTGACATCGTCAGTACCAGTGTTATTAACCGTGTTTAAATCGGTTAAAGTCATACACATATAATTGTGTGCGACATTGGAATTATTTGCGCTTTGTACGATATATTCAGCCGAATAATCAATCGGTTCAACATATACAACGGTCGCAACACCGTCTGTGGCCTTGGTGACAATGCCACCACCAGCCATTAAGTTAGGGGTAACACTAGAAGTCGCCGCAATAAGAGTACCAGCAGTCGTTGAACGCATTAGTAAATCACCAACGGCGTAAGCAACAGCTCCGATAACTCTTTCTTTGGCTTCTGTGGTAGTACCACCAACTCTCTGAAATCCTGCCATATAAGTTTGTTATTATTTAGTAAATTCATCAACTTCATCCTCATCAAATCCCTTAAAAACTAAATTGGGGTGATTACTGGATATAAATGATTTATTTCCAGAAATAATCACTTGTTTAGATTCGGTTTTCTTAGAAGATGCGGAAGCGCCGGAGGAAACACTTTTTACCTTTTGTTTTTGAGCCTCAATTTTTCCCTTCTGATTAACCTTTTCGTTATCACCTAACTCGTCTTTAACATCTCTGTCTATCCGTTCAAAGATAGATTTAAGTTGCTTCGGACTCTTATCTTTAAGTTTATAATCAGATTTTAGAATTGAGTTAAAACGATTCCAATAAATATCATCTTTATCATTCTCGGTAGAGTATTCAGAGTGTTCGTCTATAAAGTTTGACAAAGCCTCATTAGCCATAGCCAAATAACTTTGTTCTTTACGGACGAATCCTTTGCTCTCGCCAAAAATGTCAAAGGCTTTATCAAGAGTTTTTATCTGCTCCTCGTCATAACCAAGTTCTTTTAACTTCTCGGATACATCGCTGATAGCAGGTTTATCACCATTGAATAAATCTTTTTGTTCCTTGTCTCTATTGGCTCGTCTTAATCTTGTGACTTCTAGTCGCAAGGCTCTTTCTTTGGGTGTTTCTCCCTCAACTTCCTTAATTTCCACCTTTGAAGATTTTGTGGCAACGACCTCTTCTTCTTCGGACTCTTCTTCCTCGGTTTCCTCTGTTTCTTCAGACTCCTCAGCTTCCTCTACCTCTTTGGTAGATTCCTCTTTAGGTTCTTTAGTCTCTTTGGTCTCCTCGGTTTTTATTTCTCCTTTTTCCTGGGCTTCTTCAAAAGCCTCTAAGTCCTCACTAGAAATGTCGTCTTTTACTTCTTTTATTGCCATACTTGTAATTTGTTACGCCCCACAATGATAGGGCGAAGTATATTAATTTCTTAATAAATATATTCCTAAATAAAAAGGAACGCTTATTAGGCGTCCCAATTTATGACACATAAAACGGACGCCAATCAATCTTAAGTGTCAATATTGAACACTCAAGGTTTTGGCGTCCTAGTTTTTAATGTTATTCCTTAATTAACCAATCTAATCCAGATAAATGTCGTGGTTCAATACTGATACCAGCAAACTCTCCAATACTAACTGCTGGCACTTCAACTTTAATCTCCTCGTCTAATAGAGCGAGTATCTTCTCATTAAACTGTTTCTGTTCCTCGTCTCCCTTAAACTTCATTTGACCAGTCGGCTTGCCGTCTTCACCGTTTACTGTATCGGCGTACTCAGTCAAAAGTTCATTACGCTTTTTATTATATTCCTCTAATTCAGGCGATGCTTTCTTAACAAATAATGAGAGCTTAAAACTTAATACGATAGGAAGTTTTTGTCCCATTAAAACCCCCAAAGATTCACTACCCTCAACTAATTCTTTTAATTTCATAAATTTAATACTTAATTTATTTAATGATTTATCTTTTTTTAAGTTCTTTATGCTTTTGTTAAACATAATTATTATTTATTAGACAATCTCATCATCTCCCTCAACTTCGTCTTCCAAGACATCTTCAATGGGCTGATTTTTTTCCCCATCCTCAGTTGTCTCAGGTTTTTCTACTTCTTTTAATTCCTCTGTGGGTGTGGCAATAGAAGGACATAAACTAGCAAGGTAAGTATAGGCATTTAAGATAGCCGCATCACCTTTAAACTCTTTGACTGTATTAGCATTTTGAGAAATGATTGTAATTTTTACTTCTTTCATATAATTATTTATTTTAAGCGAATCCGCTTTTCATATTTAAGATTTTGTGCTACTAGAATACACCACGCTTTAATGCTCCCCAGAATATCATTTGAGTCAACCTTTTTGCTTCTAAGGTCTTGCTTATACAAGGCTCGGTAAGCGGGGGTTGTGTTAGATAGAGCCATCGGGACTTCAATGGTAAAGATATTTTTATTAATATCATACCAAGATGTAAATCCGTCAGTCTCAGCGAAGTAATAATCAAATACTTCTTTTTGTTTTGCCGTCAAAGGGACAATCTCGGACTCTGTTTTTTCTTCAACAGGTTCAAGGATTTCCTTTTTAGGGTCTTTGTTTAAAAGACTCTCTAAAGCATTAAGTATGGTTTCGTTAGTCTTTTTAGTTTCCTCCTTAAAGGAATTAAAGTCTTCTACACTAACCACCTCTAGTTTTTTGGCATCTCGGCCAGCCTTCATTTTAGCTTTTTGCTCTTCTGTTAACATATTATTACTTCATTTTTACTTCCTGATAGTGGGAAGGATTTTATTATATTAAATTAGCTTATCTTTTGCTTCTTCTTCTTTAACCATTTTATCTTTATTCTCTTTTAGCCAGTCATCATAATCTTCTTTATTTATTGGATATTCTATGAAGAACTTTATCTCTCCTCCGGCAGGGATTGCCTCCTTTGTTTGAACAAGAACCGCTTTCTTAATCATTATCATCTCTCGGCTCTTTACATTCAAACACTTGTCTATTTCCTCGTCATCACCGAATAAGACAAGTAGATTGTAAAGGTCGGAGCGGTTTAGCTCGGCCTCTTTTCCACCTATGGTTATTTTAACCTTTTTACAAGGCACAACGGAGGGCTTATAGTTAGCCTCTATCTTTACGCCCTTCCATTCGAATTTGCTATACTTACTAAGCATTTTATTTATATCTCCTCGCCTCAGCATCCGCTGATTTAAAGAAGTTTCTTAGATGTAATTCTCCTCCCTCGTCAAAGGCTCTTTGCCAGATAGTTTCAAACTCATTTTCACGCTTCATTGTCCCTTTGAGGTCAAGTCCTGATATATATTCTTCAAGATATTCCTCCATCGCAGGCCAGCCCTCGTCAGACATTACGCTTTGGAGTTGTTTTCTTTTATCGTTTGTCATAAATTAGAAGCTACTTGCCGCCTTTGTTTCAGCCCCCTGTGCCGCACCCATTGCTTGTCTTAAGGGATTAGATATAGAACTAGGGGCAACAACTGTTTGGGCTTGGCCGTTAGACGGTACGGTCGCTCCTGAGCCACCAGAACCCTCCTCTAGCGTGCTTTGGTCTACAAATAGACTATTCTCAGGTTTCTTCTTTTCAGCCTCCATTTGGGCTTGTTTTTCCGCTTCTAATATTTCAGGGTTCTCGGCCATATCTACCAGTTCTTTAAATATCCAATTCTCAGGTTTCTCATCTTGAATATCAAGTATTTCTTTAGCTGGTTTATATAAAGCCAATGCCACTTCTTTTCCGCCCTCTGGGGTGTATGCCTCACCAGTCTTGGGGTCAACGTGCTGATAGAATAAAGAAGCCATCATCTGAACTTGCGGAGCGATTACATTATAAAGCTCTAACTTTCTCTGTCTTTCTAGCTCTGGGTTAGGGCTAATGATTGACTTAGCTTTAATGGTTATTTTACCCTCCCATTTAATACTCTCTAAAGGTAGCTTGCCCTCTCCTAGAGTAAAGAACCGTCTCTCAGGGCTTTCAATCAAATTACCATCTCTATCCTCCTCTAGCCCAAGGTCAATACTGGGATAGAACTGTGCCTCAATCTTATCTCCGCCCTTATTCTGAATGTTATTGGCTTTAGTGTTATTCTCCGATTCGTAGTCTTGTAATTCTTTGCTGTTTAAAAACTCTTTAACCTCTGGGATAGAATAGACTTGGTTCATCCACGACAGGGTGATATAAGCGTCCATCTCAATCGCCTTAGCAATATTAAGTAAAGGAATATTAAGTCTCTTTAAGGCTGAGTCCTTAGCGTGTAACACCTCACCCAAAGTCTTGCCCTGAACATCGCCTTGTAGGGTGGGTGTAATTCCAGTAGCATCATCCATTCTTTCCTTTAAATCGGTTATCTTTTCCGGCGCCCTAGTATCATACTGAATCTTAATCTGTTCAATGCTAGTGCCAGCTTGTTTCTTTACTAACTTATCTGGACTTATGGTAATCTGTTCGTTTCCATCCATAGGAACGCCAGTATAGAATATCATTGGATAGATAGCCATTGTAAGCTGATCTATGTCCATATTAGAGAAGCGGTCATACATTACCTTGTTGTTCTTTAGGAGTTCGTATAAACCAATACCGTAAATAGTCCTGGGGTCTCTCTCCAGCCAATACCCATACCATAGCGTTAGTTTACCGTCATCGTTAGGTAGAGGAGAGTAATAAAGAACAGTATTCTCTTTGCCTGGAATCCAAATAGCATATAAATCCTTTTTCTTATTCTCATAGAAGCCAACCGTAACCATATCCTTTCTTGATTTGGTTGCGGAGTTTCCGTCAGCCAATTCATTAAGGGAACTTCCGGTAACGGTTTCGCTATTCTTATACATTCCAAACTCTTCCTTAAAGTCCTCTAAAGAATAGTCTTTTTCATAATACCAGTCATTAATAGAGAATGGGTCGGTCAGATTAGCCTTGTCATCAATCCAGGTGCGGTAAAGGTCTAATTTCTCTCGGTATATATCATTGAACTCAACAATCTGTATCTTTTTATACTTGTTATTCTCTGGGCGTTCGGTGTCTAATACCTCTAAAATCTCTTTATCTCTTTTTAAAATACGAGGTAGGGTGTGTCCGACTGCGAAGCCATACTTAGCTAAATCAAAGACAAACAACTTTAATACCTCAAGGCCGCCAGTTAGTTCCCAATTACGCTTCCAGAAAGCCTTAGCTACATTGTTACGCTTCTCATACTTCTCGCAAGTAGCCTTTAAAACAGCTTCAGGGTTCTGATCGATAAGAATAGATAAAGCAGTCTGTATCTTAATCAACAGGGTAGGCTCTGATGCGGTAGACCGCCAGTTAGCCTTATCCTTGGCAAGGGATATATCAACTATCTCGGCGTTAGCGTTAGAGCTTCCGTTAGGTTCTCCCTCTACTGTAATAAGAGTAGAGGCATTAGTTGTGTGAGCCAGGTCTTTAGGCTGATATTCTCTGTCAGCCAACTTCATTAACGATTCAAAGTTAAAGCCATTTAATATATCCTCCTTGGTGGCTTTAAGAATGGCGATGCGTTCGCTTAAGAATGTAGTAAGTTGATTATCCTTATCACTTGCTTGATATGTTTTAACCTTGTCAGGTTCGTTTATTTTTTTTAAATCTTTCACAGTATAGGGTGGCGTCCTATAAATAATTACTTTGTGATACGCTTCTCGTTCCCTCTTTCTCCTCTTTCTTCTTTTGTAGTCTGGCCATAATCCTTTGCTCAACTGTCTGAGGTTCTGATGGGGCGTGCTTAATCTCAGCGGGGGCGTTATCTCTTACATAATGACAGATACCAGCAGCTATAATACAATCATCGTGTTCTCCATCCATCGCCGCTGGTCGTCCTAGACTATTTTTTACAAACACTAGGCATTGATTTAAGAAATCTTTAGTCCATATACCATCATAAAGATTAACTTGAACCAATAAATTATCAAGCATTACCTTACGGCCCTGACTTCCTGTTCCTGTGTGATAACCCAACTGTTTTCTAACAGCGTGGGTGACATCGTCTATTGCCTCTCTCCAGTATAGGTTAGGGTAATGTAATTTTTCAAATAGCTCTGTTAAAACCCATAGTCCGGCATTACTTTCTACTGCTAAATAGGCATTATTGTACCATCTACCAAGGGCATCTAAAAATATAGCAAACTCATCGGGGCGTATCTTATTGGAATCAAACTCGGCGGCAGGCTCTAATGTTTTGTTGTTTATTAAATAGACAGTTGAACTATCCTTTCCTTTTCCCTCGGCTACATCGGCGGCGGCTACATAGCTAATAAAGTCTTGAGGCAATTCATAAACTAACAATGTCTTATCAATGTAATGATTTAAAAGCTTTTCTGATATAAGAGTCTTATCTACATCTATTGGGACAGGACACGCCTTAAGTTGCTCAGATATTCTCTCCTTGTTAAAAAATGTATTACCAGATGCTATGAACGCCTCATCAGGTGTTTCGGGATATTCCTGTTTAAGCATATCCTTATCAGTCATCTCTAGCTTAATCTTTTCAAAATCTTCTTCGCTGTAAAACTCTCTCCATCCATAGAAACGAGCCTTAAAACGATGTAATCCCTTAACCGCTAAACTCCATATTAGTTGATAATAATTTCCATATCCGTTAGCTGTTGATTCAATAAATACCCAACCAGAGTTAATATCAATTTGACGCATCGTTCCGTCTATTACTTCTTTAGCCGTCATCTTATCACTATTGGGGTAATGGGCCGCTTCCGAAAATAATAGCTTCTGTAATACTCCACCACGACCGCCCACCCTAGCATTAGCTGTTCCACAATAGAAATGTGCTTTATTATGTCTTAATACAATGTCAGTACCATCTACATCCAAGAACTGCTTGGCTGCTAAGTCTAGTATTCCCGGATTAGTTTGTATCTGATCTATTGTGTATCCCAGCTTTCTTGCGGCATAGGATAAAACATAATTTCTATAACGCCGTCTAAATGTTTCGGTAGCATCGTCCTTATATGATATTACATTGGTTTCCGTAGGGTTTACTTGTAGAATATCGTCAGCACCAAATAATGCTAATATCAATGATGAAAACCCCTCTCGTCTAGCTTTAAGTATTTCATCACGGATAGGGTTGGTTATACCATTTTTTTCAATGTCATAATCCTTAATCAACTCATCGTAGTAGTGTGCTTGTACTTTATTAAAAATGAAAGGAACTAATTTACCAGTCTTGGGTTCATCAATTAAAAAGTTTTCTTCAATGAACCGTTTATATTTCATATCTAAGTATATTCTTCTCTGTCCTTGCCTACATTAATTTGTATGGCGTTTATATTATTGGCAACTGGATATTTATTTCGTAATTTATATCCCATATCTAAGGCCTTTATTTGTATTTCTTCCTTTCTTTTTTTATCTAAAAGATATTTATGTTTTTCTGCCAAATCATCTTCAGGGAAATACTTATCCATTAGATATTTCCAACCCTTACTTTTAGTAAGTTTGGTGGGTGCTTTTGCGACAGCATCACTATACCCAGCTGATTTAATTATCTCTCCCATATTTCTACCATTATCTGCCAATCTCTCCTTAAAGGCCTTTTCCTGTTTTAGGGTCGGCATATTTTTTATTT
>Ga0265297_10008865_pt1 | contig 13239 bp, 14 predicted proteins | sample Munlanlwell13791_FD_192502 | JGI IMG/M metagenome (GOLD analysis project Ga0265297, IMG submission 192502) | Leachate microbial communities from a municipal landfill in Southern Ontario, Canada - Leachate well 137-91 | ecosystem: Engineered > Solid waste > Landfill > Unclassified | place...
TGATATGATATTGTATGTTCGTGTTTTTCAACACCCTTAACGTAAATCTTAAAGTACATTATCTTCTCAATTCCATAGAAACGGAATAACCTTGTTCTCTTGAAAGGGAGTGGTCACAGGAATAAATATACCAGTTTCCAGAAATATCCAAAAGTCTCTCATCCACAGTAATGACCTTTCTTGCACTGTAGTCATGTCTTCCTTCTATTTTTACAGAACATTGTTCACTCAGTTTATTATATAGTTGTAAGTTATAGTCTGCAGATAGTTGGGCAATGGCAACTGTGTCTATGATCTGAGTAGCCACCACCACTGTTTTATAGAACGGACTTCCATCTGGATTGTTTGGAAGATACGGAGAAATAGCACTAGCCACTGCTGCTATACTCCCTCTTCCATAAACCACTACCTTATTTCTTAAATCTTTTTCTGACTTATGATAGGAAAATTCTAATATCTTATCATCACCAGAACCATTCATATCATAAATAGTAGCAAATGGCACATCTGCCACGTCTCCCGGTTGTCCGGAAGTACCCGTCATAACATATGGTTTTCTATTTACAAATCGTATTTGTCCGGCCTGAGTGCAATAAACATTCCATGACAAAACATCAGCTATTGTTCTGATATAATCATATGCAGAAACAAGATTGATTTCAAAAGCGTTGTTGATACCAAATGTGAAAAATGTTTCCTGTCCATAATAATTATCTATACCCGCCAGATTAACCAATGCTTCAACCAAGTCCTCAGCTTTTATACCCTTGAATTTTAACGGTGTGGTTGGTATAGAAGAAGCAATGAAGAAATCTGAGAGTCTAACAGCATTATCATAGCAAGTTACAATGTATTTATCTTCAGGTGTGGCCCTCTCCACATTCTTAACAAAACCACTGAAAGCTATTCCATGGTCATCCTCATAACCAATATCTATAGTTACTACATCACCAATATCTTTGGTAAATTCTATACACTCTATTGTAGCATTCGTCATTGGAGAACCATGACTTGAACTTATATTCACACTTAGTATTTGATTAAAACCATCAGCTACACAATAAATTCTTCTTTCAGCCATTTTAATATCCTTGCCATAATTCAAAGTCAACCAGATAAACAGGAGAACTTCCCGGTAAATCAGGTCTTATCGTTTGATTGAGACACATTACTCTGTCAGCGTTAAAGTTTTTAACGTGAACTAGTGTTGTAGTACCCTCTGGTCCAGAAAGAAGATACTGTCCCCCGATACCACAAATATATTGAAGTGCCAATCTATCTGTGTCTCCCACTACATATGCCGATACTCCATGAGAGGGGGACACGTAACCAAAGTAATGATATATAGATTCCAATCCGAAAGGTTGGAGTCTGGCTAGGTTTTGAACTACACCTATTTTATGTTTCTGTACAATTATGCGTATGTTATTTAAATACCACGCCATACTCCTCCTTACATTATCATCTTTCTTTGAACGCCACCACCGGATTTTTCCGCTCTTACCATGTCTTCCCATAGATATTGTTTAACTACGTTTGCCATTTGTCTTCCATCAACTGTTAAAGTTATATTATCTCTAATTTCCAATTGAATTCTGGCAATAGGAGTTGTCTCTACCGGTGCTGCTGAACTTCCAGCACTTGCAGATACTGATCCAATTTTCAATGGTGTGGTAAGTGGATTATATGGATTATATCCCGGACCACTTGTTGGTGCAGATATTGGCGCTCCAGTCAGACCATCTACGGTCATTGGCCGAGTTCTTGGATCGTAGGGATTATAATTAGGACCGCTTGTGGCTGCCGGTTTACCTGCTGCTCCCATAGAACCAAACAATAAAGCGGCTCTGGCAGCTTCGGCAAATATTTCAGCCCCGCGCAAAATAAGACTTCCACCAGTTTTTATATCTTCAGCTCCTCCCCCACCACCAGTAGGTCTTAATCCCATAGCACCAAGAGGAACCCAAAATGTTGAACCTTCAGGTAAGTTATACATACCATCCAGTTGTTTCTGTTCAATTTCAGCAATCCGTTCAAGAGCTAATCTCAGTTGCATATTATCAACGTGTAGAACATCTGTAACGTAATCACTATAAATGATACCTAACTCTTCTGGTTTCATTTGATAACCCATACCGGTTAACAGATTGCCAGACCAATTAAGATATTTTTTAAGTTCTCCGGATTGTGCAGAAGAGATGGAAAGTTTTTCAACTCCCATTTCTTGTCCCGGTATTGTGCCAGCTTTAACTAATCTATCAAAAGCTTGCGATAAGAATGATGGATCAAAACTTGATCCCTTTTCAAAACTTAACCATCCTTCTTTTGTTTCAATTAATGCTCCCTCTAGACTTTTAAGATATGCTGTTACTTCTTCTTCACTAGCTCCCGCAGCTTTAAGTGCATCGACCAGTTCTTTATTGGCTTCTTTAACTAACAGTTGTGTTTGAGCTTTTGTCAGTGTTTCATATCTGGATATACCACCTTTTGGCATTTCAAATAGAGGTGGTGTGTTACTTCCGGGTATTGAAGGGGTTCCTCCCTTACTTGCAAGTTCTCCAGTTCCAAATGATAATCCTTTAAGATATTCTAATAGTTTAGTAAGATTTTCTAATTCAAGTTGTTGTTCCGCAGTTAACCCCTCACGTGTTGGAACTGGCATTCCCCAATATTTTGCTTGATCTGCTCTCTTCTGATATTCTGCATCTGTTTCACTACCAGAAGCTGCCTTTTGTAGTACCATTTGTCTGGCAGTAAGTGTAGCAATTATTCCTGCGGTTTCATCACTAGGAAGTCCATTAAATGCTGATGCCGCTTGCATACCAGTAACTATTCCTTTACCAGTAGCTAGTTTTAACCATTCTGGTGCATTATCTATTCCGAATCTACTTAAGGCTTCACCACCTATCATTGTATATGCTGCTATTTTGGCTTGAGCTTTTTCGTGTCCGGATATGATTCCATCTTCGGTTCCTTTTTCAGTACTTTCTTTCCACAGATCGTAGATAACCCCACTCATAGAATCATCAACTTCTAAAAATCCACTGAAAGCACCACCAGCACTTGTGCCAATGACCGATCCAATGGATGCTCCCAAAGGACCGCCAAGAATTGCTCCAGCAGCGGTGCCTATAATTCCACCGATGGTTTGAGCTATTGCTTTATCTTTTTCTCCACCTAATACACTTTGTCCTATATTAAGAGCGGACATTCCAAATCCAGCTATCATAGGAATTCCACTTTTCATTGCTGTAGTCATTCCAAGATCAGTAAGTGTTCCACCAATTTTAGAACTATTGATTGCAGCAAAAGCTATACCTAAAGCGGCCATTTGTGGGATTAGGGTTCCTGTAGCTTCAATAACACCATTAAGTCCGTTGATGATTGTAGTTAATACATCTGCAAATACTTTAATGGTATCCAGCATTCCGCCCTCCATTCCCATAGTTGCAGCTAGGGATTTAAAGGCGTTATCTAATCTGGTTAATGCAGTCTGAACTGTTCCCAATTGTTTTTCTAAAGCTGATTCAGCCTGACCATGTGCCTTGGCTGATTCTGCTGCAATAGATTGTGCTATATCCATATTTTCTAGAATGGCAGCGGTTGGGGCTTGTCTACGAGTTCCACCACCAAGAGCTTTTGTTAGAGCTTTCCAATCTTCTGTTCCGATAGCTCCGGCCTTTTTTCTTTCTGATATTTCTAAAAATACTTGATAGGAATCTGTAAAGTCTTGTAAATCTATTCCGATTCTTTTCAGGATATCTGACACACCCTCTTGTTGCAAACCTGAAATTAAAGCTCTAGCAAAGTTTCCAGATTCTTTAGCGGAGAAGTTAGTTATCTGTGCTGTTGCACCAATCAGTCCGTTAAGTTCATCTATAGTAATTCCAGCATTGTCAGCGGCACTTGCTACTATACCAAATGAAGTAACTAATGTGTCCAAATCAACATTAGCCAATTGAGTTGTTCTAATCCACTTATCTAATAGAACCTGACCATTTCCCAAACCAACTCCGGTTTGTTCGATAGCAGCAACAAGGTCATCCAAAGATTCGGCTTGTGATCTTCCTGAAAGTTTGGCTAATAACATAGAATCTGAAAGCAGCCTATTTGTTACAATAGTTCTTGCATTAACATCCGCAATACTGGCTGTTGCTCTATAAGCATTGGCATAAACGTCCACTATTTCAGACACACTTACACCCAATGAATTAGCAATACCAGAAGCTTCTCTAAAGATATCATTTACATCTTTTTGAACACCACCCAAAGCTATAGTTACATTAGCCAGTTGGGTTTGTGTTTTTATCATAGAATCCAAAGCTTCGTTTAGTTTTTGCAGTGGTGCATAAACAACTGCCAAAGCAATAGACCACATGGCGAATGATTCAATGTTACGCGCAAGAGATTGACCAAATGTTCTAAATCCAGAACCTGTTTTAACTGTGGTGTTTCCAAGTTTATCTACATATGCTGTAAGTCTTTGGGTTACTTCCCCATTCTTAGACATGGCAAATGTAAGTTCTTCTATACCTGCAGTTCCACCCTGAGAAATCTTTTGAAGATTTTGAATACTTAGTCCGGCTTCTCCTGCCATTTTCAAAGCGTTGGTATATCTGGAGTCACCGCCGATGCGTGTTTGTTCATCAGTTAGTGGCCCAAGAATATTTTGTGATGGTTTTGTGCGTATTTCGGTTAGTCTGGCTAATAGAGTTTTAGGATCATTTGCACTCTCAGATAGTGGATTATTACCCAATCCCCATCCTTGTATTTGTCTGCGTAGATCATCAGTATTACTGTTTCCTAGCGAACCGGACATCCTTTCTTTAATAGCCGCTAAATTTCTGGTAGCTCTTGTTTCTTGGTTATACGCTTCCTCAAGTATTTTTAGTTTGGCAGCCATGCTTGTTTTAAAATCAGATGCAGGAAATGGAGCTAGTTTTTCTCCACCACTTCCCCATTGATTTCTTCCAAGACTGTAATCATACCACCCTTCTAATGCTGAATTAGAATAATAACTTCCTCCTCTAGTACCACCAATCCGCATTTTATCTACTCTAGAAAGCATACCAGTAGCAGGTACTGGTTCTTTATAGGAAGAATATGGAAGATTTCTAAATGCTTGAGATTCGGCTTGGTCCATTTTGGTAAATTTTTCAGTAACTTTATCAATGGTATTAGCCAATCTTTCCATTTCTATAGTATATTGTTTTAATTCTAGGATATCATCTGCCATTTAATCTTCTACATCTTTAAGGTCTACATAGACCTTCTTATCAGGATTATTATTCTTCTTGGATGGTAATACTTTGTCTAACCAATCATCTAAGTCTTCTGGAGTTCCACTCCACAGTATTTTGTCGGGTGGTCTTTTCTCTTTTGGTAATTCGTTAAGATTGTCTATTTGAAGTCTTTTGCGAATTACATAGGAGATTGTGTAAGGTAAATCTTTTAGTTCTTTTAGTTTAGTATCGAGCGGTACTAGCAAGTTTTTTGCCACACTCCAGAGAGAGGCAATTGCATTACTAGCCGCTATGCTTTTAAATCATTCATTGACATTTCCAATGAATTATAAAACTCAGCAAGTTGCGCTTTTACCTCTGATGGAATATTATCAAATTCTTCATAGGAACTGAAAAATCTGTTTTTATATTCTTCATCTTTGTATGTTCCAAAATAAGTACACATTGATCTATATGATTTTATAAATTCTTGTCTGCAATTTTCATTAATAGCAGCTATCGTAAATTTATCATACAGTTCTTTCTTAGATAAAGCATTTAACTCATTCTTCTTTGCTTCAAACTTCTTGGTTATAAACTCCAGAACAGCAGCCTCTTTTTTCTTTGGATACTCATCAATCTCTTCTTGATACTTTTCTTGCTGTTCTAATGTAGCATCTGAGGCTAATTCTTTCGGAAGTTTAATATTCACATTTTTAATTGCTTCAGCAGCGAAGTCTTCCTTACTGTAAAGGATTACCGCATCAATCAGATTGTCCTTACTAGCTGCCTGAAAGTCAGCTATAAGTGCCAGTCTCTCATCTGATTTATAATCTAGAAGTTTTCTTCTCAGTTCTGCACTATTTCTCAGAGCAAAGATTCTACATCTATTTAAATCAGCATCTCCTATAATTCTTATATAAGCGTCTATTTGCTTATCTAACCATTTGATGGTAAATTTCTTTCCCCAATTAAATAACTTGGAGATATCTACATCATTTCTTTCTACGGGATTTGCATCTGTCATTTTAATATCCTTTCCAATCTGATAAATGAAAAGGAGTCATATCTCTATACTGTAATAGTAAGAAAAATATGACTCCTTTAGTTATTAACCCTTTATAGTCGTTATACTATATTGTATTTAGTTATTATCTTGCACCACTATAAATCAAGCAACGAGCGTCGGTACTCTTCCAGTTGAATGTCAGTGTTGCGTTGTTGCCAACATTTTGAGCGTACCCATCACCAACGATGGTAATTTCTGGAACATACACGGTCTTTTCAACATCTGTGTCGTCACAAGGATTGTATAGTTTTACCTCTAGAGAAACCGTAACAGTAGTGCAACCTTCTCCGGGTTGCCATTCTTCGCCACTTCCTAACACTCCAGTAGTAAGTAATGAAATCAGTTCGGTATCTGTATCTAGAACTGTAATAGTTCCGTCAACTGTTGGGATTTGTCTTTGATATCCGACAATATTTTTATTTCCCATTTCCTTAACTGGTTGAACATTCATTGTACCATTAATAGTAACGTTTTGTACTCTAGGAATGCTATTGGCACTAATTGTAACAGTTACTTCTTTACCTCTGATAGCCGCTGGCATTCCTGTATCACCAACATCTGACCAGTTATCACCGGCGGTATCTTCATGGAATAAGACAAGCAACTGACTACCTCTGGTATCATATGTTGTTATAGTCTTAGTTCCGTTATCATAACTGAATTCTCCAATAGCATCGGGAGTACCACTTACTTCTTCCAGATATTCCCCGTCAAGAATAGCGGACAGAATGTAGCTTCCGTTCTTTAACACTCTTGGTGTTCCAGCTATAGTAAATGTAGTTGTTCCAGTGATAAACTTTTCTACTTTAACATTATACTTTAGATATCTTTCTTCTGAACCAATTGCAGTATAATCTTCAGTAGACTCACCATCTACACTATAACTAAATGCGAAGTCACGAATTTGCAGTCTCTTAGCGTGCATAGACTTAACATAATCTTCTGCATCGTCGTCTTTTGTCAGGACAATTGCATCCATCTCCCCCAATTCTGCAATATCAACACCGGCTGCCGGATATGCTAAATAATCAACTCCGGTCAGTACAGAGAATATTTTAATCCCAACATCAAATGCTGAAAATGTCAGTGTAACATTAGGAATATCAGCAATGTCTCCAACATGCAATCTATTACCAAGTTCATCAATAGTTGTAGAAGGAACATCTTTCTTGATATTTAATCTTTGAATTCTACTTGCTTTAAAGGCTTCTAACGCACCTACAATATAGAGTTGCGAATCTTTAGAAGGTACAGCTAATCTTTTTGCCATTTATAATTGCCTCCTAAACATCAGAGTAAGTCCCCTCAAAGGAGATTTGAACTCTCCAGTAAAGAACTTCAACAAGTTCAGGCAGAACTCGTATGGTGTTCATTTGTATGTTTTCATTGGTCATACATCCAATTTGTGTTGGTGAAACATCTGGAGGAAATCCCTCATCATAATCATAAACAGGGATAGATTCTTCCAGAGCATCTATAATTTTAAACGCTATTTCGTTTCTTTGAACTTTATTTTTTGCATAAACATCCACGTACCAACTGCGAACTCTTGTTCCATGTCTGTTGCCCATCTCTTTCGGTATGACTATTACATCACCATTCTCAATACATACTGACGGAACCACAAGAGCATCTTCAGGAAACTCATCAACAACAGTAATAGGCAGACCAGTAAACAAAGTCTTTAGCCAGTAGTAATATGATAAATCCTTTTTTCTTTCTATATCCATAACTAATCTTCCCTTGAGTATTGATTCTTGACTGAAACCTTTTTGGCTATAACATCACCGGGATGTAAATTAGCATACTCTTTACTGACAAATTTTCCTTTGGGTCCAAAATATATGATTTTACTTTTACCAAATTCTGGTTCTAAAAAGTCCTCATCCCAAGCCACTGTTCCCTGTGTTACTGCTGCTGCTATACTTTTTCCTATTGCTTTCACCTTTACAGGTTTCATATTAGCTTTTTCTTTCTCTTTATCAGAAGTTTCTAATTTCTTAAGCAATGTTTGCAGGTCTTTGGATAATTGTAATTCTGTTTTTTCTACAAATCTTGTGGCTCTCGCTATTGGGTATGCCGTACCACCCCGATCATTTGGCATTTTAGCTCCGGCAACACCATAATTAAGAATGTACCACCACGGAGCTTGTCCTTCTTTAAGATAACCAATTCTTGCTCTTATAATTTCCCAATAAAGTTGTGCCAGTCTTTTAGTTCTGTTCTTGGCTTTACTTACATCAACATATCTGCGTCTGCGCCAATCTGATGTAAATTCACTATATTTTTTAAGTTGTTTTGTACTTAGAGCTTTGAACTTCTTTTCTTTTTCTTCTCCTTTAAATTCCCATTTTTCTCTTGCAGCTTTGTACATCATCTGCCAATAGTATGAGGCTTTTAGTGGAGAAGCACCGGAAGATTCTTTTCTTGCTTTCTTTACTGCCGCAGCCCAATTATCCAGAGTGCCACCGAATTTGGTCATTCCATTTTTAAGGTTTACTGTTTTTGTTTGTAAATCAAACTGTATCAGTTTGGGTTCATTAATTAAATTAACTAATGGAACTGAGTATTCAGCTATGCCAAACTCCTGATTTTTCATTATGGCATCATGTAAATTGTTAAGATAGACAGTCTTGTAATCAGTACTTAGAAATTTATTTCTTATTTGGTCGTCTTTATATTCAGTTATTTTCTCAGACTTAACAGAGGCTAATTTCTTAGAGGCTATCTTTAAGTTTTTGCTTGTTCTACTGAGTGCTTGTACTACCTTTTTCGCCACTGTCCAAACCCTCTATGTCTCCAAAAATCATGACAATAACCGAACGAGTATAGTTATTCAATGTATCTAAAAACAATTTACGAATTTCTTTTTTAAGTTTTGGATCAGAAACTAATTCATCCAAATCATTTAGAAAAATTGCAGCAAACTTTCTAGTCTTTCTTCCCATCTCCCCCAAAACATCAATTACATCTAATCCTTCAATAAGAACTTCTTTCTTAGGCATGTTCTCCGTCCCTTTCTATACAATCCAAAATAATTCTATTTATAGGTTGAAAACCTCTTAGTGTTTTTCTTCTTATTTCCAGTTCTTTGTTATCTGCCACAACATAGTCAGCATCAGAAGCTGTTCTATTGTTATCTTCAGTATATTCAATTTGAATTCTACAATCACCATCTTCCACTTTACCACCCGGATACCATTGTAAAATGTCACCGGGAGCCCAAGTAATATGTCCGCTTAAAGTTATTATGTTATATGACTTAATCCAGTATTCTCCAGAACACACAGGACAAAACGAATCCGTAGATACATTTGTTATTGGATCAAGAGTACAAACGTTGCATCCAGAAAGTGTTGGAACATAGAAGTCAACGTTTCTTCCAATAACTCCCCTCATTTGATCTATAATTGTTTTGGTGTTGCTTGGAAATACTATGTTCATTTAATAACTTCTTTAAAAACAGCATCAAATCTTTTGGTGATTTCTTCCCACGAATATTCAGGAGCAGAGAATTTGGCTATTGACTTTTGTGACAACTCATCATATAAAGCTTTTTCTCTGTATATCAACTCCAGTTTTTCAGCCACATCCTCAGGTTTAACCAACGCACCTTTGGTCAGCATTTGTGGGTAAATTAAATATTGGTTTATCGGAATAAGCAAACCACAATCATTGAATATTTCACTGCATGAAGATGAATCTGGAACAATCTGGGGAGCACCTGTTATAGCATGTTCCACATTGGGGAGTCCCCACCCTTCCCCAAGAGATGTATTTAATCCAACATCACATGCATTATATATAGCATTTAACCAGTTATCTGATACTGATTGAACTCCATCATGCTGGCTTGTGATAATTAGTCTTTTATTTATTTCAAATCTTTTAGCCAGTTTCATTATATCCCAACCGGCATCTCTTAATCCACAGTGACTATAGTATTTTACATTTTCGGGTTTGTCTTTGGCGAACAAAGAAAATCCCTCTAGTGAAATATCTATTCTTTTTCTTGGTTGATTACGGTTGGCATTTAGAACTATCCAGCTATCGTGCAAATCTTTTCTTTCATCAGAAAATAAAGCTTTCTTGGCTTCTAATCTGTCAGTTTTATAGAATATTGATTTTTCTATTCCGTGTGGAATAACCATTACATCCAAATTAGGATTTGTCTTCTTAATTTCATCCTGTCCAAATTTTGTATACGCTATTGCTTTTGAAACGATACCAAAATATTTTAACCAATCCGGATCAGAATCTTTGGCATCTACGGGAAAGTATACAACAATCGGAGGTATTTTAATATTTTTAATATTATTAATAACTTTCAGATATTCATTTACATTCCATAAATCATTTAATATGAATATCACATCTGGCTTGATAAATTTAATTATGTTTTCCAGTCTTGAGATTCCCATAGGATCGGTGCCAGGAGTCATTGCTGGATATAATTTGGCTTTGTACGGATGTGGATCACCAAAGTAGTTTATTGCTAGGTGATGTACTTCATAATCTTCTTCAGGTAAAAATTTTTGTATGGAATGTAAAACTCTTGCAAATCCGGTAGGGCAACCACCATCTCCCACCATTAATAACTTAATCTTATTTTCCATTGACCTTTCCTTTCAACTGATTAAAAATCAGTATCTCTTTCATAAGCATTGCCTTTGTATCCCGGCAATGATCCCTTAATTGTCCATGCTAATCTTTTAGATGGTGGAGTTAATAACAATTTCAACTCATCAATATCATCTTTCAAAGATGCAGTTTTTATTCTACCACCCTCAATATTTGAATAAGAAACTTCAGCGTCTCTCCATGAACCCATATTATAAGATACGTTCTCTAATGACCCCTTCTTGACAATTATGGAACTCATCAATTCAATAGGTCTTTGATCCATATCTTGTATAATAGGAGGTTCAGGAAATAAGAATGTTATATATGGATTTCTATAAATATTATAACTTGCATCCAGCAGATACTTGTTGTTCCACCACCGTTGCAACGCTCTAACAGCGGTAACAATAGTAGTACGTAACATGGCCTCAGTATATCTATAAGGTTCTGTCATGTCTCCTATTTGAATTCTAACATAATCAATTAGATAATCTAAATTTGTTACAGTTTCAATCATTCCTTTGTTTCCTTAACTGTTTCAGTTGTAGGCATGTGAAACTCTGCTGTTTCTATTTCTGATAGACGTGCCTCAATATTTCCAATTATCTTTTGAGATGCTTCCATATCTTTAGCTATTTCAAGCATCCGTGTTACAGTTAATTTATCTTTAATACTGTTCAGTACTTTTCTTAATGAATAAAACTTTGATTTTATAATCTCAGCCAGTTCATCGTCTGTGTAGACTTTAACTTCCGGTTGAGGAGGGAGTTTTTTTCTATCTACAGGCATCAGAACACCAGCTTCAAAAAATCTTTTATTTGCTTTTTTGAAATATGAATCTTCTCTTTCAGACCAGACATCAACTATCGACTCTTCTGGTTTTCCAAACAATCTGATTTCCATTGACTTGTTGGTAAAACTATCCCACGCTAATACAAACACCTTACCTAAAATAGTTTTTCTATATGATTTAAACGGTTCACCAGTCTGCATAGCAGAATAAACATCTTGACCATCCATTAGATAATCTCCTTATATATTAAGAAGGGGGCAGGGATACTGCCCCCTTCATTTTGTTAATATTACGTAATTTCAATCACGCCTATCCCAAGCGCGTTATCTATAATCATCCCGAATTGCTGATAGGATTCAATATATGTATAAGGCGGAGTTGGGTCCATGTAATCCCAAACTTTCCAAACAGGATCACCATAGGTAATAAATTCACCGACTTTGTTACCAAGAACTAACAGATACTTGTCAGGAATAAGTGCGTTGTAGTCTTCAGGATTGTCAAAGACTTGATCCACGGCAACCACAGGCACGCCCATGTATTGTCCAATTTTTCCGGTTCTTAGGAATTCATCCAAGACAGTCTGTGAAACTCCAGTAGTAGAAGTTGCACTATCATTCCAGAAAGCTGCGAATTCTGCAATCGGAGTAACCGTCTTTCTTGTTCCAATAATAGTCTTGGCCCCGCCACCATATTGATTGATTTGGTCAATCATGTCTTTCAGGGTAGCGGCGGTAACTGTAGTGGCGCAGGTAGCATAGTTGCTAGGAGTGTTTCCAGCATCCCATACGGTATCCAAAGCAGTTATGACTCTATTGAACAGATGATCCCGAAGTTTAGCTTGCATTTCTGCTCTAATTTCTTCAACGGTTCCGATTTCACCCTTATCAAGTTCCCACTTATTGAATACGGTCTTGATATCAATCCCGTCAAGTGAGTAGTTGATTCTATCTTTCACAGTGATTTCATGTGCCAGATGAATAGAGCCGGGAACCAAAGTATGTACCTTCAGTCCCTTTCTAATTTTCTTAACCAGAGCATCACCGGGTTTCAGTGCTCTAGTGTTCAGTAACAAACTGATGTAATCAAGAGTTATATGTCCCGCAGGAATAAACTCTTGAAAAAACTGTGCCAGTGCTTCCCTGTTGTTTGAGTCCTTTAGAAGTGCAGCAATGGCTTCCTTGTTGATTTCTGTCATGTGTATCTTCCTCCTAATTTATAGAATTCTCAATGTCAGATTGTTGCTTGAATCGAATTCCTCAACCATAGCTACAACAGTATCAGCGTCGAATGAAGAAGCATATTTTGGCTTACCAGCTTCACCAGCAGTCGGATCAGTTGTCGCATCTTGAACAGCAAGGCAAGTTCCCGGAGTGTGCAGATTGGGATTGTAAATATAGTCGCCAGAAGGCAGTGTAAATTTTCCTTTTCCAAATCTCAGCGCGTATGTTCCAGATGGAACAGTCAGTCCGGTCTTGACACTCTTTTGTGTCATGTAAACGTCAGCAGCAAACGGAATGTTGGCCGCCTTA
>Ga0265297_10008866_pt1 | contig 13239 bp, 12 predicted proteins | sample Munlanlwell13791_FD_192502 | JGI IMG/M metagenome (GOLD analysis project Ga0265297, IMG submission 192502) | Leachate microbial communities from a municipal landfill in Southern Ontario, Canada - Leachate well 137-91 | ecosystem: Engineered > Solid waste > Landfill > Unclassified | place...
CCCAGGGCGTGCCGGCCACGTCGCTGCTCTCCCATCAGGCCCGGATTTATACCGACCGCGCCTATGGCCGGGCCCGGATCGTCGGCATCGATACGGCCCGCATTAAAGAAGAATTGAAGAAAAACCGCATCGTCACCGTGGCGGGCTTTCAAGGGGTGGACGAAGTAGGCAACATCACCACGTTGGGCCGGGGCGGCTCTGATACCACCGCGGTGGCCGTGGCGGCCTCATTAAAGGCCAACCTCTGCGAAATCTACACCGACGTGGACGGGGTCTATACCACCGATCCCCGCATCTGCCCCAAGGCCCGCAAATTGGACCGAATCTCGTATGACGAGATGCTGGAGTTGGCTTCCATGGGGGCCAAGGTCCTGGAGATCCGCTCCGTGGGTTTTGCCAGGCGTTATGGCGTACCCCTGGTGGTTCGCAGCAGTTTTTCCGAGGAACCCGGCACCCTGGTGACCGAGGAGGATGAAGAAATGGAAATTGTGCCGGTATCCGGTGTGGCTTTGAGTCGAAATGACGCCCGGGTCACCATCACCCGGGTTCCCGACCGCCCCGGCGTCGCCATCCACCTGTTCCAGCCGGTGGCTGACGCCAATATCGTGGTGGATATGATCATCCAGAACACCAGCATCGACGGCCACACCGACTTGACTTTTACCGTGCCCAAGGGCGACCTGAAAAAGACCCTGGCGATTGTCCAGCCGGTGGCCGTCGATATCGGAGCCGAGCGGGTCTTGAGCGAAGAGAACATCGCCAAGGTCTCCGTCGTGGGCGTGGGGATGAAAAACAACGCCGGGGTCGCGGCCCGCATGTTCGAAGCCATGGCCGCGGAAAACATCAACATCTTGATGATCAGCACCTCGGAGATCAAGATTTCCTGCGTCATTCAAGATAAATACGGCGAATTGGCGGTACGGGTTCTCCACGACGCCTTCGGTCTGGAGACGCCGCCGCCGAAGAAAAAATAGTTCAAAGTTCAAAGTTCAAAGTTTTTGAGCCCTTAACCTTGACACTTAGGCTGCAAACGCCCTGGAAAATTGGTTCAAAGTTCGAGCGTCCAAGTCTTTGAGCTCCTAACCTTGAACCTTGAACTTTGAACCTTGAACTTAAACGAGGTCAGCCATGCGCCAGGTAAAAATCTACGACACCACTTTGAGAGACGGCACCCAGGCCGAGGATTTCAATCTGTCCCTGGCCGACAAGATCCGCATCGCCCAAAAACTGGCGCAGTTGGGTATTCATTATATTGAAGGCGGCTGGCCCGGCTCCAACCCCAAGGACAAGGATTTCTTCGCCGAAATCCGCAATTATGATTTGAACGGCAGCCGCATCAGTGCGTTCGGCAGCACCCACCACAAGGACCGGCCGCCGGAGAGCGACCCCAACATGCAGGAACTCCTCATCAGCCTGGCGCCGGTGGTGACCCTTTTCGGCAAATCGTCTCTGTTTCAGGTCAGGGAGATCCTGCAAACCACCCCGGAGCGCAACTTGGAGCTGATCTCCGGCTCCCTGGGTTACCTCAAGCCCCGGGTGGAAGAGCTCTTTTACGACGCCGAGCATTTCTTCGACGCCTTTAAAGAAGACCGGGATTATGCCCTAAAAACCCTGGAGGCCGCGCTGAACGGCGGGGCCCAGATCCTGGTGCTGTGCGATACCAACGGCGGCACCCTGACCAGCGAACTGATCGAGATCATCAAAGCGGTCCAGGCTCGCTTTCCCCAGGCGCCTCTGGGCATCCACGCCCACAACGATTCGGAACTGGCCGTGGCCAACTCCGTCGCCGCGGTCGAGCTGGGCTGCGGCCAGGTGCAGGGGACCATCAACGGCGTGGGGGAGCGCTGCGGCAACGCCAACCTCTGCTCCATCATCCCCAACCTCCAGGTGAAGATGGGGCTGGAGTGCATCGGCGCCGGCAACCTGCGGCGCCTCACCGAGGTCTCCCGCTTCGTCTATGAGGCCGCCAACGTGCGCCCCAACCGGTACCAGCCCTATGTCGGCAAGAGCGCCTTTGCCCACAAAGGCGGCATCCATGCCGCGGCGGTGAAACGCAACCCCAAGGCCTATGAGCATATCGAACCGGCTCTGGTAGGCAACACGCGGGTCATCCCGGTCTCCGACCTGTCGGGCCGGGGCAATATCCTCATGAAGGCCCAGGAGATGGGGCTGGACCTGGGCAGCCATGATGCCGCGGTGCGCCAGGCCCTGGACAAATTAAAGCAACTCCTCAACCTGGACCCCGGGGTGGAACTGCCGCCCTTTGACAGCAACGTCAAGACCGTCCTGGACAAAGTCAAGGATCTGGAGTCCCAGGGCTTCCAGTTCGAAGACGCCGAAGCCTCCCTGGAACTGCTCCTCAGGTCCGCGTTGGGCCAGCACAAGGAATACTTTCACCTGCAATCCTACCGGGTTATCGATGAAAAGGTGGGGGGCTTCGAGCCTCCGGTGCCCGAAGCCACGATCCGGGTGCGGGTGGGGCCCCATGAAGTGCATACCGCGTCCTTCGGCAACGGCCCGGTGGACGCCCTGTACAACGCCCTGCTCAAGGCCCTGGTCAGGTTCTATCCCCGGCTGACCGAGATCGTCCTGGAGGACTACAAGGTCAGGGTGCTGCCGGGGATGCGGGGCACCGGCGCCAAGGTGCGGGTCCTCATCATCTCCCGGGACGGCCACACCTGGTGGAACACCGTGGGCATGGCCACCGACATCATCGACGCCTCCTGGCAGGCCCTGGTGGATTCCATCACCTACAAGCTCTTTCGGGACGAACAGATGGCCGGTAAATAGGGGCGAAACGGCGAAAAGGGAAAAAGGCGAAAAGGCGAGAGACCTGTCCACCTCAGCATGTTCGCCTTTCCCCATCTCCTCTATCCTGCCAAACCGGGAGGAAGCGCCATGAGGGATGTTGGCTTATTCTGTTTTGCTTTTCCCCTTTTCCCCTTTTCGCCTTTTCGACTTTGCCCCTTTTCGCCCTTTTATGAAACCCCTGCCTTATTTTAGCCGGCCCCAACAGGGCGTCATCCTTATCCTGGGATTCGCCCTCTTGCTCTGGCTGGCCTGGCGGACCCACGTGCTGTTCGTCCCCGACTCTTCCCCGCCGGGAACCCTGCACCCGGCCTTTGTGGAAGTGGCGGGCCCGGTTGCACATCCAGGATTGTACTCCTTTCCTAAGCCTCCTTCCCTGAGCGAGGTCTGGCAACGCGCGGGCGCCCCCGGGGCCCCGCCGGATAAAGATAAGGCCATTCCCAACGGCAGCCGGGTAGAAATCACTCCCGAGGGCGGTTATCGCCTGGCCCGCCTGCCAGGCGCCCAACTCCTGGTCTTGGGGCTGCCCCTCGACCTCAACCGGGCCACCGCCCAGGACCTGGACGCCATCCCCGGGATCGGCCCGGACCTGGCGCAGCGCATCGTCGATTATCGCCGGGCCCGCGGGCCGTTTAAGAAGATTGAGGAACTGGAAGAGAAGGTTTTAGGCTTCGGGCCGCAGAAGATGAAGGACATCAAGCCTTATTTAGCCATAAATGAGTGAATAACCTCCCAAGACGCCACGACGCCAAAAAATGCAATACTGCTCTTTCTTTAATATGCTTGGCTCCTTGGCGCCTTGGCGAGAAAAGTCAAAATATTCCAAACTCTGATGCTGATCTTAGGAATCGAATCATCCTGCGATGAAACCGCGGCCGCGGTGGTGGCCGACGGGCGCACCGTGTTGTCTTCGGTGGTGGCCACCCAGTTCGAGCTTCATGCCGCCTACGGCGGGGTGGTGCCTGAGATTGCGGCCCGGCGGCACCTGGAAAACATCCTGCCGGTGATCCAGGGGGCCCTGGATCAGGCCGGGATCGCCTTACCCGACCTGGACGGCCTGGCCGTGACCCAGGGGCCCGGCCTCATCGGCGCCCTGGTCATCGGCATGGCCGCGGCCAAGACCCTGGCCTTCACGTTGCGAAAGCCCCTGGTGGGGGTGCACCATCTCCAGGCCCACATCATGGCGGCGTTTTTGGCCGAGACGCCGCCGGAGTTTCCCTTCGTGGCCCTGGTGGTCTCCGGCGGCCATACCAATCTCTACCGGGTGGCCGGTTTCCGGGAGATGGCCCTGTTGGGCCGCAGCCGGGACGACGCCGCGGGAGAGGCCTTTGACAAGGTGGCCAAACTCATGGCCCTGGGCTACCCCGGCGGGGTCAGAATTGAGGCCTTGGCCCAAACGGGGAAGGACTCGGCCTACCGTCTCCCCCGGCCCCGCATCTCCGAGGAACCGCTCACCTTCTCGTTCTCCGGCCTCAAGACCGCGGTGGCCCACCTGCTCAAACAGCACCCGGAAATTCTCGCGGATGACCAGGCCCGCGGCGATCTGGCCGCCAGCTTCCAGGCCGCGGTGGTTGATTGCCTCACGAGCCGGGCCTTGCTGGCCCTCGAAGAAACCGGCTGCCCGCGCCTGGTGGTCTGCGGCGGGGTGGCGGCCAATAGCCGGTTGCGCCAGGCGCTCACGGCCCTGGCCCGGACCGAAGGCTTCGAGCTCTGCCTGCCGCCCTTGCACCTGTGCGGCGACAACGCCGCCATGGTGGCCGCCCTCGGATACCGCCTGCTTCAAGCCGGCGAACGCCTGGACCTCGCCGGCGACGTCTTTTCCCGGGGTTGAGGCCTGCCGACTTCCTACGTTCCATCCCCAATATTCTCAAGAAAATAACCGGGGCCGCGCCATTCTTGGGTGGAAACCCGGGAGCGGTTATAATAAGATAGGTTTTTACCGGGGATAACCTCGGTTGCTCATGAGGGATTCCGAATATTATCGATCCTTGAGGTGACTTTGTCTCAGCGGCCTTTGGGCGAGCGCCTGGCGCTTTTGACCGATCTGTATCAACTGACCATGGCGGCCTGCTACTTTGATCAGGGCATGCGCCAGGAGGCCACCTTCAGCCTGTTTATCCGCAAGTATCCCGAGTCCCGGAGTTATTTCGTGGCGGCCGGGCTGTCCGAAGCCCTGGAGTACCTCGAAACCCTGCGCCTCACCCCTGAAGACCTGGCCTACCTCAAATCCACCGGCCTCTTTCAGGCCCCGTTCCTGGACTATCTTGAAGGCCTGCGTTTCACCGGCGCGGTCCGGGCCCTGCCCGAAGGCAGCATTTTTTTCCTTGATGAACCCATCCTGGAGGTGAGCGCTCCCATCCTCGAAGCGCAACTGGTGGAGACCTTTATCATCAACGCCGTCAGCTTCCAGACCATGATCGCCACCAAGGCTTCCCGGGCCATCTTTGCCGCCCAGGGCCGGCCCCTGGTGGATTTTTCCCTGCGGCGCACCCACGGCAGCGACGCCGGGCTCAAAGTGGCCCGGGCCACTTACCTGGCGGGGTTTTCAGGGACCAGCAACGTCCTGGCTGGCAAGCTTTACGGCATCCCCATTTTCGGGACCATGGCCCATTCCTACATTACCAGTTTTCTTAACGAAATCGACGCCTTCCGGGTGTTTATCCGAAATTTCCCTAACCGTACCACCCTCTTGATCGACACTTACGATAATATTTCCGGGGCGCACCACGCGGTTACCGTGGCCAAAGAGATGGAGGCCAGGGGCGAGCGCCTGGAGTCTGTGCGTTTGGACAGCGGCGACATGACGGCCATCAGCAAGGAGGTGCGCCGGATCCTGGATGATAACGGCCTCAACTATGTCCGCATCCTGGCCAGCGGCGGCTTCGATGAACATAAAATCGCCCGGGCCTTGGCCGACGAAGCCCGGATTGACGCCTTTGCGGTGGGCACCAAAATCGGGGTCTCGGCAGACGCCCCGTATTTTAACATTGCTTATAAGCTGGTACGCTACGGCGATCGCCCGGTGATGAAACTCTCCGCGGGCAAGGCCACCCTGGTGGACCAAAAGCAGGTCTTTCGAACTTTTGACGATCAGGGTAAGATGCAGGGGGATGTCATCGCCTTGCGGGACGAAGCCGAGCCCGCGGGCGTCCCGCTGTTGGAGCCGGTGATGGCCGACGGCCGGCTCACCCGGCCCCGGCCCACGCTCCTGGCCTGCCGGGACTATTTTCAGGATCAATTTGCCCGACTCCCCGAGGCCCACAAGGCCCTCAAGGGCGCCGCCCCCTACCCGGTGACCTTAAGTCCCGGGCTGGAAGCGCTGCAATCCAGGGTAATCGGGGAGCTCCGGCAGCGGGAATTAGGAGAAAACTGACCTCATGGGACTGACTGAAGCCCTCTGTTACTATAATACGCTGTTTATCAATCAATGCAGCTACCTCGGCATCTTCGTGCTGATGACTTTGGAATCCATGGTTTTTCCCATCCCCAGCGAACTTGTCATGCCCTTTGCGGGCTTTTTGATCTTCACGGGAGAATTCCATGTACTGCCGGTAATCCTGGCCAGCACCCTGGGGTCCATCGTAGGATCGCTCTTGTCTTATGGCATGGGGATGCTGGGGGAGCCGGTGGTGCTGCGTTACGGCCGCTATCTGCTGCTCAATCCTCACCATCTGGAGTGGACCAAGAAGTTTTTTAACCGCCACGGCGGCAAGACCATCTTTATCTGCCGGTTCATCCCGGTGGTGCGCCACCTGATCTCCATACCCGCGGGACTGGCCCGCATGTCCCTCATCCCCTTTCTCCTCTATACCGCGGTGGGGGCCACCCTGTGGAACGCTTTCCTGACCTACCTGGGGGTGCGGCTCAGAGAAAACTGGTGGATTATCCAGCGCTATACCCACATTCTGGACTACTTCGTGGTGGCGGGCCTCATCGGAGTCACGGTTTACTTTGCCTGGAAATTGAAGCGGGGTCGTAACGCAGCATGAGTAAAGCTGAGGCAAAGGCAAGTCCGGGAGCCGCGCAGGCGCCGGGTCTGGCCGGTGAGGCGATCATCAACCCGACCCGGGAGACCTGGGACACGCCGGTGACGGAGCGGGTGATTCTCTCCTTTACCCTGCCCGATTATAAGTATCTCTGCCGCCTGGTCCAGCCCGCCTCGCCACCGCGCTATATCTATAACTGCGCCTTGAGGGAAGCGACCTGGGAGGACAAGCCCCTTACCCTCACGGGGCCGGCTTTGGGCGCGCCTTATGCGGTCATGCTCCTGGAGAAGCTCATCGCCCTGGGAGCCCGCATGGTTCTGGCCCTGGGGTGGTGCGGCTCCCTCCAGCCCGGCCTGGCCATCGGCGACCTGGTGCTCCCGGATGCCGCGGTGAGCACCGAAGGCACCTCCCGGCATTATCCCCTGGACGGCGAGCCGATGGCCCCGGACCCAGGCCTCTGCCGACTCCTTCGAAAAGGGCTGAGCGCAGTGGACGCCACCTGGCAGGCCGGCGCGGTCTGGACCACCGACGGTTTTTACCGGGAAACTGTGGAGCTGGTGACGCACTACCAGGCCCAGGGAATCCTGGGGGTGGATATGGAGATGGCGGCCCTGTTTACCGTGGGCCGGTTCCGGCAGGTGCCGGTGGCAGGGCTTTTGGTGGTTTCCGATGAACTGGCCACCCTGCGCTGGCGTCCCGGTTATCGTTCCGAGCGCTTTCGCCGGGCCCGGGACCAGGCCGCCCGGCTGGTGTTGGCCGCGGCCGCAGCCTGGGGAGGCGGCCATGTTTAAAGGGTCGCTCCTGGCCATGGACGTGGGCGGCGGCACTCAGGATATTTTTATCTGGGAACCGGAGCAGACGGTGGAAAACGGTGTCAAGCTGGTGCTGCCGGCCCCGACCCAGGTCCTGGCCCGGCGGATACGGCGGCTCACCGCCCAGGGACAGGCCCTGTTCGTCAACGGCCGGGTGATGGGCGGCGGCCCGGTGACCGCGGCGGTGCGGAACCATATGGGCCACGGCCTGCCGGTCTATGCCACGCCCCAGGCGGCCCTCACCTTCAGCGACCGCCTGGAGGCCGTCGAGGATTGGGGGGTAAACCTCACCGAGGATCCGCCTTCGGGCGTCACCACCGTGACCCTGGAGGACGTGGACCTGGACAGCCTGCGCCAGGTGCTGGCGGCCTTCGAGGTGCCGTTTCCCAGCCACTTTGCCGTGGCGGTGCAGGACCACGGGTTTCACCCCCAGGGCAGCAACCGCCGTTTCCGCTTTCAGTGCTGGGAGAACTTTCTGGCCCAGGGCGGCCGGCTGGCGGACCTGGCCTACCGGGAGCCCCCCGCCCACTTCACCCGGATGGCGGCCGTGGCCGAGGCCGTTCCCGGGGTCATGCTGATGGATACCTGCGCCGCGGGCGTCCGAGGGGCGCTCCTTGATCCCCAGGCCCGGGAACGCCAGGCAGCCGGCCTCACAGTGGTCAACCTGGGCAATGCCCACACCTTTGCGGCCCTGGTCCGGGGCGACCGCCTCCTGGGGATTTACGAACATCACACCGGGCTGCTGAATCCGGACAAGCTCTTTGCCCATTTGGACCGCTTTCAACAGGGTACGCTGACCAATGCGGAGATCTTTGCCGACCAGGGGCATGGCTGTGCCTATGTCCCCGATTTCAGACCTGAAGACTCATTCGCCTTTAGGATCATCACCGGGCCGCGTCGGCGTCTGGCCCAGGGCTGGCCGGGGGTCATGGCCGCGCCGTTCGGAGACATGATGCTTTCCGGCTGTTTCGGCCTGGTGGCGGCGTTCCTGGAAAAGGAAAATAATTCAGCAGTCTTGCCACTCTCTTGACATGGGTGCATCCGGCGGCTAACGCGCCTTTTCACTCGATCAGCCGGCAGGAGGAGAAGGACCACATGGAAATAAAATTCTGGGGCACCCGGGGTTCCATCCCGGCTCCCGGCCCCCATACCCTGGAGTTCGGCGGCAATACCACCTGCGTTGAAGTAGTGTTGTCCAACGGCCGCCGGGTCGTGATCGACGGCGGCACCGGCTTTCGCCTTCTGGGCCGGCATCTTACGGCCATCAACGATCCCTGCCACTTTCACCTGCTCCTCACCCACGGCCACTGGGATCACCTGCTGGGTATCCCGTTTTTTGAGCCCATTTACCATGAAACCACCAAGGTCACCGTGGATGGCTGGCCCCCGGCGTTTCAGGCCATGACCCGGGTGTTCGACAGTCACATGGGAGACGGCTTTTTCCCGGTGGCCTTCGACCATCTCAAGGCCAAGATTGAATATCTCAATAACCTGGCCCATGGCCCCCTGGACCTGGACGGAGTGCTTATCGACGCCATGCGTCTCAATCATCCCCAGGGCGGCTTGGGCTTCCGCTTTCGGGAAGGCAAACACGCCATGGTATTTATCACCGACAACGAGTTGGGCGCTGCCAAAGACCGGCGTATTCCGGAATTTGTGGATTTTTGCCGGGGATGCGACCTCTTGATCCACGACGCCCAATATCTGCCCGGGGAGATCGCCGATCGCCGGGGCTGGGGACACTCCACCTACGAAGAGGTGATGAACCTGGCGCAACAGGCCGAAGTGCACAACCTGATCCTCACGCATCACGATCCCAGCCGCACCGACGCCGAGGTGGAAAAGATCGTAGCCCTGTCCCGGGAAATGGCTGCGGGCCGGAAGAACCCCCACTATATCGACGCCGCCCGGGAAGGCGCCTGCTTCCGGCTGCCTTAAAAGCGAGTTTTGGGTTCCGGGTAATCACCTTGATCTTACCGGCAGACTTTTGAGATAGGATGTTCATATGGATTGGAAAGTCTTTTGGGTCACCTTCGGCACCATTTTTTTGGCGGAAATGGGGGACAAAACCCAACTGGCGGCTCTTACCATGTCCGCGGAGACCCGCCTGCCCCTGTCAGTCTTCCTGGGCGCCAGCCTGGCCCTGTGTCTGGTTACCCTGTTGGGGGTAATCTTCGGGGGCCTTGCGTCCCAATGGCTCCCCGAGGGACTGCTGAAAAAAATTGCCGGAGCGAGCTTCCTGGTCATCGGGGCATTGATTCTATTGGGGAAATGGTAACGGACTAACCTCCTTAAAGCCGCCTGATTCAAGACCGGTTTCCGTGGTTCTCATAGGTTTTCAGCCTTCAGCCCCTTTATTTCCTGGACGAATTTTAGTAAACTAGGCTAACTGATTGCCTTTATTAATCTTTTTTTGCGATCCCAGAATGCCGAGTTTAAATAAGCCGCAACCCCAGGGGCCGCGGCAACCCAACCTGGTCCTCATCGGCTACCGGGCCACGGGCAAGACCTCCGTGGGAGCCCGGCTGGCGGAGATCCTGCACCGGCCCTTTGTGGACCTGGATCAGGTTCTGGTGGAGGAAGCCGGCCGGCCCATCGTCGAGATCGTGGCCGCGGACGGCTGGGAGGAATTCCGGCGGCTGGAAAAAGAGTTGGCGGCCCGCTACCGCCACGCCTGGGGGCAGGTCCTGGCCACCGGCGGCGGCGTCGTCCTGGACCCGGAGAACGTCGCGGCCCTCCGGGAAAACGGCATCATCATCTGGCTGACCGCGGACCCGGCAGTCATCCAGGCCCGCCTGGGCCTGGATCAGCCCCGGGACGCCAACCGCCCCAGCCTCACCGGAAGCGATACCATCGGGGAGGTGGCCCAGGTGCTGAAGCAGCGCTACCCCCTTTATCAGGCCGCGGCCCGGATCATCGTGGACACTACGGACCACTCCGTCGAGCAGGTGGTGGACCTGGTGCTGGCGGCTTTACGCAAGGAGAGCGATCTTGGCGGGTAATACCTTTGGACGGGTGTTTCGGGTGACCACCTGGGGCGAATCCCACGGGCCGGCCTTGGGCGCGGTCATTGACGGCTGTCCGCCCCGCTTGGCCCTGAGCGCGGCCGACCTCGAGGCCGAACTGGAACGGCGCCGCCCCGGCGTCCAGGCCCACGCCACCAGCCGTCGGGAGCCGGATAAGGTGGAGATCCTGTCGGGGGTCTTCGAGGGCCTGACCACCGGTACTCCCATCAGCCTGATCATTTACAACCGGGACGCGAAAAGCCGGGATTACGACGAGCTCAAGCGCGTCTTTCGTCCCGGCCACGGCGATTTTACCTATCAGGCCAAGTATGGCATCCGGGACCATCGGGGCGGGGGCCGGGCCTCGGCCCGGGAGACCGCGGCCCGGGTGGCCGCCGGCGCGGTGGCCCAAAAGGTATTGGATAAAGAGGGCATCCGGGTGCTGGCCTATACCCTGGAGTTGGGCGGGGTGCGGGCCCAAAACCTCGACGAGACCCGCATCTGGGACAACCCTTACGGCTGTCCCGACCCGGAGGCGGCCGCGGCCATGGAGGTCCGGGTCCAGGAAGTGCGGGCCCGGGGCGATTCCCTGGGCGGGATTGTCCAGGTGCGGGTCCGGGGTTGCCCCCCGGGGTTGGGGGAGCCGGTCTTCGACAAACTGGACGCGGCCCTGGCCGGGGCGGTGATGTCCGTGGGCGCGGTGAAAGGCGTGGAGATCGGGGCCGGATTCAGTGCCGCCCGCCTCTTAGGCTCCGAAAACAACGATCCCCTGATCCCCGGGGGGTTCGCCGCCAACCGGGCCGGCGGCATCCTGGCGGGGATCTCCAACGGCGATGAGATCGTGCTTACCGCCGCGGTGAAACCCATTCCTTCCATCGCCCGGGAACAACAGACCATCGACCTGGAGGGCCACCCCCGGACCCTGAAGGTCAAAGGGAGACACGACATCTGCGCCATTCCCCGCATCATTCCGGTGATCAGCGCCATGGTGCGCCTCACCCTGGCTGACTTTCTCCTGCGCCAGAAGGCCATTTTATGAAGCTCGCGGTCAGCCATCATAGATGTAGGGTGGGCACTGCCCACCATTTTTCCCCTGGGAGCAGTTCGACAAGGCGGTGTTATATTCGGGCCGCATGGGTGTCAGTATGAAACCCACAATAGCCATCATCGGCGGCCAGGGGCAGATGGGCCGCTGGTTTACGCGGTTTTTTGAAGATCGCGATCTCACCGTCCTGGTGGCGGACCTGGAGACTCCCCAGACTGCTCCGGAGGTGGCGGCCCAAGCGGACGTGGTGATCATCTCGGTGCCCATCCCCCAGGTCACGGCCTTGGTCCGGGAGGTGGCCCCGCACCTGAAACCCGACGCCGCGCTCATGGACCTGACGTCCGTGAAGCAGAGGCCCATGGCGGCCATGATGGCCGCGTTCGCCGGAGAGGTAGTGGGCACCCACCCTCTCTTCGGCCCCGGGGAAGAATCTATCGAGGGCCGGACCGTAGTGCTCTGCCAGGGCCGGGGCGAGCGCTGGTTTCTGTGGCTCAAGGACCTCCTGGCCCAGGCCGGGGCCCGGGTGAAGATCACCAGCGCGGCGGAACACGACCGCCTCATGGCCGTGGTCCAGGGACTGGCCCATTTTATGCTGATTGCCTTCGGCGCGGTGATTCGCGATCTGGAGGTTTCGCCCCAAGACCTGGAGGAATTCTCCACCCCCACCTTTGCCACCCTGCATAACCTGGCCCGCCGCCTTCTGAGCCAGGACGCCAAGCTGTATGCCTGCATCCAATTGCAAAATCCGGCCAACCGCATCGTCTTGCGGGCCCTGGAGGGCGCAGTGGCTGATATCCTCTATTTCATTCAACGCCAGGACGCGGACGGGCTGGTGCGCCTGATCGAGGAGATCCGCGGCATTAATGAGAAATAGCTGTCAGCCATCAGCTTTCAGCAGTCAGCCAAAGCAAATAAAATCGTAGGGTGCGCACTGCGCACCATGCTTTTGTCAGCTGGGGGCGCTTCACCATCCCCATATTTTATTAGCCACCGGAGTTATGCATGCTGGATCTTAAGTTCGTGAGAGAACACCTGGAAGAAGTCGAACAGGCCCTGGAAAAACGGGGCCAGGCGATTTCCCTGGATGAATTCCGCCGGCGGGAAGTCGATCGCCGCCAGTTGCTCACCCGCCTGGAAGAGTTGCGCCACGAACGCAATACCTTGTCTCAGGAAGTCGGCGGCTTGATGAAGGCCGGCAAAAAGGCTGAGGCCCAGCCGCTGCGAGACCGGGTCACCGCCATCAATGACGAGAGCAAGTCCCTGGAGGCCCAGGCCGAGGCCCAGGATGCCTGGGTGCGGGATTTTCTCCTCAATCTCCCCAACCTCCCCCATGAGTCCGTGCCGGTGGGGGCGTCCAGCGACGACAATCCCGTGGCCCACACCTGGGGCGAGGCCCCCCGGTTTGATTTCGAGCCCCGGGCCCACTGGGACATCGGTGAGAGCCTGGGCATCCTGGATTTCGAACGGGCTGCCAAGATCACCGGAGCCCGCTTCGCCCTGCTGAAAGGACCCGGGGCGCGGCTGGAACGGGCCCTGATCAACTTTATGCTGGACCTGCATACCACAAAGCACGGCTATACGGA